>Ga0209945_1000413_pt1 | contig 15174 bp, 12 predicted proteins | sample SalPonR2_A_D2_MG_FD_185703 | JGI IMG/M metagenome (GOLD analysis project Ga0209945, IMG submission 185703) | Salt pond soil microbial communities from South San Francisco under conditions of wetland restoration - Salt Pond MetaG R2_A_D2_MG... ...
ATTCGGTTGCCTATGACACAAATCTCCCGCTTCATTGGGGAAGTTGTGCCGGTTGCTCAAAGAGTTACTGGCGATGGAGGCGAATCCGCCGCCCCGGACGGTGGCGGCGGATTCGCCGACTACGCACTCGTTTCCCTTCACTGTCTCCGGATTTACCTCGATACGTCGTACCGCATGACGATCGACTTGCTCAAAGAGATGCCACAAATAACTGGGGAGATCGGCCTCAGCGCGGCCGATCTCCCCGCGCCGTCCACGTTGTGTAAAGCGTTCGACCGGATCAGTATGAGCGTCTGTCGAGTGCTGCTGCGCCAGTCGGCGCAGCTGCACGATCTCTCCGAACACGCCGCGATTGACGCCACGTTCTACGACCGCTCACCAGCCAGCCGCCACTACTGCCAGCGAATCAGCTACCGCGTTCAGAAGCTCAAAGTTACGAAGCTCGTCGATACAGCGTCGCAGGCTGTCATTGACGTTCACTGCTCAACGAATCGAGAAGGAAGCGACGCAGACCTCGCTGAGCAGATCGCCCGCCGAAACGCGGGCGATCTGCGGTCTCTTGCGGCCGATAAGGGCTACGACAAGCAATCGCTCCGCGAAGGTCTGCGTGAGCTCGGGATCAGACCGCTGATCAAGCACCGCATCTTTGCTCCGTACGACCACGCGCACAACGCCAGAATCGACGATACCCGCTACAATCAGCGCTCAATGACTGAAACCGTGAACTCGGCTGTCAAGCGCTCGCTCGGCTTCGCCGTGCGAGCGCGGTCATGGTTCCGTGAGTTCCGCGAAATCGCGCTGATGTGTGTCGTCTATAACATCAAACGCTTCGTCAAACAGTGAATCCCTCCGCCTTACAGCGATTCAACACAGCCGTTTGAGGAGATGAGGCCGAAAATTCGATTATGGGCGTCGCTTTGCTCGACCTCGTTGAGACAGCACTACATATAGCTAAACAATCGTTGGGGAATCGAGCGAGCTTGCCCGCGAGGCCCACATCGTCGCACACTGCATTCGCGAAAAGGAGGGCTACAGCTATGCGGAACTCGTTGACCGCCTGAGCCTCATGCCGCCGGTCTGCGACCGTCTCGGCGTTCTCCCCGACGTACCACCCGCATCATCACACCAGCAAATCTATCGGATTAGGTCCGTTATGGCTGATTCGGACGCAAGCACAGCTATTTGAACCATCGCTCTTGTGAAGAACATTGTTGATGTAGAGCTGTCTTGCGATTCTGTTGTAGCCGGAACTAAACCAGAACTGTGGCGTTGAGTGCCCACTCGGGTATCTTCCGTTCTCACTCTCCTGTGGAGAACTGTATAAACAATCTCCTACGGAAGAGCGTTGAACCATTTGTGCTGGAGACCACTGTCGCGATGCAGTTTTCTTCTTTCATTCGACAGTCCAGCAGTATCAATAATCTATTATACGCTCTTGTCAAGTACATTGTTGGTGGGTCAGAGAACTGCTCGGACTATCTGTTTCAGTGCTTCTCGACCCGGTTTGCGGAGGATTCGTCGCCGAAGCTGGAACGGTCTGAGATATGCGGTCAGTTTGTCCTTCGAGACGCCTCGATGCGGCGAGAGCCACCGTCGCGCTAGCGACGCGTGGCTCTCGCACGTGTTCACGTGCGCGTCTCCATCAACGTACTCGCCGTTACCGTGAATTACTGATTCTCGGTGGAAGCTCTCGTCATCGTCTAGTGGATCGTAGGCCCGAAATCCGTCAGTATAGACGGTCAGCGACTCCTTCCCGCGGTTATCGAGAAGGAGTCGCACGGTCGCTTCGTCGGCGGATTTTGCCGGGACGACGTATCGCTGACCGCTGCCACGATCAACGAGCGTGAACACTGGTGGTTTGTCTCCCTCATACGTTCCTCGTCCGCGTTTCGAGAGGGCACGCGAGCGCGACTCTCGGTCGCGCTCGCGGCCTTTCTTCCCGGCAGAAACGTAGAACTCGTCAATCTCGACCGGGCCAACGAGGGAGATAGTTGGCGCGTCGAGCGTTCTGGCGAACTGCTCGACGCGTCGGCGAAGTGAGCGATACGAAACGTCAATTTCAGCGTCTAACTGGCGGATACTCGTGTTGAACCGGAGGAACGAGTAGAACGCGAATAAGAGCTTGTTGAGGCCGATCTTCGCGCGCGAAGATCGTGCCGGTCTTGTCGTTAAACGTGCGGTCGCAATCCTTACACAGATACCGTTGATACTCTCGATAGCTGCCGTGTTTGATTACGGATACAGACCGGCAGCGCGGGCACTGGAGGCCCTCGCGCCAGCGAACCTGCTCCAGCAGGTTCGCGGCACTCGCCTCCGAACTCAGCAATTCAAATGGGAACATTGCATTCGGGTGACGCTGCCGCGTCACCCTTGCCCGCTACGCTTTCACAGCGCCAGCTCTACCCGACCAACAATCTGCTTCTCAAGAGCGCTATTATAAATGGGCGCAGGGGGTTGTTACAGAGATGCTAGTTCGTCAGAGTCTTTTGAGAGTTTCGTGTATTTTGCACCGGGGTCTTCGAACTGCTCAATCGTAATCGCAGCGACGTATTCCCCGATCGTGAGTGAGGAAGTAAGTCCTGGTTTGGGCCGGAGGATGTGGATTGAGTTTGGCCCCTGCTCAAAGACCGAATCCTGTTGGATTGTTCCGTTATCGTCAACCAGGTAATGCGAGATACCAACGTAACTTTTTGCGATATCCGAGGCATCTATGTCCGGCATAAGCTTCTGGCAGTGTTGTAGAAAGTTGCGTTTTCGGTAGGTCTTGTTTAGCTCTCTCCACGCAATCCGGAGCGTATCTTTTGATCCGACGAACTTCCAGAAGCGCGCAGAGCTAGCCGTATCGAGAATAGTCTGAATATCAATATCAGTTGGATCGTATGTATCCGGTCCAAGCGCAATCATCCCCGTAGGACCGACAATAACCTTATCATCAGGGCGACGAGTGAAGTGAACACCAACAGAATTAGGCACTCGTGGCGGCATCGAAGTTGGGTACACATTAGTTTGAATCCGGTCCCGAACGTCTGTTGTAAGTTCGTAGTACTGGCCTCGAAACGGAACAAGGTCATACTCCGTAGCATAACCGAGCTGTTTTGCTAATTTTGGGGCCCACACGCCAGCAGCGTTCACAAGATATTCCGTCCGGATCTCGCCTTTATCCGTTTTGATATTGATCCCACCATTTCGGCGAGTAACGCCGGTTACTCTGGACCCCATATAGAAATCAGTTCCAGTGCTCCGGGCATCGTTAGCGAGCGAGTGGGTAATCTCCGAAGTAAGGACCGTAGAAGAATCCTGGGTATAAAGGGCCTGATTCCCGCTAACGTGAGGCTCGAGTTGTTCGATATCTGTATCATCAAGCCACGAGAGGTCAATATCAAGACGGCTTACCCGGTCGTGAACTTCCTCAAGACGCTCACATTCAGCATCGGTCGTCGCAACAACCATCAGCCCCTGATCACGAATTGGGAGGTCGTTTTTTTTACAGTAGTCCCGGAGTCGTCGTCCCCCTTCAATCGCGAATTGCGCCTTGCGGGTCCCTGGTTTTAAATCTAAAGCAAGCCCTGGGTGTAACGTACCCGAATTCCGTCCGCTTTGATGTTGTGCGAGGTCTTGCTCTTTTTCTATGAGTGCAACGTCAAGATCACTTCCTTCTGAGAGGTGCTTGGCTACTGAGCAGCCAAATATTCCCCCGCCAACTATGACTACGTCATGCGAATGCATTCTATGCTTACACCCTTTCGAACAGCCGTTTCAGTCGCTGTAGAACACGTCTATGTACGGCTGGTATTGGGATACAACCCATACCATGGCTAACGCCACGGTGCAGTGGCTTTCCAGTCTGCATATTAGATATTAGCATTGATATTCACATAAAGATGCCGGTCGTCCACAACTAAGTGTGTCAAGGTTAGAGCGTCGCATTGTGGAGAGCGGCGAAGGCTGTGAGCCATGATCTGGCGGAGCTGGCGGTGCTGTGGAAGGGAAATCGGTGGTAGAAACGTCTGGTTCGGTACTTGAAGATACCGAGTTCGGTTAAGGCCTCACCTCCGTGCTGAAGGCTTGAGCCACTCGTTTGTTCAGGCTGAGGCGTGATCTCTCTGGTTGGCGTGCCCCGTTCCGCATCAGTTCTGAAAGGTTTGGAGGCGGATGTCCGAGCGAGAGAGCCAAATCAGCCAGCATTAGCTGGGCGAGCGACCGGAAGGTCTTCGCCCAGCGTTCTCGCGGATACTCTACCTCCGGCTCAACTGTCTGAAACACCGCTAACAAGGCTCTGCTGACCGTCAGTGTCAGCAGAGCCGCCACCGTCAACAACTCCACGATAACGGGATCGCTCGTCTCAATCTTCTCCAGTCCGTACACCGATTTCAGCTCACGGAACAGCAACTCCACCTCCCACCGCAAGCTGTAAACTGCCCCAATCTGCTCTGGTGTGAACTCTTCCGGCAGGTTCGTCACGTATAGGTGATAGTCGTCGGTGTCCTCGTTGCGGACACCGACGACGCGGAACGCCTTCGAGTCTCTCGATTGCTGATCACCGTACGCCCGTCGATCAAACGGGAACTCGGCAGTTACGTCGATTATTTTCCGTGTGAGCCGAGGCAGATGCTCCTGAAGACGAGTCCCTTCCAAGGGAATGGCGCGACCGCGCCATTCCTGCCGTTCAGCCGTAATCAATGGGTTTGCGTTTGTCTTCAGCCGGCTGACGAAGTAGCCGTCGTTCTCGTCGATCAACGCGAAGCGGCGATAGTTGTAAAAGCCCAGATCGGCCAAGAACAGCCGTCCTCGCAGCCAGTTCCCCGTGCGGAACTGGCTGCTTTCGTGGACACGTTCATCGGTCAGATTGAACTGTGCAATCGTCTGTTTGGTAAGGTTGTAGACGACGTACAGTTGCGCGCCGGATTGATTGGTGTGCGTCGCTGGAAACTCCGCAAGGAGCCGATGCAACCTGAAGACGGTTGCATCGGCGATGAGTGTCTCACGGAACTGGTCGAGTTGTGGAGCGACGGTGTGGGGAACCGCGACCTCCTCGAGCGCATGCGCGAGGAGGTCGCTCAGGAGATCACGAAGTTGCGGGGTAAAGCGATCGTAGAAGCTGGAGCGAGCGATGGTCTGGTTAGTCGTTGCCTGGTATGCGCGTTGAAATGTGGCAATAGAGCGATCTTCGCCATCCACAGCGAAGCCCAATATAAGCGACCACACGAGCATCGTGATGTCGATTTTCCGGTCACGCTGGACGGTATCGCGCGACCGCGCGATACCTTCGATGAGCTCCTCGGGAAAGAGAGAAGTCAACCGGCGTCGTATGAGTGTTGGAGAGAGTTCAGGTAGCACAACCTCTCTCTACGCGGTTTCTGAAGATAACCTCCACTAACAGAGCGCTGTCTGCGTGTTCTGTTCCTTAACCGAACACCGATGGTACTTGAAGATACCGAACCACGCTTTGATGAGCGACCGATTTCCCCACGTTTCACGCTCGTACTCGCAGTTTAGCAGTTCGAGCGGCCAGTCGTACCACGGGCCGCGGTCGCCCGCTGGTGCGGGCCGACCGCGGCACCGTTCGAGAACGTCCCTAAAAAACAGGAGCGCATCGAGGCTTGATCGGCCGGGAGAGACCTCGACGGCAAGCACTTCGAGCGTCTCACAATCGACTGCCGCCCAGACGTAGTACTCCTCGCCGTCGATCTCGATTTTCGTCTCATCGACGGCGACTTCTTGTCGATCCCGGCAGTCGGGTCGAAGAGGTGCTTCGGCCGATGAAACCACTGTCTGATCGCCTCATACGAGCGATCAACGGACGGTTCGATTCACCGGTATGAGAGGCCAGAATGGTACAAAAACGCCGCGAGGACACGCCGCTCCGTTGGCGTGTCTTCACGGGAAAATACTTTCTGCTGGCGAGCCTTCTCAACCATGCGGTCGAGCATTGCTCAACACCCAACTTACCCTTGTTCGGCCGCTTCCTTCACGCTAAGGTTGACACCCTTGTCCACAACTGTATGGCAGATAGTAGATAACGGATATGCCTATGAAAAGTTAAATAACATTAACTAGGTACACAAAATCACTCCCAACCACAGAAACATTTATTAACGGTGTTCGTAATTAGCATGATATGGCGAACGTCCGGCTTGAGAACATCCGAAAAGTGTTTGATGTCCCTAATGGGGAAGAAGTCGCTATTGAGCGCGTCGACACAACGGTCAAAGACGGGAAACTAACGTGTCTCCTCGGCCCAAGTGGCTGTGGTAAGACAACATTGCTTCGAATGATAGCAGGGCTTGAAACACCCTCTGAGGGCCGTGTATATTTTGATGACGACGATGTCACAGACGTTCGAGTACAAGATAGGGAGATCTCGATGGTATTCCAAAATATCGCTCTCTTCCCATTTAAATCAGTTAGGGACAACATTTCATACGGCCTAAAATACGAGAATATACCTAAGGACACGGTCAGTAAAAAAGTCACTGAAATCGCGTCTCAATTGGATATCGACGAGTTTCTGGACCAGATGCCGAATCAGTTGTCTGGAGGGCAGCAACAACGTGTCGCGCTTGGACGGTCGCTGATCAGAGACCCAAAGGTGTTCTTGCTGGACGAGCCAATGAGTGCGCTTGACGAACGTATTCGAATCAGACTCCGAACGGAATTGAAAGAGCTTCAGCAACAACTTGCTACGACAACGGTCTACGTGACTCACAATCAAGAGCAGGCAATGGCGCTCTCTGACGAGATTATTATCCTGAATGACGGTCAGATTGAGCAACAAGGGACGCCAGATGAGATTTATGACGAACCAGCGAACACCTTTATTGCCGAATTCATCGGGTCGCCACGAATCAACCTGATTGAAGCAACACTCACTGGAACGACCCTTTCTATTGACGACACTCCAGTCAACATGAATTTGCCAGCGGAATCAGTTCCCAGCTCTAGTAAAACAAACAGGTCGGTATATCTTGGGATTCGCCCCTCTAGACTGAAATTATCGGCAGAATCGAACGACGACTGCCTCAGAGGAGACGTTTCTCTTATAGAGAAGCTCGGTCAAGAGGACGTGGTGTTCCTGGACTGTCCAGCAATCGGACAGAGCATTCGAGTTGAAACAGACCGAACGGATATCAACCAAGGTACAACCTACGATATCTCGTTTGACCCTGCGAATGTCCACCTTTTCAGCAGAGATTCCGGCGAAGCACTCCAGCGCGATGGGATCGCGAAACCAGCACAATAGCTACAGCTAATGAATCCAGCTCAACAAGCCTTACAAAAACGCTCCAATACCGGATCAACAGACGTGTCGTTCGCGTCGGGCTCTTCCCGAACGACGAAACAACAACTCGGAAGTGGCGACAATCACTATTGAACCAGTAAAAATGGTCAAACAAATCACTATATTCACCCGTGTAAAAAGAATTGTGAAAAGAACCGTCGGGACCAACCGGAACCAACTGTTCGGGATTTCTTTGCTTTCACCACCGATCCTGATCTTCTTTTTAATTACTGTCGTTCCGTTGGGTATCGGCATCGGACTCAGCTTCTATGGCGGTCTCGGCCTCCTTGCTCTTAATTTCACTGGGGCTGAGAACTACCAAAATCTAATTAATGACGGAACTTTCTGGCAGTCCTTGGTGACGGGTATTATATTTTCTGTATACTCTGTAATAATCCAGATGGTCATTGGCGTGGGTATTGCTCTTGTCATCAATGAGAAGTTCCGGTTTGCCAACATTGTTCGTACGATTGTTCTGGTACCCTACCTCATCCCAACGGTAGCCGTGGCAATCATCTGGGAGTGGCTGCTGAACAACAATTATGGTATAATCAACTACATACTATCCGAGACTATCGGGACAACGGTTAATTTTTTCAGCGTTAGGACGGCGATTCACTCGCTGAGCTGGGTCGCCAGTTGGAAATTTAGTATATTTGTCGTCCTGCTGGTATTAGCACGTTTACAGTCGATTGATTCAAGTCTCTACGAGATGGCTGAGGTTAATGGCGCAAACTTCTATCAGCGGTTTATAGATGTCACGTTGCCCAACCTACGAACGACACTTGCAATCGTCCTGTTACTCCGATCAATCTGGATGTTTAACAAGTTCGACATCATATACCTACTGACTCAAGGTGGCCCATTTGACGCCACGTTAACCCAGACTGTGCTGGCGTACAACAGAGCTTTCGTTGATCTGCAGTTCGGCTCTGGCGCAGCAATCACGACGGTTATGTTCGTCGGGATTCTACTTGCCTCAATAGTTTACTTCAAACTGTTCAAGCCAGAAGAAGAGGTGTCGACCCGTGAGTAAACAGGCCAACGCTGGTGGTCTCTTTGGGTCTCTCTCGACGGTTCGTCAAGTAGTTCTATACGTATTGGCTGCGCTTGTAACGATTATCTTTGCGTTCCCTATCTACTGGCTCGTACTTTCAAGCCTGAAAGACCCAAGCGCCATTCGGGCCTGGCCCCCATCATTGTTCACCCTCAACCTAACAGTTGAGAACTTCCGCCTCCTATTGACGGACACTAATTTCCCACGCTGGTTTAGGAACAGCGTTCTCATTACCGCAGGTAACATCATTCTCACGATTAGCCTGTCAACAGCTGCTGGTTACGCACTTACGCGATATGATATTCCACAAAAGAAGAATCTGGCTCGGATGCTGTTGCTAACCTATATGTTCCCGCCAATCCTCCTAGGTATCCCCTATTTTGTCGTGTTCGATTTTATTGGGTTACAGAACACACTAGTGGGGATTATCCTCGCGCACGCCTCACTATCGCTTCCCTTCGGGACGTGGATTATGTGGCAGTTCTTCCAGACCGTGCCAATCTCTTGGGAAGAAAGTAGCTGGATTTGTGGCGCTTCCCGCCTGCGCTCAATGGTTGAGATTGCTCTACCAGGTGCGTTCCCGGGAATCGTCGCGGTCGCCATCTTTACTTTCAGTGTTTCTTGGAACGATTTCACGCTGGCGTTCATGTTAACGACTGATCCAAGCGTGCGCGTTCTCACAGTTGGCATTCGGGATTTCATGACTGGTGGACGGGTCCTTTGGGGCGACCTAACCGCTGCTGCAACGTTGTTAATTCTCCCGCCGATGCTCCTTGTGTTTTTCTTGAACAGGTATATACTTCAAGGGTTCAGTATGGGCGGCTTCGAACGGTAGAGGATTTGACCATAACTATTTGTTCTCCAATCAGGACATGAATGCATGAGCAATAATAGTAAAAAGATTCACAGCGCAGTACGGGAAACGCGCGATCAACACCTACGACGCCTGCGAGATGGGTGCCGAACCTCATTTGCGGGTCTTAATTCACTCCAAGGATGGATCGCGGATGAACTGGAGTTGCTTAATGCCACTACCAGCTGGTTCACCGTCACCGAATCAGCATTAGCCGACCAGCCAGCCTATCAACCCACTCTGGAAACGGATCCCAGCGCAATCCGAACGGGAACTAACCTCATTGGGCATGTTTTTAATGAGCGTTCCTCCAGCCTTCTTTTGTACGCTCATGCGGATACTGACCCGGTTGCAGCCGAGCATGTCCGTGCTGGACACGGTGTCAGCGAGACTGAGGATCGGATTGTCGCCCCAGGCATTGCCGACGATGTCAGCGGCCTTACAGCAATTCTTAGTGCGATTGAGGTTGTCGCGGACAGTTCGGTTGATCCAGTTCACACTGTCACCGTTGGGAGCATCCTTGGGAAACAGTGTGGCATCGCAGGGACATACGAGTTAGTTCGTCAGTATGATCCAACCGATAGCGCCGTCTATGTTCATCCAGCAGAAAGCGGGACGGGGCTTTCAGAAATCAAGGTTGGGAGCAACGGCGTCATCGAATTTGTAATCACAGTCTATGGGCAGCAACCGGAAACAAGCGAATTACATCACACACTCTTTACTACCCCCGGGCAGAATCCCATCTCAGTGGTTACACGGCTGGGCAGGCGGCTTGAAGAATGGTCGGATACACTCGCCAAACGTCACCGAAACCCAGCAATTGAAGAACTGGCCGGGCGATCCGCCGGCGTCCATCTCGGAGGAGTCGATGTTGACGGGACTGCCGTGTACCGGGTTCCGGAGACCTGTACCCTCCGTGGTGTAATCTCTTTTCCACCAGGTGCACAGCTAACGACAGTACAGGGGTCGTTTGAGGAAATGATACTTTCGTTCGTCGCGGCTGAGCCAGGGCTCACAACTGACCGGATTGACGTCGAGTGGGGTGATCTGATCGCGGATGCCGCTCAGACCGATTTAAATTCGCCAATAGCCGACCGAGCCGCGATGGTTCTTGAGTCCGTCACGGGTCGGACGCCTTCGTGGTACTACGGCCACGCCGCGAGCGACATTCGGTATCCGATGCAGTACTGGGAAACCGAATCGCTGGGGTTCGGTCCTCGTGCTGGCGACATGGGTAAGCCGACTGAGTGGATCGATCGAGGCGAGTATCTTGACACAATTACAGCGCTAGCCCGGCTCATAACAACACCAATCGAGTAACCCAGCGCGACGTGAGGTACTTTTATTCAACACTAGTTCAATTATTGAGACATGGCACAACTCGAACTCGATATCGACGGTACCGTCTATACAGCCGACCTGCTTGAATCAGAGGCTCCTCAGAGCGTAGGTGCGCTTCGTAATCTCCTCCCGCTGCAATCAGAGCTCCTACACGTTCGTTGGAGCGGGTATGCGACTTGGGTCAATATTGACGACTGCGAGTTACCCGGGCTGCCGCGGGAGAACCACACAGTCTACCCATCTCGAGGGGATATCCTCCTTTATCCCGGCTACCGAAACGATCAAGAAATCCTCATCTCGTGTGGGCCAACCTGTTTCAAGAGTCCAGCAGGGGAAATAGCTGGAAACCATGTTGCCACGCTCAACGCCTCGCGTGAGGAACTTTCGACGATAGAGGCCGAAACTCTCGACACAGGTGCCAAACCGATTACAATCCGTGACATGGAGTAGGATTATTCAAACTGTTCGCTCGTTCCTCTGCGCTTGTGATTTGCTGGCTTGTTAGGATCCCAAGTTGGGACTTCACGTTGGATGAACTGCCCGTGGCCGGGGGAGCCAACTAGGTCAGTGTCCTGAACTACTGGCACTCCCCGGACTAGAACCGTCTCGATCGTCCCGGTTACCTCACGGCCCTCGTAGAGCGTGTAGTCAGCTACTGACGCGTTGTCGGAAGCAGTAATTGTTTTTTTTGCCGTCGGGTCCAGAACTACAATGTCAGCATCCGTCCCCGTTTCAAGGGTACCTTTATTCGGGAGTCCGAATAGTCGAGCAGGGGTTGAGCATTTCAGCTGTACGAGCGCGGGGTAAGAGAACCCCCGTTGAACGATGAGTTCGTCATGAAGGACCGTCAACTCGGTTTGGAGTCCATTAGCTCCGAAAGCGCTATCCCACCAGTTCTCGGCTATCTTCCGTTCTCGAGTATACCCACAGTGGTCTGAAGAAACTACGTCAAGAGTACCCTGTCGAAGGTGAGTCAGGAGCGCCTCGCGATCTGCTTCTGGCCGAATAGGGGGGGCGAGCATTGGAAAGTTCCCTTGCTCGGCGTAGACCGATTCGTTCAATGTTGTGTAATGGGTGCACGTTTCAGCGCGCACGAGCTCTGGACCGTACTGATCACGATACCGAGCGAGTTCGGTTGCAGCTGCTTCACTGGTCGTATGAAAGCCGTAGTACTTGCAGCCATGTTCAGTCGCAAGTCGGACCGCGTCACTGGCTGCCATCGCCTCAGCGTAGTCCGGCCTAGCGCCCGGGTAATCTGCGGGCTCCCCTCGTCCCAATTCCTGTAAGCGGGCAGTCCGTGTCTTGCAGACTGTGTCGTCTTCGGTATGGACAACTGCGACGGCACCAAGATCGCTTAACCGCTCAAAGACTTGTTCCATGAATCCGTAAGAAACCCCCATTTCGTACGTCGAGTACATTTTAAATGAGGTTACACCTGCCTCAACTGCCGTCTCAAGCTCGTCTAGTACCGCTGGATCCTCACGGGTGATCCCACCGTGGAGACAGACATCAACGATAGCGTCCTCTGCTTTACTCATTTTGCGGTCTATGCCGGCCGAGAGTGGCCCTTCGGCATCATAAGGGCTCTGTTCGCCCTCCCAAGCCTGCCAGCCAAAGTCGATACAGGTCGTGACACCACCTAACGCCGCAGCCGCAGTTGCTGAGTCATAACTGTCCATCGAGAACATGTCCCCGATATGGACGTGGGGATCAACAACACCAGGCATGACGATCCGGTTCGTCACATCAACGATCGTTGAGGCTGCCGGGAGGGCTTCGCGGTCGCCGACAGCCACAATCTGCCCGTTATCAATAGCGATACTAGCCTCGCGAGTAGCTTCCGGTGAGACAACAGTCCCATTGACAAGTACTGTATCAACCGTCATACGATACCATCACGGGCAATTGATAAAATAATTTCTCCGAACTTCTAGCAGAGCTCATAATAGTATCACATATAGAAACCCCAATAGGATTAATAATGTGGGTTTCGGCAAACCTATTATACTAAACAAACATCATTTGGTAGATGTCAGCTGATACTGGAAAAGTAGTTACCACAGAAGGAGTATGTTCGCCGGATACTCTCGGACTAACCTTACCTCACGAACACGTGTTCATTGATTTCACAACCGTTGAAACACCGCTTCCTGATTCAAGCGTTGAACGCCGCGTTGCCCGAGAGCCAGTGTCAATGAAGACACTTTGGTATGTACGCCGGAATCCGATGCGGCATGAAGATAACCGCCGACTCGAAAACCCAGAGACTGCTCGTGCGGAACTCCGCCGATTCGTCCGTGCAGGTGGAGAGACACTCGTTGATGTGACCCCGAAACACGTTGGAGGGGATCCACAGCGTGTTGCCGGGCTTACCCGCGAACTCGGATTAAACTGTATTCACGGTACTGCGATATATACCCAGCCGTTCCACCCCAATCGTGTTACCAGAATGTCTATCGATGACATTCATCAAGAATTCACCGCTGATGTCCGTTCCGGGATCAATGAGACGGATGTCCGTGCAGGGGTGATCGGTGAAATCGGGCTTAGCGGACACATTCATGATGATGAGGAGCGTGTCCTTCGTGGAGCTGCTCGGGCAGCGAGCGAGACTGGTGCCCCATTGGCTGTCCATCCGCCGGGGCGTACGCCCAACTCCCAGCGCGACCGGACGTACCCATCCTCGAGGTGGGGGCTTGAGATCCTTGAGATCGTCATAGAGGAAGGACTTTCACCTGAACGAGTTGCGCTCTGTCATATGGATCGTACTATTCACGAAGACATAGTTTACCAGCGGGAACTTGCCGATAAGGGTGCCTATCTTGAGTATGATCTCTGGGGACACGAGCTCCATCTTGACCAGTATAACGATGCATATATGCCAGACACCCAACGGCTGGATTTCACTACCTCACTGATTCAAAATGGCTACACAGACCGACTATTGTTTTCCCACGATATCTGCAACAAGGTGCAGTACACCGCTTATGGTGGTTACGGGTACGCGCATATACCTAAGAATGTGCGGTCAATGCTCCGCGGACAGGGAATCGAGAAATCGACTATCAACAAGATATACAGAGAAAATCCACAGGCTTGGCTCGCGTTTGATGACCCACAGTAGGTTACCGCCGGCATATTCGGTTCCTCTAATTTGATACTAATACGATCCCTTGAAATTCCCCGAAACGTTTGAATCCCCTAGGATCGTTTGTGAGGTTGTGTCCCGAAAAGAGTACTTTGCCTCTCTTTGTACATTAGTGTTTATGCTAAATCTAGCTCGCATCGTTTATGCGCCTCTTCTTGATGTTTTTATTACGGAGTTTTCAGTTGACGAAGCCACCGTTGGTCTTGTTGTGACATTAACCTGGGTTGGGAGTGCAGTTCCTCGTCTCCCGGCTGGATGGCTGCTCACAAAGGTTCCACGTCACCCAGTTATTATTGGATCCGGACTCACCCTTTCGCTCTCTGCGGTGATCGCGGCAACTGCGACGTCAGTGTTTCAATTAATGATTGGCGCGTTCACTATGGGAATCGGGTCAGGTATCTATTTTGTCGCAGCACACCCGCTGCTAAGTGAACTCTTTCCAGAGCGAATCGGGCAAGCCTTGGGGATCCACGGCGTCTCAAACCAACTAGCGTCTGTGATCGCCGCCCCATTTGTCGGCATAACACTGTTGATCAACTGGCGAGTGTCAATGTGGCTTATCTCTGGAGGCGGCGTCATCATGACGGGCTACACTTGGTACTCCGGTCAGCGAACAGATCTGCCACAGGCAGGAAAAAAAGATCGCCGACTTATTGCAGGTGCGGTCTCTGCGCGCCATCTCTTGTTCATCGCGCTCGCAGCTGGCGGACTCTCAATGTTTGTCTGGCAGGGGCTATTCAATTTTTATGAGCTATATATGCAATCAAAAGCTCTCACAAAGTGGGAAGCCGGGACATTGTTGACGCTTGTGTTTGTAGCTGGTATCCCAGCGTTCTACATAGGAGGCGACCTCGCTGAGCGACTGCCGTATATCCCATATGTCCTTGGTATCGTCGGTTCATTCGGTATCTGCATATATCTCCTGACTATAGTTGATAGCCTACTCGCGATTACGCTTCTAACGGTCGGTATCGGCTTCTTTGGACATGCACAGTATCCCGCTATCGATACTTATCTCCTCGATACGCTACCCGATCACTCACGAGCAAGTGCTTACGCCGTATTCAGCTCTGTTGCCATATTAGTACAGGCATTAGGTTCCGTAGCTGTTGGGCAGATTATCAGGTGGGGCTACTCATATGATCAGATCTTTGCTGTAGCTGCGTTTCTAATTGTGAGCATTGCTGGCTGTTTGGGGTTTTTTGAACGCATTGGCCGTCTCCCAGCGTGACTCCTGATAACGGCATAAAATATATTCGGTATGTATAATACCGATTAGCTAGGCTGTCTTCTTGCTGATAGTGTATCGGAGTCTACACGATACCACAACCAGTATCAATAAGACGACGGTTTGGATCGACTTAGCCAAAGTTTTCGAGGGTGTCATAGAACTCTTCTCACACCGTAATGATCGTGCTTCCCGGATTGTCTCCGCGTTCGTAGTTGGTGATAGCGACGACGAGGCGGAGGCACAGCGAGAGGAACACCTGCGCTCG
>Ga0209945_1000417_pt1 | contig 15145 bp, 16 predicted proteins | sample SalPonR2_A_D2_MG_FD_185703 | JGI IMG/M metagenome (GOLD analysis project Ga0209945, IMG submission 185703) | Salt pond soil microbial communities from South San Francisco under conditions of wetland restoration - Salt Pond MetaG R2_A_D2_MG... ...
GCTGTCGACGGTCATGCCGACAAACCCACAGCCGACGATGAGCGCCGCGCCGACCGGGCCGACGACATCGAGTGTGGCGGCGGCGATGCCGGCGATGATGCCGGCGCCGGCCAGCCCCGCGACGATACCCTGCCAGGTGACGCCACCGTCGGTGCCCGGTTCGACGCGCTCGAAGGTCGTGATGAGCCGTGGATTGTCGTAGAGGCCGCCGAACTCGCTTGAGAAGGTGTCGGTCATCGCGGCGGCGACGGCGCCCGCGAAGGCGTACAGGAAGACCGTCGGGTCGACCGCGATGTGGGTCGGACTGGCCGCCCACAGAAGCACCGCGACGAGGGCGACGATAGAGTTCGCGAGCACGTTCCCGCTCCCGCGAGCTCCCTCGTTCTCCTCGGCGATACCGCGGCTCTGCTTCGCTTCGTACTGGTACTTCGTCGAGAGGCCGCCCAGACCGAAGAACGTGATGAGCATCGCGAACCAGCCGTACCCGCCCAGCACGATCGTGAGCAGGGACAGCAGGACGCCGGTCAGCATCCCCGGCAGCGAGGCGGTATCGAGCGCGTAGGCGACGTAGCCGAGTACCGCCGAGACGCCGAGCGCGATGAACACCCTGGTGGTCCCCGCGCTGGGATCGAGTTCGAACAGCAGCCAAAGTAGCAGGCCGACCGACAGCACGACGAGCGGGTCGTCGCGCTCGAAGAGCACCGAGCGAAACAGCGCGGCCACGAGCGCACCGGTACCGGCCAGGAAAAGCGCGGTCGCGAGCGCGACGCCTCCGGAGCCCGTCCGCGCGGCGATGACTGCGCCCCCGGTCCCACAGGCGAAGCCGGTGACGACGAAGCCGGCGGTCGCGACAACCTCGTCGCTGTGGAGCCGGTGGGCGACGCGCTGGCCGAAGTTGCCGTAGGCGACGATGACGACCGTCGCGACGAACACCCAGACCGGCAGGTCGAACTGTACCGCGAGGAAGGCCAGACTCGCCGCGGCCAGAGCAAACGCAGCCAGTCCGTAGAGCCGGCCGTCCTCGTAGTCACCCGGCCGGGCGAAGACGTCGAATATCGGCGTGTCGGGGCCGATGGCGAACATCGCGAAGAAGGCGACCACGAGGAACGGCCCGGTCGCGGCGACAGTCGCGACGGCGGGCGTGGCGAGGCCAGCGGCGACCGGGACGGCAAAGGCCAGCGTGCCGACCGCGGCGAACGCGCCTGCCCGTCGGACTGTCGATGTCACGTCCCGCCGGTATCCCCGAGAGGCACTTACCCTTTCCGAACTTCCCGCCCAGCAGCCGCTTGTGTTGGTTCTGTAACCTTACGTGGGAGCGATTGACCAGTTCCGCCAGTGCTCGGCACGACGACAGTGCTTACAGCCAGCAGTGTGTATCGCGGACGCCGCTTACAGCCCGAAAGCCCCTGCGGGCTCCGGTCGGGGGACTCGGTGTGCTCCTCGGTCACTTCGTTCCCTCGGAGCTCGCGAATCTTCGATTCGCTCACACCCGCAAGAGCGCAGCGCTTGCGAGGACGTCGTTCGCCTTCCCGGAGCCCCCCGAGTCGAACAGGGCGGGGCTTTCTGGCTGTACTCATTGCTGTCGCTGGTTTCTGTCTCAGATGCTGCTCCGTGCTTTGCTAGGACCGTGAGATTTAGGCGAACCGTTGCTGTACAGTTTATCGTGGGTCTGTACGACCGGTATCTCGCGCTCCGACTGCGCCGGAGCGACGCCGACCTCCCTGCGACAGTCGCGCTGGTCATCACCGAGCGGGATCTGTTGACCGACGGGGCCTACACCACCCTTGAGCGGTTCTTCGAGTGGGCGGTCCGGTACGGTGCCGACACGATCGTCGTCTACGTCAGCGTCCTCGACGAGGACGTGGTGCCGACACTTCGGCGGGAGCTGGCAGCTCTCCGCTCGCCGGCGGCTGTCGCCGTCCGCAGCCCCGAGGACCAGCAGGCTGCGGACGCCCCCATTCAGATCTCTATCGGGCTGGGCGGCCAGTCGGAGTTCGCGACGGCGGTTCGCAAGCTCGCCGAGCGCGTCGACAGCGGCGAACTGTCGCCGGCTGACATCGACGAGCCCGCCGTCGAGGAGCATCTCGTCTTCCCGACCGCACCGGACCTCGTCATCAAGACTGGCGCCGAGCGGCTCTCGGATTTCATGATCTGGCAGTCTGTGTACTCGGAGCTGTATTTCACCGACGTGAACTGGCAGAACTTCCGCCAGCGCGATTATCTGCGGGCGCTCCGGGATTACCAGGAGCGTCAGCGCCGATTCGGCCGGTAGGGCGAATCGTACCGATGTCCGTACGGCGCATACTCTCAGCTGTACCCGTACGGACGGATTCGGCACCTGGGGTGCTGACTAGCTCCACGCACGCGCAGCCAACAGTATCAGTCGGCCGCCGGATCGACCTCGTCCTCGACGGCTGCTCGCTCGTTGTTCGGGAGCGCGTCGCGGAAGCGACCCAGCACTTGCCGGGCCTGTGAGAGGTCGGCGTCCTCGACGGCCTGGACGAGCGTCATCGCGCGGCGGGCGCGGGTGGTGCGCCAGGAGGCTTCACGGTTCTGGTAGGTCCGGATAGCCCGGAGGAAGTCGATTTTGCGGAACTCCGGCCAGTAGGGCGTACAGAAAAACGTCGCGGCCTCGTTGCCGTTGGCGTGCCAGGGGAGGAAATTCGAGGTGCGCTCGTCGCCGCCAGTCCGAACGATGAGGTCCACGTCACAGGTGGGTCCCTCGTAGAGGTAGCGTTCGACGGTCCCGGAGTCGACATCTTCGGGGTGGAGATCGCCGGATTCGACGGCGCCGGCGATGTCGCGGGCCGCCCCGAGCAGCTCTGCGCGGCCGCCGTAGGCCAGCGCGACGTTGAGGTTGAGACGGTCGTAGTGGCCGGTCCGTCGCTCGGCGTAGTCGATGGCTTCCCGGACCCGTTCGGGGAGCATATCCGTCTCGCCGATGGCCCGGATACAGACCTCGGCATCGTGGACCCGGTCGGCGTCGGCGAAGCTGCGCAGTTTCTCCTCAACGAGGTCGAAGATGTACTCGCGCTGTTCCTCGGGTCGATCGAAATTCTCCGTGGAGAAGGCGTACAGTGTCACTTCGTCGATTCCGAGGTCGTCACACCAGTGTAGCAAGGCCTCCGTGGTCTCGGCGCCCTCGCTGTGGCCCTTCGTCGTCTCGACGCCCTGTTTGCGGGCGTACCGTCGGTTTCCGTCCTGGATGACCGCGACGTGGCTCGGTGTTCCGGAAAGCTCCCGCTGTAGCAACCGCTCGTATACCCCGTAGCCCAACCGCATTAGCCGCTCTCGCATCACCTGTAGCATATCAACGAACCGATAAGGTAGTTGTGGCTCGGCGGCGGCCGTGCGAACGGCCCGCATAGATTTATTAGGTGTGGGCGAGAAGCTCGGAGCGCAATGGCGACCGGTACGGTAGACTTCTTCAACGACACGGGCGGTTACGGTTTCATCGACACGGAGGACTCCGACGAGGACGTCTTCTTCCACATGGAAGACATCGAAGGGCCTGATCTCGAGGAGGGACAGGAAGTCGAGTTCGACATCGAACAGGCGGATAAGGGGCCGCGAGCGAAGAACCTCACGAGGCTGTAAGGATGGCGACAGGCACGGTCGACTTCTTCAACGACACGGGCGGTTACGGTTTCATCGACACGGAGGACTCCGACGAGGACGTCTTCTTCCACATGGAAGATGTCGGCGGCCCCGACCTCGAAGAGGGGCAGGAGGTCGAGTTCGATATCGTTCAGGCAGACAAAGGCCCCCGCGCGGAGAACGTAACACGGCTGTGAACTGACTGCGGGCGCGGTCGAGCGGCCGCCCCGCAATCCGAAGCCCATTAGGACCTCCCCGGCAGAGCCTCGGGTATGAGCGACGGCGACACACTCGACGACGACCTCTATCGGCGAACCAAGCAACTGCTCGAACCCGGTGAGATCCAGCTCAACGGCGCGGTGGTTCACACGGGCTACGACAACAGCGAGGAGATCGAGATGATGCAGGCGACTATCGATGTGGGCGAACTAATCGCCGAGGGGTACGGGATGGACCCGACCGACACGTTCGTCTACTCGGGTAGCGACGACCCGCAGTTCTCCTCGAACCAGCACCAGGGACTCACGCTCGACGGCGAGGAGTTCGTCTGGGAGTGCCAGCAGCTCCTTCGGAACGGCTCGTTCGACCTCGTCTTCTACTACGAGGCCAGCGCCGATCACGAGGCGATTCTGGACGCTATCGAAGACGAGGGGTTCGCGGTCACTGGCGTTCGCGGGGAGTGAACTCGCCGACGCGACCGTCCGCTCGTCAGAGCCGTTCCTGGCAGTTGTGACAGTACGCGTAGTCGGGGCCGTTGGCCGCGCCACAGATACCACAGCTGGTCGCCTCGACGGCGGCCTGCTCGAAGTAGGCGTTCAGCTGGCCGGTGTCGGGACCGGCGCGCTGGCCGCTGAACTGCTTGACGACCGTCTCGTGTTTGGCGTAGTCCATGAGGCGGAACATGATGTGGAAGAAGAGCGGCGCACCGACCAGTACGCAGCCATAGACAAGCAGCCTGAGCGCCAGTTCCGCGGTGGCTATCTCCACACCCCCCGTAGGCGCCCAGGCGTGGTAAAATTTGCAGACAGCGCTCCCGCGCCGTTTTTATTCGCCGAGTCCTGACCACCAGCTATGACTGACGAGCTCGGGCGGGTAGACCGTGCGATTCTCAACGCGTTCCAGGGCGGGTTCCCGGTCGTCGAGCGCCCCTTCGAGCCGGCGGCGGCCGCACTGGCCGACCACGGCGTCGACGTCACGGGAGCCGAACTGCTCGAACGAGTGCAGGACCTGGACGAACAGGGGGTGTTGAGCCGATTCGGTGCGCTCATCAACGCCGAAGAAATCGGCGGGACGGCGACGCTGGTGGCCACCCACGCCCCCGAGGACAGCTACGACGACCACGTCGACCTGGTCAACGCACACCCGGAGGTCGCCCACAACTACGAGCGCGAACACCCCTATCTCAACATGTGGTTCGTGCTCAGCGTGGTCGACGAGGCCCGCGTCGACGAGGTACTGGCCGAGATAGAGGACGAGACCGGCGAGCCGACCTACAACCTCCCCAAACAACAGGAGTTCCACGTCGGCGCGAAGTTCCCCGTCGAGGGACCACAGACCCAGGCCGTCGACTGCAGCGACGCGGGGCCGGCCGTCGAGCCGACCGACCGACGCTCTCTGACCCCCGAGGAGCTCGACCTCGTCCTGGAAATCCAGGGCGGACTCCCTATCACCGAGACGCCCTACGCCGACGTTGCCGAGGCCATCGGTGCGGACACGGAGTGGGTCGTCGAGACCGTTAAGCGGTTCAATCAGGAGGGGAAGGTCCGCCGCGTCGGTGCAATCCCGAACCACTACGCGCTGGGCTACTCGGAGAACGGGATGACTGTCTGGGACGTGCCCGACGAGGTCATCGACGAGGTCGGTCCGGCCATCGCGGAGTTCGATTTCGTCACGCACTGCTACGAGCGACCGCGCCACGAGGGAGTCTGGCCGTACAACTTCTTCGCGATGACCCACGGCCGCAGCGAGGCCGAGAGCCAGCAGCGCATCCAGCAGGTCCACGACCGGATGACGGAGTACTGGGAGGTCGAGGACGGGGACTGGGACACGCTGTTCTCGACGCGCATCCTGAAGAAGACGGGTATCAGACTGGACGAGCGCGCCCAGGCGAACGCCGACGCAGCCGGAGACTGATGATTCCGCTCCTCCACGATTTCACGGGCGAGACGGTACTCGTCTTCGGCGGCGGCCCGGTCGGTGCGCGCAAGGCCCGCCGCTTTGCCGCCGAGGCGGAGACAGTCGTCGTCAGCCCTGACTTCGCCGACCGCGAGTTCGGGGCCGCCGAACTCGTCCGGGCGGCCCCTGACGCCGACGGCGTCCGCGAGTGGGTCGAGCGGACCGAGCCGGCGCTGGTGGTCGCGGCCACCGACGACGCCGACCTGAACGCCGTTGCCGAGGCCGCCGCTCGCGAGCGTGGCGCGCTGGTCAACCGCGCCGACGATCACGGCGACCAAGACGTCGGTAACGTCGTCGTCCCCGCTACCGTGCGAGACGACCCGGTCGTGATGGCCGTCGCCACGGGCGGCCACTCGCCCGCGCTCTCGAAGCACCTCCGGGAGTCGTTCGGAGAACAGTTCGCCGACGCCGGAAAAATGGCTGAACTGACAGGAACTCTCCGCGAAGAGTTAAAATCGTCTGACATGTCCCCGTCGGAACGTCGTGATGCGGTCAGAACGGTCGTCAGATCCGACCAGGTTTGGAAGGCTTTAGATAGTGGCGGTCCCAAGGCTGAACACGTAGCAGCAGACGTGATTGGATACCAAATGGGTGATACGTCGTGAGAGAGGAAAGAGGCGTCATCGTCGGGGTATGCGTGGGCCACGAGCGGGCCAGCGTCGACCAGCTGGAGACGGCCGCCGCCGACAGCCAGCGCCACGCCGTCGAGTCGCTGCTGGCCGAGCCCGGCGTCTCCGAGGCGTTCGCACTCCAGACCTGTAACCGGACCGAGGGGTACGTCGTCGCCAACGACCACGAGACGGGACTGGCGGCCCTCGACCGCTTCACGCGAGCCGTCACCGACGACGTCGTCGTCGAGATGGGCCACGAGGCGAGCCTGCGCCACATCATGCGCGTCGCGGCCGGCCTCGAATCCATCGTGTTGGGCGAGGACCAGATTCTCGGGCAACTGCGGGACGCCTACGAGGACGCCCGCGGTGTCGGGGGTATCGGGAGGCTGCTCGAAGACGGTATCACGAAAGCCATCCACGTCGGCGAACGCGCCCGGTCGGAGACGGCCATCAACGAAGGCGTGGTCTCGCTGGCTTCGGCGGCGGTCCGACTCGTCGACCGCGAGTGCTCGCTTTCCGGCGAGACGGCGCTGGTCGTCGGCGCCGGTGAGATGGGACAGCTGGCCGCGAAGGCGCTTTCCGAACAGGTCGACCGGCTCATCGTCGCCAACCGGACTGTCCCCCACGCCGAACACGTCGCCGAGACCGTCGACGTCGAGGCCAGCGCGGTCGCGCTCGACGCGATAGACGCCGCTCTCGCCGAGGCCCGCGTCGTCGTCTCGGCGACCGGGTCCAACGGACAGGTGTTCGACGTCGGCGCATTCGCCGACGCGGGCGAGACGGCCGTCGTCGACATCGCCCAGCCACGGGACGTGCCGTCGGGCGCCGACCGGCTCCCCTCGGTGACGGTGTACGATCTCGACGCCCTGGAGTCGGTGACCCAGGAGACCAGACACCAGCGCCGCCGGGCCGCCGAGGCCGTCGAGGCGCTCGTCGACCAGGAGTTCGACCACCTGCTCACCCAGTACAAGCGCAAGCGGGCCGACCGCGTTATCTCCGCGATGTACGAGAGCGCCGAGCGAGTGAAGACGGCGGAGCTCAACACCGCGATGGCACAGGCCGACTTCGACGAGGACCAGCGCGAGGTGATGGAGGCGATGGCCGACTCCATCGTTTCCCAGTTGCTCGCGGCCCCGACCAAGAGCCTGCGCGACGCCGCCGAAGAGGACGACTGGGACACCATCCACACCGCGCTCGAACTGTTCGACCCCGACTTCGGGCCGGAACCGCCCGAGTTCGTCGAGGGCATGAACATCGAGGACATCCCCGAGGGGATGCGCGACGAGATTCCCGCCGCGGTGCTCGAACAGTTGGCAGACGACTGAGACGGAGTCGCGCCGGCCTGCGGGCAGCAGTTTACTGACGATGGCACCGACGACCAGTCGGTGTTTTGACCGGCCGAAGAGACGCCCACCGAACACGGCCAGGGAGAGGGAGGTCGCCGGTCGACAGGATCGTGACAGAGCCGGTCAGGACACACTGGTCCGTCGCCATCCCGGAGCGAATCGACCGAGCGCCGCTACGTGGACCTGGCGCGGCCATCGACCGGCTCCCTAACCACTAACGTATCTGATTTATAAGCCGCTGTTCCGTTCTTCCATTATCTGATGGGATCGACGGCGTCTGTTCAGTTCGTGTCGGCAGAGCCCGGCGAGGCCGACGCCCTCGACGCGCTCAGACGATGCGACGACATCGAAGTCACAGTCACGACTCCCGACCCCGTCCGAACAGACGGCGGGGCGACAGACGTAGACTGCGTCGTGGTCGACACCGCGACGGTCTCGCCTGACCACCCTATCCAGCGACCGACCGGTGACACTGTAGACATCATCAGGTGCGCCAGTGACCCACCCGCCGATACCGACAGCGATTGGGTCGAGGTCGGCTCCATAGCCGGTCGACGGACACTGGTAAATCGGGTCCGATACGCCGCTTCACAGTTCGAGCCGCTCCGCGCCGCCTCGGACGCGGCGCTGGTACGCGACGTGGCCGTGCCCGGCTACGTCCTCGATGGCCGCGGCCGGTTCGTCGCCGTCAACGAGGAGTTCGTGGAACTGACGGCGTACGACCGCCGTGCACTGCTTGGCAGTCACGCGTCCATGTCGCTCACCGAGACGATCGACGCGGAATTCCGGTACGGCGTTGCGACCCGCATCCGCGTCAACTCCGCCGCTGGCGGGACGATCGAGTGTCTCCGCGACGCCGGCGTGGCTGTCGTCTCGGCGAGTGACGGAACTGTCACTCGCACCGTTGGCGTGCTCCGCCCGCAGAGCGACCAGCGCCTCATCGAGCGCGACCCCGCCATCCTCAAGCGAGCTATCGACGCCGCCCACACGCCGCTCTCGCTCTCGGATCCGACCCAGGAGGACAACCCGCTCGTCTACGTCAACGACGCGTTCGAACGCACGACCGGCTATCGACGCGAGGACGTGCTGGGTGAAAACTGCCGATTCCTCCAGGGCGAGGAGACGCAGCGCGACGCCCTCGACGAACTCCAGCAGGCGATCGAGGACGAGGCCCCCACCACCGTCGAACTGAAGAACTACCGAGCCGACGGGTCACCGTTCTGGAACCGCGTCACTGTCACGCCGATCTACGACCAATCGGGGACGCTCGTCCACTTCCTCGGGTCACAGGAGGATATCACGGACCGGAAGGCCGTGGAGACGGACCTGCGAGACCAGCGCGACGGACTGCAGCTGCTGAATCAGATCGTCCGTCACGATATCAGGAACGACCTGCAGACGGTGTTGCTGTATCTCGGCGAGATCGCGGAGCGAACCGACGGCGACGTGTCCGAGTTCGCCACTCGGGCCAAGTCTGCGGTGAAGAACTCGACAGAGCTGACACGCAGCGCCCGGGCCCTCACCACGGCGATGCTCCGGACGGACACGGATCTCAAGCCCATCCCGCTCCGGGAGACGCTCGAATCGGAGGTCGAGCGGGTCGAGGAATCGACACAGCGGGCGGCGACGATCACCGTCGATAGTGACGTCCCGCGCGTCACCGTCCAGGCGGACGAACTGCTGGGCGCGGTGTTCCGTAACCTGCTCAAGAACGCGGTCGTCCACAACGGGGGCGACATCAAAGTCCGCGTCTCTGCCACCACTGATACTGAGAGTGTCACGCTCACTATCGCGGATAACGGCCCCGGAATCTCCGACGAGCGAAAAACGACGATCTTCGACCGGGGCGAAACGAGCGGGGCGTCGTCCGGGTCCGGAATCGGCCTCGACCTCGTCGAGACGCTGATGGAGAACTACGACGGGGCCGTCTGGGTCGAAGACCGACAGGGCGGGGCAAGCGGTGCGGCGTTTAAACTCCGTCTCAACAGCGCGTAGTGCCGGCCCGCCCGGAGCTCGGTTCGCCGCGCTACCGGGAGCCAAACCACTTTGAGGCTGGCCGGCTACCCTCCGGTATGGCAGACGTGCTTTCCGACGACGAGATCAGCGATCGGCTCCCAGACGAGTGGGACCGCGAGGGCGACGAGATCGTCCGTGTCTACGAGTTCGACGACTACCTGGGCGCGTCGGGCTTTCTCGCCGCCGCCGCGGGGGTCGCCGAGGACGCCTGGCACCACCCCGAGATGACCGTCCGCTGGGGCGAGTGCGAGGTCCGACTGACGACTCACGACGCCGGCGGCATCACGGATAACGACATCGACGTGGCCGAGCGGCTGAACGGCGTCTACGAGTAGCGTGGCCGCCCACGACCCGACCGACGAGGGGGCGCGGTACGTCTTCCGCGCGACCGTCCGCCTCGACCCGGAACCGGGGTATCGTGCCGAGCCCGACAGCTTCGAGACCGTTCTCTCGCGGACGGCCGACCCGCCCGGGCAAGCGGGGTGGCTGTTCTTCCGGGACACGCTCTGGCGCGGCAAGCTGGGCGACGACGCCCACGGCCGGCGACTGGCCGAAGACGCACTCGGGGTCCCGGTCGAGTCGGTGTCGTTCAGCGAACTTCGCACCAGTGAGGCGTATCTCGACGAGTTGAAAGCCGCCATCGCCGAGGACCTCCCGGCGTTCAACGCCGACACCGTCAGCGAGGTGTTGAAGAAGTATCTCGGGAGTTCGATCCACGTCGTGTGAGCGACGGGCAGAAAGGCTTTAGGCGCGACTGTCCTACCTAATTCCCCGATGGCTCGTAACTACGACTTCTGGCTGTTCGACCTCGACGGGACGCTCGTGGACGTCGATCCGGCGTACCCGGTCGAGGTGATGGACCGGGTCGGCGACCGGCTCGGCCAGGGGTTCAGCGAGCGGGAGGCCGCGCTGCTGTGGTACGGCCAGGGCGACGCCAGACAGGACTTCCTCGCCGAGCGCGACGTCGACCCGACGCGGTTCTGGGACGTCTTCCACGAGGAGGAAGACCCGCTCGCGCGGGCCGACGCGACGTATCTGTACGACGACGTCGAGACGTTTCTCAGCGAGCGGCCCGAACCGATCGGTCTGGTCACCCATTGTCAAGAGTATCTGACCGACCCGATACTGGACGGACTCGATATCGGCGACTGGTTCGACACCGTCGTCTGCTGTGACGACGACATCGGCTGGAAACCCGACCCCGAACCGGTCCACCGAGCGATGGCCGACCTCGGCGTCGGCCACAACGGCCACGCCGGCGTCCTGGCCGGCGACAATCCCGGCGACATCGGCGCGGCGTGGAACGCCGGACTCGACGGGATCCACGTCCAGCGCGAGTCGCCACTCGCCACGGATCGGTGTGTCCGCGGCGACCACCGCATCACGTCGCTCCGGGACCTCTAGGGCAGGTAGTCCCAGTCCTCGACAGAAACGGTGTCACCGACCGCTGGGTCGGGCTCGTCTGCCGGTACCGTCACCCAACCGTCGGCCCGCGTCGCGGTCGCCAGGTCCGTACCCGAAAGCGGCGTCGCCGACTGGCCGTCCAGCGCGACCGGCACGAACGACCGGACCGCGTCGTCGGTGTCGAGGGGTCCATCGAGCGTGGCCGCCCGGCTCGGATGGGCCGGCAGCGGCGCGTCGCCGAATCCCTTCAACAGCGGCCGGAGCAACTGGACCGCGCCCACGCGAGCGGCGACGGGCGACTCCGGCAACAGCAAGACCGGGCGGTTCTGGACCACGGCCAGCCCCGTCTCGCGGCCGGGGCTGATGGCGACCCGGTCGGCGGCGATATCGCCCAGCTCCCGGACCACCTCGCGGAGCGTGTCGCCCGGCTCGGTGCCGGTCAGGACCACGATGTCCCGAGTGAGGTCGCGCTGGACGGCCATCCGGAGGGCGGGGGCGTCGTCGGCGACGGGACTTCGGTAGGTCACTTTCCCGCCCCAGCGGTCGGCGTACTGGGCGAGCGTGAACCCGGCCGTCTCGATGCGGTCCCCGGCCCCGGCGTCGTACTCGACGACCCCGTCACCAGTTGGGACGATGCCGACCTGCGGGCGCTGGCGCACCAGCAACTCGTTCACGCCGGCGGCTTTCAGCAGGCCCACGTCGGCGGGCCGGAGCTGGTGGCCCCGCTCGAACACCGTCTCGTCGACCCCAACGTCGGCCCCCGGAAGCCGGTCGTTGGCCGTCGCGTCGGTCGCCAGCACCCGACCGACCGCTACCGAAAGCGGGATGCGGTCGGTCCGGTCGACCGGCACCGCGTAACTGCCCAGCTGGCGGCGGGCGGTCTCCAGCGTGCACTCCTCGATATCTGTCGGCGAAGCCCCGGCCATACCCACCGTTGGCGCTACGTGGGCAAAAGCGTCTGCGTCCTGCGACAGGGTTGCACACATCGACAACGCTTTTTATCGGGCCAGCCGCGACACCGGACATGGTCCTCCCGCAACTCGTCCTTCTGGGCGCCCTCGGGGTCGGCAGCTACTTCTGCTACACCGGTGGGCGCCGCCTGGCGACGGTGTACCGCATCCTCCGAAACGATCCTCTGCCAGTGCGTGACCTCCACGGGCACCGCGGCCCGGTCGAGATAGAGGGCCGGGCCGTCGAGGGCGACGACGGCACCGTCGAGGCACCGTTCACCGGCTCTCGCTGTCTGGCCTACACGTACGAGGTCGAGGAGCTTCGCTCCAGCGGGAAGACCCAGTCCTGGGAGCCACTGGACAGCGGGATGGACGGCGTCGATTTCGTCGTCGACGACGGCACCGGGCGGGTGCTGGTCGACCCCAGCGGCGCGGATATCCACCTCGAATCACAGTCGGTGACCGTCCCACCGGGAACCGAACTGCCCGAACGACTGGCTCGATTCGTCGCCGCGAACGAGAGTGTCGACCCGCAGGACCGGGTCATCGACCTCAAGATAACCCAGTTCGAGGTCGGTAACAAGCAGCGGTTCACCGAGCGCCGCCTCGACGTGGACGAGACGGTGTACGTCTACGGGCAGGCGACCCGGGGCCCGACCGTCGAGTGGGGGAGTAACCTCGTCGACGCGCTCGTCGGCGACGGGGACGCGACACCGGTGTTCGTCATCTCGGATACGGACGAGCGCGGGACGGCGTGGCGCATCGCCCGCGGCGGGCTCTGGCGGGCCGGGCTGGGCGTCGTCGTCCTCGCTGTCGTCGCCGCGGTCGGACTCGCGGCCCTGCCGTGAGCGTGTGTGTCCCTGTCACGCACCCGAGACTGCCGAAACCGCCGGGTTTACCATTGCGCCATCCCTAGACTCGTCTATGTCAGCGCTGCGTGAGGCGTTAGGGTCGCTTCCCGACGCCGTGTTCGCGGACGTGCTCGAATCCGAGGAGGGGTACCTGCTCGTGTTGGACCTGCCGGGCGTGACCGCCGACAGCCTCGCGGTCACGGTCGAGGCCGGTCGGCTCGTCATCGAGGGCCAGCGCAGCAAGGACGTGCCCCGGGAGTTCCGCTTCGTCCGCGAGGACCGATCCGTCTTCCTGGACATCGAGTTGCCCCTGCCGCCGGACGCCACCGGGCAGGGCGCCGAGGGAACCGTCTCCCGGGGCGTCCTCGAACTCACGATTCCGAAGGCCACCGCCGCGCCGAGCACGACGATTCCCATCGACGAGGCCTGATAGTGATCGCTGGAGCGATGCATCGGTGTACGCCGACCCAGAGGCGGCGCTATCCGGACCGGGCCGACAGCAACCGCTATCTGTGTGAGGTGCCTCGTCGGTGAATCTCCGCGCGTACTGGCGGTTCCTCGTCGTCGCTCGGCAGTTCCTGCCACTGTTGCTCGCGTACGCCCGCGACCGGAAGCGGTTCCTCTTTTTCGGCTCCTCCCGGCAGGTGACGGCCGAGCAGCGCCGCCGGCGGGCCCAGTCCTTGCTCGACTCGCTGTTGACCCTGGGTCCGACGTTCATCAAGCTCGGCCAGCTGCTGTCGACGCGGCCGGACGTGCTCCCGCCGGAGTACATCGACGAGTTCGCGGCGCTCCAGGACCGGGTGCCACCGGCCGACTGGGAGCGCGCGAAGGTCGTCCTCGAAGACGAACTGGGGCCCGTCGACGAGCGATTCGCCGAGTTCGACACCGACGCCATCAGCGGCGCGTCGCTGGGCCAGGTGTACCAGGCCCGCGTCGACGGGCAGGACGTCGCGGTGAAGATTCGCCGGCCCGCCATCGAGGAACTGGTCGAGGCCGACCTGCGGGTCATCCGCTGGTCGCTGCCGATCCTGATGTACTTCCTCGGGGACGCCCGGTCGTTCTCGCTGGAGACGCTGGCCGACGAGTTCGCCAAGACCATCCGCGAGGAGATGGACTACGAGCGCGAGGCCGAGATGCTCCGTGAGATACGGGGCAACTTCGCCGACAACGACCGAATCCGAATCCCCGCCGTTATGGAGAGCCATTCCACCCGTCGGGTGCTGACGATGGAGTACGTTCCCGGAACGAAGATCAACGATATCGATGACCTGGACGAGCGCGGGTTCGACCGGACAGAACTGGCCGAGACGCTGCAGGAGGCGTACCTCCAGATGATCATCGACGACGGCGTCTTCCACGCCGACCCTCACCCTGGAAACCTCGCGGTCCAGGCCGACGGGAAACTCGTCTTCTACGACTTCGGGATGTCGGGCCGGGTCGACCCGTTCGTCCAGGAGAAGATCATCGACTTCTACGCCGCCGTCGCCGACCAGAACATCCAGGCGATCCTCGACGCGCTCATCGAGATGGGCACCCTGAGCCCGGAGGCCGACCGACAGGTGATGGGCGACGTGATGGAACTGGCAATCGCCGACGCCAGGGGCGAAGACATCGAACAGTACCGCGTCCAGCAGATCGTCCAGCAGGTCGAGGACACCATCTACGAGTTCCCCCTGCGCCTGCCGGCCAACCTGGCGCTCGTCCTCCGCGTCGCCACCGTCGTCGAGGGCGTCTGTGTCACCCTGGACTCGGACTTCGACTTCATCACGGTCGCGACGGGGTTCCTGCGCGAGGAGGGTTACATCACCGCCGGCGTGAGAAACTACGTCGAGGACCGCGCAAACGAGGTGCAAGACGCGGCGCAATCGGCGGTCAGAATCCCACCCAAACTCGAGTCCGTCCTCGATAGGGTCGAGCGCGAGGAACTCACTGTCCGCGCCGACATCGAGGACTCAGACCAGCTGCTCGCGACGATGACCAAACGACTCATCCTCGGGATGATGCTCGCGAGCACGCTGTTCTCGACTGCGTTCCTCTATGCCGAGGCGGGACTGCTGGTGGCCGGCGCCGCCGGCCTCGCGGTGCTCGTACTCGGCCTGTCGCTGTGGTGGTCGTTCCGCTCGAAGAAGGGCGTCCGCGCCAAACCGCAGTTCACCCGCCAGAGCATGCGCGAACGCGAGAGCGGCAGCGTCGGG
>Ga0209945_1000421_pt1 | contig 15115 bp, 16 predicted proteins | sample SalPonR2_A_D2_MG_FD_185703 | JGI IMG/M metagenome (GOLD analysis project Ga0209945, IMG submission 185703) | Salt pond soil microbial communities from South San Francisco under conditions of wetland restoration - Salt Pond MetaG R2_A_D2_MG... ...
AGAAGCTGGAAACGTAGCCGACGTTCGTACCGACGCAATCGTCGAGGATCTTCTCCGGCGTGGTGACACGGAACTCAACGCCGCAACGGGACTCGTCACCGTCCCGACTGACGTCCGCTCGATGGAACACGGCGAACCGCTGCATCCACGAGTAACAATTGGATTTCCGGACGGGTGGGTAGCCTTCGAACAGTTTGTTCCTGAGCAGATACTGATTGAGTTCGATGACTTGGTGCGAGATTCGCTCTGATCGAATCAGAATCTCACCAAGTCCACTCTCTCGACTCTGACTAAGCGGTCTCTCTCAGATTCCACGGGAATACCCAACCGGCAAAGCCTCAGTACCTATGACTCGTAGCTCAGAGTATGCCTTACTGCCCGAATTGTGGTAGCCAAGTCAAGGCGGTTCACCACTACTGCGGATCCTGTGGCCAAGTACTGTCTGAGATTGCAGAGTCGGAGAGCGATCCACCAATGGCGGTCGATAGAGATGGATTTCTGTCACTGCGTTCGCTCTCGTACGCCTGTACCTCTTCCCCCGAACTTGGCGAGCCTGCCGAACCACTCGACGGAGGAGACTTCCTTGCCTTACAGAAACCCGTCGCGCTCGACGGAGCAACGTGCCACCCTACATACGTCGAGGATGGCACACCTCTCACGGCAGGGGAAGCCGTCGAGCGATATGTCGAGGAGCGACACGGAGAGAACACTTCCGCCAATAGGAACGGATTCCATCGAGGGCGGCAGTGGCACGATAGGCGGAACTATGCTCGCGGCAAGGAGATGGACAGGCAACTGCTGGCAGAGTATGAGAACCCGACAACTGCCCTCCTCTCCCTGCGAGTCGAACGAGCGGTTCTCAACAGGGTGAGCCTGTTACGAGAACTATCTGCCGCCCTCGAACCCACCCTTGACGCCCTACGTTACAGGCTCGACAAGCACACAGACAGGTGGGAATGGCTGTTAGTGTTGGCAGGGACTCGCCAATATGCTACGCCTCACGCTCACATCTATCTCTGGGCGGAGGGCGACATACCACGAGAGGCGTTTCATCCTGTCGTACAACGGTTTGTCGAATCCTGCGAGTATGCACCTGCTGATATGCGCGGAAATTCGACAGACAGCGACACGATTAGTATCAGGGGTACGGAGCAAACTGATACGATTCCACGGACAGAGGATGGTGGGAGCGCGGGAGCCACCTACGCCCTCGCCCAACTCGCACACCTGCCAGAAGTGGACTCGATGGATTTTGATGCCCTGTTGTGGGCTTCGACAGTGAGGGCGAGCGAGGGAGTCCACCACTTCCGCAAGTCGAGTTACGACGTGTGGGACGAGGGTGAAGAACCTGAGCCAGGGGAAGTCGTCGAAGATTTCCCTACGAACACAGTATTATCTTGCCCTTCGCTCAGTATTCTGTGAAAGCCTTCCTCAAGAACTCCAAGAAAAGACTATTGCAGGTTTTCAGCGATAACTTGTATTTCAGGGCCCCTATCATTCAGAAAGCGGATTTCAAAGCCCAGAGATTCTAATTCCATCAAAAGTTCCATCGGCGTCCATCCGTATGATTCAATAGACGTTCGATGGTCTGCTGGCAGGTGTATTTCACAGTATACTTTTCGGGCATCCGCTAATGCACCTTTCATCCCATCGATTACGAGTCCTTCTGCACCTTCTACGTCAATTTTTACTATATCTGGGTGTTCCAATTCATCTTTTGAAATGATTTTGTCACCTCTCATTTTATTTACAGTGATGTCTCCTGAGCCAATACTCCCTGTTCCGTGACCAGTACCTCCTGTTGCGGAAAAACCAACTTCTCCTCCTGAGTCTGCCAGTGCTAGTTTATACGTTTGAATATCAGCCGGTGTGTCAGATAATGTTCTTTTTAATTGGTCATAATTTGGTGGATACGGTTCAAAAGCAACTACTTTAGAACATATTTGCCCAGCAAAATTGGATATAAGTCCAGTATTAGCACCAATATCATAGAATACATCTTCTTGTTCGATATTCTCCAATAAATCATCAATTAATTCATACTCCATACTAATTCGCCCTCTATTCGCATCACCACCCTCGTCTCGACTGGCAGCAAATTCGGCGGTCACACCATTTATAGTGAAGTTTTGCTTTCCACCTCTTGAGTCCCAATAAGCACTAAAAATTTCACTCATAAGCCCTTTTAACCTCCAATTGATGAAATCTAAAACACGGTGTGACAAATGCTGTAGACCACGATTCTGGTAAATCTGAATTGCGTCTCTAAGTTTGCTCATACTGTTCTATCTCACATACAACCGTTTATAATGTAACCATACTGCAAGCACATCACATCGGCGTGCGATTGCGTTGAGAGCCATTCGCGATCAGTAATGATCGAGTCCAAACTGGATTCCAAAGCGCGTCGATCAGTCGCGTCTGGCAACCGTGCGCTCGGCCCGAGAAGTTGTTCGTAGGCATCATAGACAAGATTAGGAAGAGTATCAGCAGTCAGCGAGAGGGGAGATCTAGAGGTAGCCCAGCGTTCCTGAACCCGTTCATGTCGATTGTTTGTCTCCGAGAGATACAGAACTCGCCCAATGCCGTCTTCTGCTTGAGAGTGAGCCCAAGCGAACGCCGCTTCTTCTACTGCTCGATGATTCGGACCAGTGAACAGTGTCCGCTCGGTCATTGTTCACTATCTGTCTCTGGCCCGCTTTATTATTTCTCTGCTTCGACAGAATCGGGGTCGTATAGAAATCGAGAGCAGGAGGAGGAGCGTGTGACACTCTCTCAGTTATCTAGAAGCGATACCCGAGGTAAAACTTCAGTCAGACGAATGACAGATCGGGATGGGTGAGGACTCTACTTCAGCACTCCAGGTCGACGTATTCGTTCTCCCATTCGCGTCGGGCCTCGAGCTCACGCCGCCCTCGTTTCGTGAGTTCGTAGAACTTCGTCCGCCGATCGAGTTCTCCTTTGTTCACGAGGCCTTTCTCAACGAGCGTATCGAGATTCGGGTACAATCGCCCGTGGTGAATCTCGCTCTCATATACTGTCAGCCGGAATTCTTGACACTCTGGAGCAATAGGTACCGATGTGACGAAGAAAGGGAGCAAGATTCCCGATCTGACGAAAGGTCGAATCCGCGAGCAACTCGCGGACGAGACCGATCCGAAGGTGATCAAACGTCTCACCACCGCACGCGAGTATCTCGAAGGATATCGCCGCGGAGAGTCGCTGGACTCCCGAAGAAATCCAATCCCGTGGTCGCTACGCGGCGTCTGTGCGTCTGGCGGTCCCGTCTCAAACTCGTCGCCGTGTTTCCGGTCCAGTTTCTCGCTAATCGCATTGTGAGCGAACTCCGACACGGGCCTCTCCAACTCATGAGCTGGTCGGCCAGGTCCACCGAGACCCACACGTGCAAACTGATCGGATGCTGTCGTGCCATGCCTGCACGCACGCGTGCCCCCTAACGAGAACCTCTTACACGAGTGTCAGAGAATCAGCCAGCCACGAAACCACTTACACTGTCGTAAGAGAAAACAGACGAGAGATGGCAGGGCCGTGCCCTGCTTTTCGGTGAAAAGTAGGGCGGGCCCGACGCTAACGATGTAAGAAAAAATACAGTGCGGTAATAGCACAAGCGAATGCTATTACTATCATTCACCGCCGGTGTGGTCGGGTGGCGGCTTTCCACGGGATTCGCTTACGCCCTCCCGGTTGCTACCACTTACGACGGTGTAAGAGAGTTCACCCGACATCACTGATCGACCTCCACGAGCACTCGTTTCATTTTCGATGAGTCCGGTGTCGGCCGCTCGTGGTACTCGAAGCCGCCGCCGGTGATGTGGGTTCGACCGTACTCGTCGACCGACGACTCTCCGCCCGCCATCAGGGCGACCTTCTTCATCGTCCGGTAGATGTCGTTCCACGTCAGCGACTCGTCCCACCGCGTCTCCAGCGTGTGCTTCAGCTTCGAGGGATGGTTCTTCTTCATCGACCGCGTCTGCGTATCGACGAAGAAGCCCCCACCGTGGTCGCTATGCTGTTTCCACGCGATATCCTGCCAATCCTCGTAGAGCTCCACCGCTCGCTCCTTGTTCGTTGAGAGCCCCGCACGGATATCCTCAGGCGCGGTCGCGTACTGCTCCAGTTCCGTCTCTCCGACTGCGCCATTCCCGTCAACAGCAGTCTCCAGGTGGTTCACCTTCTCGACCATCTCGCGCTTGAACTGCTGGAACTCAGCCTCGAGCTCCTCGCGAGCGGCTCGCTCCTGTGCCAACTGCTCGCGGAGCTCGGACTCGGACGCATCGTCGGCCTCCATGTCCGAGGGGTCCCAGTCAACGAGCTCCTCGTCTCCGAAGACGTTGTCTGCACCGCTCATCGAGCGAGCACCTCCTTGCGGAACAGCAGCCGGCCGCTACTCTGGTCCATGTCGAGCGGCACGTCGGGGTGCTCAATTGCCGCCGCGACAAACGTCTCGCCACCGCCTGCGATTTCGTCGTCAAGCCGCGTCGCCTCCTCGATCTTGAATGTCGAGACGAACCGCGACTGTGCGCCCTGGCCGGCGTAGTGGAAGCCGTACCGACGCGTGAACGCGTGCCAGTCTAACGCAGCCGGCTCTGACACCGCGTCGGGATCGTTCGTCTGGACAGCATCGTCGTCAGCAGATGTGTCGATCTCCGTCTGTCGCATCCGTGCCTTGCGCTCTGCCTCGTCGAGCTCGTGCCAGGGCTCGTCATCATCGTCTTCGACGAGCGTGCTGGGCACGTTCTCGGCCGCGCTGGCCAGCATACTCTCACGGTATGCATCCGTGTCTTCGGCCGGGTCATACACCTCTCCTCGCGAGACAGATTCCTGCTCTTCATCGTCACCGTCGCTGCTGCCGCCCATCAGACTGCTCGCACTCGTGTCGTCGGTCTCCGTCGCGGGACCGGGACAGCCGTCTGTCAGACACTCGCCGTCGGTAAGCGTCAGGCCACACTCCCCGCACGTCTCGGCCGAGTCGTCGGTCTCGGCGCTCATGTCTGCCCCTCCATGCGGGCGGTGTTGGTCTTCTCCTCACCGACGAGATCGGCCTTACACTCTGAGCACCGCCACGACTTCTCCGACTCCTCACCGCAGTGGTGACAGGTCGTCGTCACGCCGCAACACCTCCAGAAACAGCTTCAGACGGCTTGGCTCTGCAGTTTTGGTTACAAGCCAAGGGAGGGATTTGAACCCTCGAACTCCCGATTACAAATCGGGTGCGTGCACCACCCACGCTCCCTTGGCACGTCTGCCTCTCGGTGGTCGACCCTTGTATCGGTTTCGCGTTACGGTCGCCGCTCCATCTCGATCCGATGGGGCTCGAATCCGTGGTCCCGGTAGAACGCCCGCGCTCGCTCGTTGGCCGCCAACACGTCGAGCGCGATTCGGTCTGCACCGCCCTCGTGGAGCGAGTCGACCGCAGCCTCCAACAGCGCCGTGCCGATTCCGTTACCGCGGTGTCGCTCTGTGACGTATAGATTCTCGATGATTCCTCGGGCGTGGTCCTGTTTGAACGCGCCCTGTTCGGGGTAGAACGTGGTGAACCCGACCGGGTCGTCGTCGACGCGGGCGAGCCGGACACCGCCGACGACAAGCCGCTGTGAGAGCGACTCGCGAATCCGGCTCTCGTTTTCGGTTACGCGCAGGTGTGAGCCGTGTGCTCGCTGGTCGTGCGCGAGTTCGAGCCACAACCCGACGAGCGCGTCGAGCGTACTCGCGGTCGGCGTGGTGAGTTTCATCAGTCGTCGAGAACCTCGACGGCGGGGAGGGTCCCGCCGGTCAGCATCCGCAACGCGGCCCCACCGCCCGTCGAGACATGCGTGAAGCCTTCGAGCCCGAGCGAGCGGAGCGCGGCCGCGGTGTCGCCGCCGCCGACGATGCTGTGGTCGGTGCGAAGCGCTGCTTCGTACAGCTCCCGAGTCCCGAAGGAGAACAGGTCGTTCTCGAAGACGCCGGCGGGGCCGTTCAGGATAACCGTCCCCGCGTCTTCGAGGATGTCAGCGTACGCGGAGACCGTCCGAGCGCCGATATCCATCGCTGGCTCGGCCGCCGGCAACGACTCGGTATCGATTTCGACCCGTTCGCCGTCGCGCTCGACGGCCACGTCACGCGGGAGATACAGCCGGTGACCGAACTCGTCTAGGAGTTCGCCGGCCTGCTTGACCGCTTCTGGCGAGCGGTCGTTGACGATCTCGGCGGAAGCGGCACCGAGCGTGACGCCGTCGGCGAGGAGGAAGGCGTTACCGACGATACCGGCGGTGACGACGGCGTCCGCGAGCCCGCGTTCGAGGACCGACCGGGCCACGTCGATGGAATCTGCGACCTTTGCGCCCCCGAGGACGTAGACGCGCGGCTCCGGCGACCCGCCGATGCTTCCGAGCACCTCGAGTTCCGTCTCCATCACGCGACCGGCGTAGGAAGGGAGCCGCTGCGGGAAGCCGACGAGCGACGGCTGTGATCGGTGTGCGGCTGCGAAGGCGTCATTGACGTACGCGTCGAGGACCGGCGCGAGCTTCGCGACGAGGTGGGTGTCGGCCGCCTCGCTCGGTTCCCACTGCATATACTCCTCGCTGTAGAAACGCGTGTTCTCCAACACGAGAAGCCCGCCGGGGGCAAGTCCACGGACGCGCGAGCGAGCGTCCGCAGAGAAGGTGGCATCACAGTACTCGACGGGCGCGTCGAGTAGTTCGTCGAGTCGCTCGGCGTGCGGTTCGAGCGTTCCGAACTCGTCGCCGCCGGGCCGCCCCTGGTGGGCGATGACGACGGTTCGGGCGTCCGCCGCGGCGAGTTCGGTGAGCGTCTCGATGTGTGCCCGCAGACGGGCATCGTCGGCGAGCGTCGCCGCGTCCGTGAGCGGACTGTTGATGTCCACCCGAACCCCGACGGCCGCGCCGGCTGCGTCGAGCGAATCGAGCGTCCGTACCATACCCGAGGTTCCCGCCGGTCCGGTCAAAGGTGTTTCCTTTACGCGTCTCGGCCTGGTGTTTCTGAGGAACGATAACCCTTTATACGATGCACGTCGGACGAATGAGCGTGATTCACACACATGGGAGCTAGTGCGACAACAGCACGCGGTCGGGATCTCCTGGCCCGTCTCGGCGTCGCCGTCACGCTGGGTGGTGCTGTCCTGTTACTCATCGACCTACTCGCACAGCTCGCGCGAGTAGACCTCTGGATAATCGGCGGTGAGCTGGCTTTCTCACAGCTTATGAACTATCTCTGGACAGGGCTTACTCTTGGACTTATCATCGGACTTGCCGGGGTTGGACTCTCGTTGACGTACAGTATTCTCAACTTCGCTAACTTCGCACACGGGGATTATCTGACGCTTGGAGCGTTCTCCGGCTCATCGGCGGCGTACGTCATCGCCGGCCTCGGGACGATTGACCTCGCGAGTCTCATCCTAGTAGATGCACCGGCGAGCGACGTCGGTATGAGCGTGACAAATACTCCCGTCGCTGTCGTGATGGGGTTGGTTGTCTCAATCGTCGTGACAATCGGACTTGGGCTCGCGCTCGATAGAGTGGTGTACAAGCCGATGCGAAACTTCGAGGGCATCTCGCTGCTAATCGCTAGTATTGGTGTCGCATTCATCCTCCGATATCTCGCGGCACTCATCTTCGGGACGGGCCGCCGTGGCGTCACGGCCCCCAACGAGATTCCGAGCATCCCCGTGCTCGGCGTCAACGTCAACGCTCATCAGGTGACGATTCTCGTTGTCGCCGTCGTCGCGATGTTGGCCATTCACCTCCTCCTGCAGCGGACGAAAATCGGAAAGGCGATGCGAGCGATGGCAGACAACCGCGACCTCGCACGCATCACCGGTATCCCGACCGAGCGCATGATTACCGCGACGTGGGTGCTCGGCAGCGGACTCGCAGGTGCGTCGGGGTACATGCTCATGCTCTCCAGCGGTGGAACGCTCGGATTCAACGACGGCTATCTCCTCTTGTTGCTCATCTTCGCCGCGGTCATCCTCGGCGGTATCGGTTCCGTCTACGGGGCTATCGTCGGTGGCCTGCTCATCGGTATCACGAGCCGCCTCGCACTCGTTTGGGTGCCCGGTGAGTTCGGCCGCCCGGTCGCGTTCGGGCTGATGATTCTCTTCTTGCTGTTCCGGCCGTCCGGCCTGTTCGGGGGGGTGGAGACAGCATGAGCACCGACACAGACACAGAGAGCCGCTCACGGCTGGTGACCGATGCGGGGTACATCGCGGGGGCGATGTTGCTGTTGTACATCGTCTTCCTCATCCTCGGGACGCTGCAGGGGTACCCGCTTGAGGGTATCATCTCCAGTCTCCAGCGCGTGACGTTCCTCGTCGCCGTGTACGGCCTCGCCGTGCTCGCGTTGAACCTCCACTGGGGCTACGCGGGGCTGTTCAACATCGGCGTTGCCGGGTTCATGGCCGTCGGTGTCTACACCAGCATCATGCTGACTGCACCGGTGGGCGCGAGCCCGCCGGGACTCGGCCTGCCACTTCCGATCGGCATCATTGGCGGGATGCTCGCGTCTGCACTCGTCGGACTCATCGCCGGGTTGCCGGCGCTGCGGCTCCGCTCCGATTATCTCGCCATCATGACGGTCGCGGTGAGCGAGATCATCCGATTCACCTACAACTCCAACACGTTCAGTCAGTACACCGGCGGCGCAAGCGGGTTCGGGTCGATTCCGCCGAGCCCGATTCGAGAGCTGTTCTTACAGGATGCCTCCTCTATCATCTCGGAGCCGACCGCCCTCGGTGCAGCCGTCTTCGGGTTCATGGAGTTCCCGGGCATCGGACAGCTGGAAATCGGGCGCGCGCTCACGATAAACATCTTCTCGACGCTGCTCATCGTGGTCGTGCTGGCCGCCGTCTATCTGTTCCTCGTGCGGGCGGTGAACTCACCGTACGGCCGGGTGCTCAAGTCGATCCGTGAGGACGAAGTCGCGGCCCAGTCGCTCGGCAAGAACACGAGCCGATTCAAGCTGAAGACGTTCATGCTCGGGTGTGCCCTGATGGGACTTGCCGGCATCATGTGGTTCGGCGCAATCGGGCAGAGTTCCGTCTACCCGAACGCCTTCCGCCCGGAGATCACGTTCTACATCTTCATCGCGCTCATCATCGGCGGTGCCGGCTCGAACACCGGGAGTGTCCTCGGTGGTGCGTTGTTTGCCGGGCTGCTGTTCGAGGCACCGCCGCGCGTCGCGACAATCCTCACCGACGCGCTCGGCGTCACGAACGCGCCAGACACGATTATCGGCGCGCTCGGCCCGATAGCGAGCGGGCAACTCACGCCGATGCTCGGCTTCCTGCTCGACAACATGAGTCAGCTCCGATTCATCTTCGTGGGCGTACTGCTCATCTACCTCATCCAGCGGCGACCCGAGGGGCTGTTGGGCCACCGCTCGGAGATTGCGGCGGCCACGGACCTCTCTGTCCGTCCGTCACAGTCCAAGGGAGGTGAGACCGATGAGTGACGAACCCGGACCGGCGACGACGAACATTCCGGACGACGTGGAGACGCCGGATGAACTCGACCCAGAGAGCCACGACTCGGCGGTCGAGGAGGCGGCGAAACGAACTCCGCGTGGAATACCGCTGCGCGTCGACGGACTGCGCAAGGAGTTCGGCGGCATCACCGCCGTCGACGGAGCCAGCTTCCAGGTCGAAGCCGGCTCGCTGACTGGACTCATCGGTCCCAACGGAGCCGGCAAGTCGACGACGTTCAACTGTATCACCGGTGTCCACACGCCGACGGCCGGGCAGGTGCAGTTCAACGGCGAGAACATCACCGGACTGGAGCCACACGAGGTCGCGAATCGGGGCCTGGTTCGGACGTTCCAGATCGCCCGAGAACTCGAGGAAATGACCGTCCTCGAAAACATGATGCTCGCACCGAAACACCAGCGCGGTGAGTCCGTCGTCCGGTCGGTGACTCCGGGACTCCGGCGTGACGTGGTCTCACAGGAGGAGGAACTCCGCGAAGAGGTCTGGGAGATGCTGGAGTTCTTCGAACTGGACCACATCGCCGAGGTGGAAGCCGGGACGCTCTCGGGTGGCCAGCGGAAGCTGTTGGAGATGGCGCGCGCACTGATGACCGACCCCGAGATGGTACTGCTCGACGAGCCACTCGCGGGAGTGAATCCGACCCTAGAGGAGAAACTCCTCGAACGGATTCATGAGCTACGGGAGGACGGCTACACCTTCCTCTTCGTCGAGCACGATATGGATATCATCATGGAACACTGTGAACACATCATCGTCATGCACCAAGGGAAGGTGCTGGCCGAGGGGGGCGCCGACGACATCCGCAATAACGAAGCGGTCGTCGAGGCGTACCTCGGGGAGGATGTCTCGTGAGCGATTTCAAGACGAGCGACGACGGCCTATTGCAGGTGTCGGCGCTCGATGCCGGCTACGGCGACCTCCAGATTCTCACCGACGTGGACATGAACGTCGACGACGGCGAGTACGTCACCATCGTCGGGCCGAACGGGGCCGGCAAGTCGACGGTGATGAAGTCGGTGTTCGGACTCACCACCTACATGGACGGGGAAATCGAGTTCCGGGGCGACGAGATTCAGGGGAGCAACCCCGAGGACATCATCCATCTCGGACTCAGCTACGTGCCACAAAACGGGAACATCTTCGAGTCGCTCACCGTCCGCGAGAACTTGGAGATGGGCGCGTACATCCTCGATTCGGTGCCCGAAGACCAGATTCAGGCGGTGTACGACCGGTTCCCGATTCTCGAAGAGCGGAGCGAACAGGAGGCCGGCACGATGTCCGGCGGCCAACGGCAGATGCTCGCGATGGGTCGGGCGCTGATGCTCGACCCCGACCTGTTGATGCTTGACGAGCCGTCTGCCGGGCTGGCACCCGACCTCGTCGAGGAGATGTTCGACCGCATCGACCGCATCAACGAGGCCGGCACCTCGGTGTTGATGGTCGAGCAGAACGCCAAGGAGGCGCTGCGCCGGTGTGACCGCGGCTACGTGTTGGTCAACGGCGAAAATAGATACATGGATTCAGGTGAAGCCCTGCTCGGAGACGAGCAGGTCAGACAGGACTTCCTCGGCGGCTGAGGATTAGCTGTACTGAATCTCGTCGATGGTGCGGATACCGCCGCCTTCCTCGAAGCCGAAGTACTGGTAGGTCGCCGCCTGCAGGTCGCCGTTGTCGTCGAAGTCGACGGCACTGGAGGCACCGACGTACTGGATTTCGGTCCCTTCCGCGGCCATCGCGAGCCCCTCACCGAGGGTGCTCGGCATCACTTCCTCGCCGCCGGGGTTGGCGACGTTCTGCATCTCCTGGGCGATTGCTGCGCCGTCGTTCTCACCGGCGGCAGCGTTGGCGAGCAGACAGACGGCCGTCGCGTCGAACGCCTGTGAGGTGAACACGCCCGGCTCGCTGTCGTACTCGTTTTGATACTGTTCGGTGAAGTAGTCGCGGCCCGGCCCGGCCGCGAGCGGGGCCGTCCCCTTCACGTTCTCCATCGCGTTGCCGACCTCCGACGGGAGCGCCGAGTCCTGTAGCCCGTCCGTGACGAGAATCGGGAGCGAACCGTCGTAGTTGGAGTAGTAGTCGCGGAACAGCTGAATCCCCGACTCGGGGTAGCCGATGACGATGAGAATATCCGGGTCGTCGGCGAGCACGTCGGAGAGGCGCGCGGCGTAGGAGCTCTGTGACTGCTCGAAGGCGACCGTCGTCTGGACGGTGCCGCCGTTCTCCTCGAAGGCCGAGGAGAAACTCTCGGACAGCAGCTGTCCGTAGGAGTTGTTGACGTAGAGGGTCGCGGCCGTGCTGGCGTCTTCACGCTCCATCGCGACCTGTGAGAGCACCTCGCCCTGGAGTGCGTCCGTCGGCGGGGTACGGTAGATGAGTCCGTTGTCTTCGAGGTCCGTAATCGCGGGCGAGGTGGACGCCGGCGAGCAGCCGACGATGCCGTTCGGGACGAGGACGTTCTCGTACACCGCGATAGAGACCTCCGAAGAGGCGGCCCCCGTAACCGCCGGGTACCCCTGATTGTTCAGGTTGTTCGCGGCCGAGACTCCGGCGTTGGGGTTCGTCTGCGTGTCGCCGACGGTGTAGTCGAGCTCGAAGGGATTGTCCTCATCGTCTTCGAGGACGGCAAACGGGAGAATCGCACCGTCGCGAATCGCGGTGCCGAGACTGGCGAGGTCGCCGGTCTCGGGCATCAAGACACCCTGTCGGAGCGTGCGGTCGGTGGAGCCACCGTCACCGTCACCGTCACCGTCACCGTCACCGTCACTGCCATCTCCACCGTTGCCGCCATCTCCGTTGTCGCCGCCGCTGGAACAGCCGGCGAGTCCGGCCATCCCGGCAACGCCGAGTCCGCGCAACACGGTCCGTCGATTGAGTCGTTCTGACATACCACGCGTGGGTAACGTGGGAGGGGTAATAAACGTGCGCACCGGCGCGACGGTTGCGCGCTATCGGAACTCGACGGTCGTCGCCTCGTGGCGGCAGGTTTCGAGCGCGTGCTTGGCGTCCATGCCAGCCGCCTGTGCGGTTCGTGCCCGTCCGACTCCCACCTTGAGATCGACGCCGACGTCCTCGCGAACGTGGTCGATGGCCGACTTGTAGGCGTCGCCGTCCATCGCGGGACAGACCGCGATGATGTTGTCGCCGCCGACGAAGAAGGAAAGCCCGTCGTGTTCCTCGCGCATGTGTTTCATCAGGCTTGCGTACCCCTGTTCGATCTGGATGAAGGAGTCGTACTCGTTGAGCTGGTCGGTGTACTTGCCGGTGGCGTCGTTCACGTCGAAGTGCGCGATTTGGACGTCCTCGTCGGTGCGGTTGGACTCGGCGAGCGGGTCCCCGCGGAGCACCTCGGTCCGGGCGGCGTCCTGTGCGGAGCCGGCCTCTTGGAGGTGCTCCGTCGCCGTCCCGAGTGCCTTAGCGGGGTTGGCGTCCGTCTCGACGCCCAGCGAGATGGTGACCGGGTAGCGGTTGCTGACGGACTCTTGGATGAGGGCGTGGGCGTCGGCGTCCAGCCCGTTCGTCACGGCGATCATGTTGTCGAAGCGGGTGAAGAAGACGTACCCCTCGCGGTTGCCGAACAGCTGTGAGAGATCGGCGTACAGCCGGGACTGGAGCGTCTGGAGGTCGACCTCGCGGCGCGGCTCGGGCGTCACCGTCCACGGTCCGTAGTTGTCGATCTGGATGAGCGTGATCTGCGTGTTCGTCACACCGGCGGTTCGCGAGCGGCGAGTAACTGTGTTTCCATCTCTCCCGTCGGCGGCGGGCGTGAGACGATATCGACGCCGACGAGCGTCTCCAGTGAATAGATGCCACCGAAGAAGTAGCCGAAGACGATGACGGCCGGCACCGCCACGACGACGACGGCACGGTGGATTGAGATGTCGTGGACCGTCGCCATCCCCACGACCAGCAGGCCACAGCCCCACAGCGCGAGACCGACCCGCCACGCGGCCACGAGTTCGGCGACGAGGGGCGTGCCCGCGAGTATCGGTGGAACCCCGACCCCGGCAAGCGCCATCGGCGCGGTCGCGTACGCGAGCACCTGCACGGTCTTGCTCACGCCCCCGCGGTCGCGCACGAACGCGATGGTCAACACGACCTGCATGGCGGCGACGAGATGCAGCCCGACCGGCCCGATGATGAACGTGGCGAGCAACAGGCCGACGAGAACGGACGCCGCTTCGCTCGCGAAGAAGCCGGGTCTGGAGGCGGGAAGTGTCGCGAATCGTGTCGCCGTGTAGCAGAAGGAGACGACGATGACGAAGCTGAGTCCCGGCGACTGGTCGCCCGGCGAGATGCCGTTTCGAAAGAAGCGTCGCGGTCGCGCGAGCAGTTCCAGCCACGCCCGCACCAGCCCGCGCGGTCCGCGCTCGCGGCCCCCGTCCGGATTCTCGACCCACGTAGTCACACCGAGATGTTACGTCGGGCCGGACTAAGCGGTTCCGGGCTAGTCCCGTCTGACGACGTGACAGTCTCGACACCGCGCCTCGTATGACTCCTCTGCGCCGACGAGCACCGTCGGGTCGTCGTAGTGGGCCGGCTCCCCTTCGATGAGTCGCTGATTTCGCGAGGCCGGCTCGCCACACTGCGAACAGATTGCCTGATACTTGTCGACGTACTCGGCGATGGCCATCAGCTCCGGGAGGGGATAAAACGGCTCGCCGCGGAACGTCTGGTCCGTGCCGGAGACGAGGACGCGTCTGCCCTCGGCGGCCAGCTCCTCGCAGGCGTCGACGAGCGCACCCGAAAAGAAGTTCGCCTCGTCGATGGCGATGACCTCCTCGCCGTTGAGCGTCCCGTGAATCCCGGGACCGGGGTCGTCGCTGTCGACGACGGTCGCCTCGATCTGCTGGCCGACGTGGCTCCCGATGGTGGCAGTGCCGTAGCGGTCATCGAGCGCTGGCGTGAAAGCGGCGACCGACTGGCCCGCGATTTCCGCGCGACGGACGCGGCGGAGAAGCTCTTCGGTCTTTCCGGAGAACATCGAGCCGGTCACGACTTCGACCCACCCGCTGTTCGTGATGGCGTGCATACTCGGGTGCACGCGGTCACGGAGAAAGTCGTTGCGTTCGTCGGTAGCCACCTCCGGATTTTTCACCCCTGACTACTCTCGGGTGCGCTCGTCAGGTTCGATCGTCGCGTACGCGACCAACTGCTCGCCCAGTTTTGTGACCCGGTCGGCGGACTGCTCGTCGGTGAGCACGCCGTTCTCGAAGCGCGAACTCGCGTTCTGAATCGCGACCTGGTGGGGGACGACCCACGCGCCGACAGCGCGGGCGACGATACGCAGGTGATCGACCGGACTGGAGGAGTAGCCGCCGCCGGCGACGGTGAGCAGGCCGACGGTCGTCCCGTCGAACTCGTCGAACCCACAGTAGTCGAGCGCGTTCTTCAACACGCCCGAGTAGGAGGCGTGGTAGTTCGGCGTCCCGAAGACGACGGCGTCGGCGCGCTCGACCCGCGCGAGCAGGTCAGCACTGTCGCCGGGGTCGTCGTGGTCGTGGTTGTACGGCGGGAGGTCGAACGCCCGTAAGTCGATGAGGTCGGTCTCGACGCGGTCGTAGCCGGCTGCCGTCTCGAGAACGTGCTCGCAGGCGAGACGCGTGTAGCTGGTCT
>Ga0209945_1000425_pt1 | contig 15065 bp, 12 predicted proteins | sample SalPonR2_A_D2_MG_FD_185703 | JGI IMG/M metagenome (GOLD analysis project Ga0209945, IMG submission 185703) | Salt pond soil microbial communities from South San Francisco under conditions of wetland restoration - Salt Pond MetaG R2_A_D2_MG... ...
GCTGTACGATATCAACGTCCACACCGACGGCACGGTCGGCCACCAACACATCGATCACAGCTACTTCGCCGCCGTCAAGGGCCGCAAGATCGACCCAGCCCCGGGCGAAGCCCCCGCGGATCGCTGGGCGTGGTATACTCCGGCTGATCTCCGTGAGAGCGACCTTGATCCCGACACAGTCGCCATCGGCTGTGAGGCCATCGAGACGATCACCGCCCACGCGTAACCGCCAATGGCCGATCTCGTCTTCGTCTACGGCACGCTCACCGATGACGTCCAGGTCGACGCGCTGCTCGACAGCTACCGCTTTGTCGGCGAGGCCGTCTGTGTCGGCCTTCGGCGCGTTGATGGCCGGTATCCGACGCTTGTTCCGGGTGAATCAGTCACGGGTCGGCTGCTCGAAACCAGCGAGATCGATCGGCTTGATCGATACGAGGGCGTCGATCGCGGGCTCTATGATCGGGTCTCGGTGTCGCTTGTATCGTCGCTTGCGGCGACCGTTTCGGCGACGACAGCCAGCGTCTATCTCGCCGCCCCGAACGACCTCGGGCTTGGATCGCTCGATCGCTACTGGCCCGGTGAGGGGAGCTTCCGCACGCGGGTCGACCGCCATCTCCCAACAACTCAGATCGAACGTATCAATTAGAAATAACAAAATCAAACGACGGACGACAGCCGTCTGACAGGCGTCGTCGGTCGACGCTGTATTGCGGTTTTCACTTTCACTATGCATGCCCGATGTTTATATACCTCCGGGTCAAACGCTCAACTGCGCGTCACACGCGTGCATTCCCCATCTCGTTTCAACGTTGGTGAGTGGCTACCGCAGCCGCACACCTGTTGACACCGAAACCGATTAGCGGCCGCTCCGGCGAGAGGAAGCTATGCTTTCGCTTTCGGCGATCCAAGAGGCCCGCGAACGGATCACCGACGCTGTGCGGGTGACGCCGATGGAGTACTCCTACACCTTTTCGGAACGGACGGGTGCGGCCGTCCACCTCAAGTTAGAGAACTTCCAGCGGACGGGCGCGTTTAAGATCCGCGGCGCGCTCAACCGGATTACCACCCTTTCTGCTGCCCAACAGGACGCCGGTGTTGTCACCGCCAGCGCGGGCAACCACGCACAGGGCGTCGCACTCGCGGCGACACGGGCCGGCGTCGACGCGACCATCGTCATGCCGGAGCACGCACCGATCTCGAAGGTCAAAGCCACCCGGCGGTACGGCGGCCGGGTCGTTCTCGACGGTGTCGACTACGAGGAGGCCCAAGCCCGCGCCCACGAGATCGAACGCGAGGAGGGCCGCACCTACGTCCACGCCTTCGACGACGAGATGGTGATGGCCGGCCAGGGGACGATCGGCCTCGAAATCCTCGAACAACAGCCCGACGTGGACACCGTCATCGTTCCTATCGGTGGTGGCGGGCTCATTTCAGGGATTGCGACGGCGATCAAAGCCCAGCAGCCCGACGTGCGCGTGATCGGTGTCCAAGCCGAAGGGGCCTCCAGCGTCATCGACTCGCTGGCGGCCGGGGAGATCCACGCTATCGACAGCGTCAACACCGTCGCCGATGGGATCGCTACCCGCTCGGTCGGCGAGCAGCCCTTCGAGATCATTCAGGAGCGCGTCGACGAGGTCGTCACCGTCTCCGACGAGGAGATCGCCCTCGCGTTGACGCTGCTGCTCGAACGGAGCAAAACCCTCGTCGAGGGCGCGGGTGCGGTCGCGCTGTCGGCCCTACTGGAAGACCGCTTCGAGTACGACGACGAGGAGGTGATCGTCCCCGCGCTCTGCGGCGGCAACATCGACATGAACGTGTTGACGACCGTTATCCTGCGCGGGATGATCCAGTTGGGTCGGTATCTCAAAATTCGAACCGTCCTGCACGACCAGCCGGGCGCGCTGGAGGGGTTGATCGAAATTATCGCCGACAAGGGAGCCAATATCTACGAAATTCATCACGAGCGCGCCTCTCGTGAGATCGGTATGAGCGACACCTCCGTCGAACTCGAACTCGAAACCCACGGCCCCGAACACGCCGCCGACCTGCTGGCGACGCTGCGGGATGCCGGCTATACGGTCGACGTACTGGAGTGACCGGCCAGCGGCGACGACCGCGAACGAGGAGGCGGATTTATTCGCCTCGCCCGCACACGCCACAGCATGAAACGCACCATCAGCACTGACGACGCACCTGAAGCCGTGGGTGCCTACAGCCAAGCGACGACCGACGGCTCAACGCTGTACACCGCCGGCCAGATCCCGCTTACACCCGATGGCGACCTCCACGCTGACGCCGACATCGCCACCCAAACCGAACTCGCCCTCGACAACGTGATGGCGATCCTCGCCGCCGAAGACCTCGCGGCCGCGGACATCCTCAAAACGACGGTCTATCTCGCCGATATCGGCGACTTCGAGGCGATGAATGCGACGTATGAGACGTATTTCGCCGCTCAGCCGCCGGCCCGTAGCGCGGTCGAAGCGGGCGCGCTCCCGAAGGGTGTCGGTGTCGAAATCGAGGCCGTGGCGACGTATCCAGAGGCGTGAGGCCGCGCCGCAAATCGAGCCTGCTGTGGGGGCTCATCGGCGCGCTGGTCTTCCTCGTTCTCGCGTTGGGCTATCGTCTCGCGGGTGGGTCGTTGCCGGTCGGCGTCGCCGGGCTGGCTGGGATCGCGGGCGGCGTCGGTGGCATCGTCGCCGTCGCCGCAGTAGTTATCGAGCCGTGGCTGATCGGGAAGGGAAGGACTTAAAATCGCCACCCCGATAGGAGATATACGGGCCAGGATGGCCGAGTGGTAAGGCGCACGCCTGGAAAGCGTGTTCCCTTTGGGATCCGGGGTTCAAATCCCTGTCCTGGCGTTTTTCGACGAACAACACTGCCGAGCACTGCGTGGCGCGACGCGCTACGGTACCGCGAACGGCGTCGCCGTGAGCGTCGCGTGTGCGAGGCTCTTCGTGAGTCGCCAACGACACACGACAAAAGTATTCTCAGCAAAAACTGCTCAGACCGCTCAGGATCGCGTCCGAAAGCGGGATTCGTGAGCGACCCAGTTAGTCATCGCTTGGCGTCGCCGACGGTTCTTCCCGGGCGTCGCCAACGAAGCCGGCCGTGTTGGCGACGTTTGAGATCTCCGGCTGGAACACCCAGGCGGCCAGCAGGACGATCGGGATCATCGAGGCGGCGACGATGGAGTAGCCAAGATGGAAGTTTGCCAGCCACGGCGCGGAGTAGACCAGCGGGTAGACGATCCCGCCAACCGTGCCGACACCGCCGACGATCCCGGCAACCGACCCGGAGCTATTGGGGAACATCGCCGGCACCTGCGCGAATATCGCCCCTTCGGCCCACGCACAGCCCGCACCGACGAGGAAGCCGACGATGACCGCGTTCATCACGACACCCGAGAGCCCGGCCAGCGTCAAGCCGAACATCATGAGGACGATGAAACACAGCCCACAGAACGTCCACTGTTCGCGGTACTGACCTTTGAAGAACGGCAGGATGTTCTTCTCCTTGCGGGCCAGCAGGTCGCTGCCGTAGCCGCCGAACGGACGCAGGAGCCCGGCGGCCACCGAGAACGTCGCCGCGAACGTACTCGCCAACACCAGATTCTGGGTGTTGAACGCTTCGCGGTAGTAGGTGGCGAGCCAGCCGTTCATCGAGAGCTCAAGGCCGAACGACATGATGTAGGCCGCCGCCAGCACGACCGTCCCGTAGCGGGTGGCGGTGTAGAACCAGCCTTTCGCGGTCGCGTTCTCCTTGGTCGCCTCCCGTTTTTCGTCGCTTTTTGCGGCCTCGCCGAAGACGAAGTAGACGACCGCGAGGACGATCGAGACACAGCCGGTGTAGAAGAACGCCGCCCGCCAGTTGGTCGCAAACAGCGGGCCGCTCCAGCCCTCGCCGAAAACCCGCGGGAGGATGAGCGCGCCACCGGCTGCACCCGCGTTCCCGATCCCGGCGTAGATCCCCTCGGCCAGTCCAAGGTTTGCTTCTTCCCACCACTCGGCGACGTGCTGGATGCCGATGACGAACGTGATCCCGGCGGTCGCCACGATCAGCCGGGCGACAAAGAACACCGAGTAGTCCTGGGCGAACGCGCTGCCGATCGAGAAGACGCCGACGTAGGCGAGCACGATCGCAAAGATGACCGGCGCGCCAAACTTATCGGAGAGCCAGCCGGTGAGGATGCGGCCGAACGGGGCCATCCAGATGGCCGAGCTCGCCAGAATCCCGATTTCAGCCGTCGAGAGGCCGAACTCCTCGGCCATCCCGCCCGTGAACGGCGCGAAGGAAAACCAGATCAGAAACGAGAAATTGAATCCGATCGTCGCCAACAGCAGCGTTCGATACTTCGTCATCTTGATTGGGCTGTTCATGCGCCGACACCCCCAGCCGCCGACAGCTTGGCATGCGGTGTGTCGTCTTCGCTGAGCGCAGCAACGTCGCATGCGACCGCCGTCAGGGGGTGCCGGTTTGTTCCCCAACTGCGGTGATTTTGTGGCTGTTTCGTCGTGTTTGCTTCTTCGAATCGGTCAAACATGAGTTCTAATGCGCTTAGACATCACATACGGGTTGTTAATAAGATAAACGGTGAATGAATAGTAACATTTCTGGGTCTGCTGTTGACGTTCGTCGGTTCAGATCCCGGCGAGAGTATGTTCCAAGACTACAGCAAAGAAATAAAATATCGGACGGAAAATCGGCAAGCGATAGATGATTCAAACCACGATTGGCGATATTGTTCCTTGTTATTGTACCAAAATCCGTCTGTGGGACTGTCGCGGCCGATATCGGTACTGTTCACACTGTACGATTGCCCACCCCCGATAGCCACACGCTGTTCTCGGCGTGTCATATACCGATCACAGCAGCACATTTGCGTGCTCGAAATATCCCTCGTTCACATCGTATCGTTGGTTAACTGTCCGTTCATATCGCGTAGTTGGTCGTTGATTCGTCGGGTACAGCGGCCCGTCTCAGCGAGGGTGCGATGGTGGCATCCCTTCAGGAGTCGCCTGAGAGACGGCGCGTAGCGGTCGATGCTGCTGGAAAATCGGCTGTGGTCGTCGCTGGTAGTGATAAGGCCCCGCCCGAAGGTCGTCAAATCAGTCGCTATCGACAGGCACCGACGGCCCGTCGGCGGTCGTTCCATCGGGGCGACTCGGTGCCCTGAGACACACCGCACACTGTTTGAGATTTGGTTCGTCGGATTCCGGATCAACCTCCGGCAGCGTCAGCTTGTTTGCGGCGGGGTTGTGGATCGGCACCCAGACCATCCCCGGCGGGATGCTCTCATCGGCCTCCACGGTGACGGTGACGCTATCCCGCCGGGATTCGATCACGGTCTGTCCGCGGTCGAAGGCACCAAGACATTTGCCGATGGTCTCGGGGTGAACCCGTGCGTTTGCCACCTCGACATCGGGAGCGCGGCTTCTGATCCCCGTGTTGTAGACGCCGGTACAGCGGCCGGTGGTCAACACCAACGGGTAGTCGGCATCGAGCGGCTCCGGAACACCGCTATGTGTGGCTGTCGAAAACTGTGCCTGCCCTGACGCTGTTTCGAACGACCACGACCCTCCGTCGTGATACCGATAGCCGCCTTCGGTCTCGGCGTCGGGAGCCGGCCACCGAACAGCCAGCTCCTCGGCCAACCGATCGTAGGAGATCCCTGCCAGATCGGCTTTTGTTCCGGCCGTGAGCTCGCTCAACTCCGCAAAGACCGACGCCGGCTCCAACGGTGGTTCCGGAAACAGCCCCGTCTCGATTCGGTTGCCGATGGCGGCGATGATATCGAGATCCTGTCGTGCCGAGCCGGGCGGTTCAACCGCCGCTCTGACCCGCGAAACCCGCCGTTCCATGTTTGTCGTGGTGCCCGCAGTTTCACCCCACGTCGCCGCCGGCAACACCACATCCGCACACGCTACGGTATCCGAGTAAAACGCATCCTGTGCCACAAGGAACGACTCGTTGAGCACGTTTTTGACCTGTCCGGCATCCGGCATCCCGGCGGCCGGGTTTGTGGCGACCGTCCAACACACTTCGATGTCGCCGCGGGCCAGCGCGTCGACGATGCCGACGAACCCTGGCCCTGGCGTCTCGGGCAGTCGGGAGAGGGGCACATCCCAGGCGGCCGCAACGGCTTTGCGGGCTGTCGTCTCGGTAAACGGGCGGTGGCCCGGCCAGGTGTTTTTCGAGGAACACACCCGGTTGCCCATCGAGTTGGCCTGGCCGGTCAACGAAAACGGGCCGCTCCTGGGGCCCATATTCCCGGTCGCCAAACAGAGATCGATGAGTGCTCGGGCCGTCGCTGTCCCCTGAACGCTCTGATTAACTCCCATCCCCCAGTAGAGCAGCGTTTGGTCGGTCAGGGCGTCGGCGATCCGTTGTACCGTCGCTGGCGACACGCCTGCGGTTTCGGCTGCTGTCTCCAGTTCCGGCAGCGAGTTCACCAGATCCTCGTAGCCGGTTGTGTGGTTCTCGATAAATTCCGTCGCAACATCACCCGCATCGATGACCGCCGCCAGGACGGCCCGCGCCAGGGCGAGATCGGTGCCGGCGGTGGGTTGGATGTGGGTGTCGGCGTCGGCTGCCGTCGTTGTCTCCACCGGGTCGACGACGAGCAGCTGTCCGTCTCCATCGGCGATGCTCTCGGTGATCCAGCGGTAGACGACCGGGTGGGCTGTCGCCGGATTTGCACCCCAGATGAGATGGGTCTCGGCATCGGGGATATCCTCGTAGGTCGGCGGCGGCGCGTCGCTGCCGAAGGCTTTGAAGTACGCTGAGACCGCTGAGGCCATACACAGCGTCGTGTTGGAGTCGTAGTATGGGGTGCCAAAGCCGCCGCGGGCGAGCTTTCCTAACGCGTAGGCGGCCTCATTGGTCTGTTGGCCGCTGCCGAGCACCGCGATATCGCCGTCGTTGTTGCCGAGTGCTTCGATAAACCGCGAGGTGACAAGGCCCAAAGCGGTATCCCAGGTTGCCGGCCGTAGCTCGCCGCCGCGACGGATGAGCGGCTCCGTGATCCGTTCTCCCTTGGGGTCGACCGTCTCGTCGATCCCACGCTTGCATTTGCTGCCGTCGGTTGTCGGATGGCCGGCGTGGCCTTTCACCGCCGCCAGCGTCCCGTCTGCGGCCGGCTTCTGGAGGTGCCCGCAGCCGACCGCACACCGCATGCAGGTTGTTGGTTGCCAGTCGCTCATCGGCTGATCACCGGCGATCGAGCCGCCCGAGCGACCGGTCTCGTCCGAGTAACCGGCCTCGACCGATCGACTGGTCTGTGTGATCGATCATTTGTGATGGATACTAACACACGAATGTGTTCACACAAATAAAAGAGCGTTGTTTCTGTCCACGTTGTGAGGTATTTTCCAGCCATATTTATTTTTCATTTCGTTTTATATCGGTTAGTCGCCTTCCCCGGCGACCGTTTCGTCAACGGTCAATCCCTGCGTTGTCAGTGGGTTCGACGGCGATGGCGGGCGCATATCGATCGCACACTGTTTGAAGTTCGGCTCGTCGGATTCCGGATCAACCTCCGGCAGCGTCAACGCGTTGACCGCCGGATGGTGGATCGGCAGCCAGACGACCCCCTCCGGAACCCCGTCGTCGGGCTGTACCTCGACTGTCACCGACGCCCGACGGGAGACGATAACCGTCTGTCCGCGATCCAGTGCCGCCATCTGATCCAACGTTGTCTGTGGGTGCACCCGGGCGACCGGACAGTTGGCTGTCTCATCGCGTGTCCGCACCCCGGTGTTGTAGGCGTCGGCCCTGCGGCCGGTTGTCAGTGTGAGCGGGTAGTTCTCGTCGGTCGGTTCTGCCAGTCCACCGTGGGTTGCTGTCGAAAACCGAGCTCGGTTTTCGGGTGTCGGGAACGTCCACTCCTCGCCGTCGGTGTACCGATAGCCGGCCTGGCTGTCGGGATCGGCTGTTGGCCACCGCACGGCCAGCTCGGCCTCCAGTCGGTCGTAGGAGATCCCCGAGCAGTCGGCCGGCGTCCCGGCGGTCAGCTCGCGGAACGCATCGAAGACCGCCGCCGGCTCGACCGGCGGGCGATCGATAACCTTCGGGTAGAGCTGATGGCCGATCGCGGCGATGATATCGATATCCTGCCTGACCTTTGAGGGCAGCTCGGTCGTCGCTCGGACGCGTGAGATCGTCCGCTCCATGTTGGTGGCTGTCCCCTCGGTTTCACCCCACGTCGCCGCCGGGAGGACGACATCGGCCAGCTCGACCGTCTCGGTTCTGAACGCATCCTGGACGACAAGGAACGTCTCTTCCAGGGTTTCCCGGACGGCCTCGGCGTCCGGCATCCCGGCGGCCGGATTCGTGGCGACCGCCCAACAGGCCTCGGGCGGCCCCTCGGCGAGCGCCTCAACGATCCCGACCGGGCCTGGCCCCGGATCGGCCGGGAGCTCCTCGGCGTCGACCCCCCACGCATCCGCCACGGTCTCGCGGTGGTCGGGATCTCCGAAGGCTCGGTGGCCCGGCCAGGTACCCTTCGAGGAACAGATCCGGGTGCCCATCGAGTTGGCTTGGCCGGTCAGCGAAAATGGGCCGCTTCCGGGGCCAAGGTTGCCGGTGGCCAAACAGAGATCGATGAGCGCTCGGGCCGTCGCCGTCCCCTGAACGCTCTGGTTGACCCCCATCCCCCAGTAGATGAGTGTCTCGTCGCTGAGCGACTCGGCGACGGTGTCGACGGTCTCGACGGCTACCTCCGCGGTCGCCGCGGCCGTCTCCACGTCCGGCAGTTCTTCGACGAGGGCCTCGAAGCCGACGGTCGTCTCCTCGATAAAGCCGGGATCGATCCCGTCGGTTTCGATGAGCCGCGCCAACACTGCCCGGGCAAACGCGAGATCGGTGCCCGGCGCAAGCTGAACGTGGTGGTCGGCGTCTTCGGCGGTTCCGCTTTCGACCGGGTCGACAACGATGAGCTGACTGTCCGCCTCGTCGGCACTCTGTGAGATCCAGCGGTACAACACCGGGTGTGCGGCCGTCGGGTTTGCCCCCCAGACGAGGTGGGTCTCTGCCTCCGGCACATCGTCGTAGGTTGGCGGCGGTGCGTCGCTGCCGAACGCTTGGTAGTAGGCGGTGACCGCCGAGGCCATACACAGCGTCGTGTTGGCGTCGTAATACCGGGTACCGAACCCGCCGCGGGCGAGTTTCCCCAGGAGATAGGCGGCCTCGTTGGTCTGCTGGCCGCTGCCGAGCACCGCAACCCCATCGGGAGTTTCCTCCAGTGCGGTCTCGAATCGGTTGGTGACGACACCGAGGGCCGTATCCCAGCTTGTCGCCACCAGCCGTCCGCCCTTCCGGATGAGCGGCCGGGTCAGCCACTCGCCGTCGGGATCGGCTGATTCGTTGATCCCGCGCTGACAGGCTAATCCTCGGCTGACCGGATGGTTTGCGTCACCACGGACGGTGTCGACCCCGTAGCCGCTGTCGACGCCTTTCTGCAGGTGACCACAGCCGACGGCACACCGCATACATGTCGTCGGTGTCCATTCAGTCATCGATCACTCCGGACGCCAGTCGGTTGTTCGATCGCTGCGACCTGAATACGCCGTGGAGATAACAAATACATGTGAGGGCGATTCATTATAGATGTTTCAATCACTATTTCGGATGAAAGTCACATAATCATTTCGATTTTGGGGAAAATATTGGATGTTCGTTTTACATTCATTGTGCATACAGGCATACGCGTGGCTCCGCCGTGGCCGCTGTTTCGTCCGACACCGCGTCGCCGGCATCGATGCCCGACGCGATCGATAGTCCGTCGTTGATCACGACTGGCTGGTCGGTCGGATCGTCACACCGAATATCGCTGATTGATCATCTCTCTGCAGATAATTTCTGATATTTACTCTTATCGAACTCAAAAGATGAGATATTTTAATTCTGTTTCGAGACGCCGAAAAATACGTCCGTTCAACGCCGGATTGTGAGTTCGCTCTCTTCCAATCAAAATTTTCGTATTTATTAAACAGACAAGATTTTATGCTGGTATCTAAATCTATAACCATGCTCACTGAGCACCCAACCAATGAAATTGTTGAAGACACGCACTTTGCTGATATGCTGACTGAATCGGCTCAGGAACCAACGATCACCGCTCCGGAGGCCAACTGATGGCACACAAAAAAGAGGAGTACAAGGACGGGCTGTACGGCGACGAAGTCCGCGAGAAGCTACTGGAGTTCGCCGAGGAGGGCTACGATTCGATTCCCGACGACGAGATCGACAAATGGTTCTGCCGGTTCAAATTCTGGGGTGTCTTCAGCCACCGCTCAGGGCAGGAAGGCTACTGCATGATGCGGCTGACCAACTGCAACGGCCGACTCGAACCCGGTCAGCTCCGCGCGATCGGCAAGGCCGCCGAGGAGTACGCCAAAGGCCCCGAAGATAACCCCGAGTACGGCAACGGCTGGATCGACTTTACCACGCGCCAGTCCGTCCAACTTCACTGGGTAAAATTCGAAGATGTCCCGAAAGTTTGGGATATCATCGAACCGGCTGGCGTCACCACCCGCTCGGCCGGCGGCGACACGATGCGCAACATCGTCGGCTGTCCGGTCGCCGGTAAAACCGACGACGAGATCATCGACACGCTCCCCATCCTCGACCGCTTCCAGGAGGAGATCCGCGATGACGACGATCTCTGCAACATGCCGCGGAAATTCAATATCTCGATCACGGGGACGCCGGAGGGCGGCGCGCAGGACTCGATCAACGATATCGGTCTCGAACCCGCCACGAAAGAGATCGACGGTGAGGAACAACTCGGCCTCAACGTCCGCGTCGGCGGCGGCCTCGGCGGCCACGAACCGCGGGTGGCTCGCGCGCTCAACGTCTGGGTCGAACCCGACCGCGCGGTCGATATCGTCCGCAATTTCGTCGAACTCTACCACGAGGAGGGCAACCGTCAGAACCGCAACAAGAACCGTGCGCGCTTTTTCGTCGACGAACACGGCACCGAGTGGATTCGAGAGAAACTCCAAGAGGAGTACGTCGACTGGGAGCTCAAAACCGGCGGCACAGATATGCGAGAGGAGTACACCTACAACGCCGGTCGACCCGCCGAGGACGGCGACTTCGATTATCTCGGTGTTCACGACCAGAAGGACGACAAAAAGTGGGTCGGCCTCAGCGTCGCCTGCGGCCGGCTCGAATCCCAAGAGGTGCTACGGCTTGCTGATCTCGCCGAGGAGTACGGCTCCGGTGAGATCCGGCTCACCCGCCGGCAGAACCCGCTCATCATGGATGTCGATCCCGATCGAGTCGACGAGTTGCTCCGCAAACCGCTCTTACACAAGCACCAACCCGAGCCGAACCCCTTCGTTCGCGGCGCGACCGCCTGTACCGGCACGGAGTTCTGTGGGCTCGCGCTCACCGAGACCAAAACCCGGATGGCCCGAATGCTGCGCTGGCTGCGGGACAACGTCGACCTGCCGGACGACATCGACCAGCTCAAAATTCACTACTCGGGCTGTACGGCCGACTGCGGACAGGCCAACACCGCCGACATCGGGTTGATCGGCATGCGCGCCCGGAAGGACGGCGAAATGGTCGAAGCGATGGATATCGGCGTCGGCGGCGGTATCGGCGAGGAGCCCTCCTTCGTCAACTGGATCCGCCAGCGCGTCCCGGCCGACGAAGTCCCGGGTGCGATCAAGAATCTGATCGAAGCCTACGCCGCCCACCGCTTCGAGGGCCAGACGTTCCGCGAGTGGGTCGACGCAACCGGCGATGAGCCGCTGATCGAGCTGTGTGACCCCGAAGAGACGAGCTACGACGATCCGTGTCTCTACGACGCCAAGCAGTCGTGGTACCCCTTTGCCGAGAGCGACATCGAGGAACCACAGGGCGTCCCCGCCGCTGCCGACGACTGAGCTATCCGTTGAGGATCGCCTCTATCTCAGCCCGCGTCTCACAGGTCAACACCTCGTCGGCCAGCTCGCGGGCGTCGTCGATCGTGGTTTGTTGCACCTGTTGTTTTACTGCCGGCACCGTCACCGCGCTCATGCTGAGTTCGTCGAGCCCAAGCCCAACGAGTAGTTCCGTCAGCTCGGGATCGCCGGCCATCTCGCCGCACATCCCGACCCACGCGTCGCGTCCCTCAGCCGCCGAGACCGTCCGATCGATCGCGCGCAACACCGCCGGCTGTAGCGGGTCGTGGTAGTCAGCGACGGCGTCGTTCTCGCGGTCGACCGCCATCACGTACTGTGTGAGATCGTTGGTGCCGATGCTGAGAAAGTCCAGCCGTTCGGCCAGGGCGTCGGCGAGCAACGCGGCCGCCGGCGTTTCGATCATCACACCGAGTTCGGGAACCGCGTACTCGACCCCCTCGCGCTCAAGATCGGCGGCGACCGCCTCGACGTGCTCGATGGCGGCCTCGACCTCCTCGATACGTGTGACCATCGGGAACATCACCGCGAGATCGTCGCCGTGCTCGCTCGCGCCCGCGCGTAACAGCGCGCGCAACTGTGTTTCGAAGAGCTCGCTGTGGGTCCCCAGCGAGAGCCGAATCCCGCGCTGGCCGAGGAAGGGGTTCGTTTCGGTTGGTAGATCCAGATACGGAACGTCCTTGTCGCCGCCGATATCCAGCGTCCGGACGACGACCCGATCGTCGGGAAACGCTTCCAGCGCCGTCGTGATCGCCTCGTACTGCTCGCTCTCATCGGGCGGGGACTGCCGATCCAAAAACAGGAACTCGCTGCGGAAGAGCCCGATCCCGTCGGCACCGCGGGCGGCCGCCGGATCGAGTTCGGCCGAACCGCCGACGTTTGCGGCGACCTCGATCCGCTTTCCGTCGGCCGTCGAAACCGCCCTCTCGACAACCGGGGCGTCGACACCGCCGGCGGCCGCCCGTTCGTCCTCGTCGGGGTCGACGACGACGCGACCGGCCTCGCCGTCGATGAGCACGGTCGCGCCCTCCTCGATCCGATTGAGCCCCTCGCCGACGCCGACGACCGCCGGAATCGACAGCGAGCGGGCGATGATCGCCGCATGTGAGGTTCGCCCCCCGGTGACGGTGGCGATGCCGGCGACCGCCTCGGGATCGAGCTCGGCGGTGTCGCTCGGGGTGAGTCGCTCGGCTAGCAGGACGGTGCCCGCCGGCAACGCCGAGAGATCGACGGTTTCGACGCCGAGCAGCGCGCGAAGGAGTCGATCCCGAATGTCGCGGAGGTCGTCGGCGCGTTCGGCCATCCGGCCGTCCATCCCCTCGAACTGCGCGGTCGCTTCCCCAAAGCGGTCGTTGACGGCGTGTTCGGCCGGCGTGCCCCCACCGATCGCACGCTCGATGTCGTCGACGAGTTGGGGATCGTCGAGAAACTGAAGATGGGCCTCGAAGACTGCGGCTTCGTCCTCGCCGACGCGCTCGGCGGCCTGCTGGCGGGCGGTCTCGATATCCGCGCGGGCGGTCGCTTGGGCCGCCTCAAAGCGAGACTGCTCGGCGTCGCTCTCGACCTCGCTGGGATCGGGTTTTTCTGGGAGTGTTAGATCGCCGGGTCGGTACCAGCGGGCGGTGCCGACACCGGACAGCGGCGTGCTCCCAACCCCGCTGAGCTTCATTCGCTTGCTTCCTCCTCATCTTCGACCGGTGTCGTCAACAGGGCTTCGAGCTCGTCGAGTGCGGCCGCGGCGTCGTCGCCCTCGGCGGTGATCCGGACGTCTTCGCCGTGTTCGATGTTCAGCCCGGTCACCGCGAGCATGCTGTTTGCGCTCACGCTGTCCTCGCCGTCGGCGCGGCCGACCGTGATCTCGCTGTCGAACCGATTGGCCGTCTGGACGAACTTCGATGCCGGCCGTGCGTGCAACCCTGCCTCCGGAACCACCGCGACGATTCGTTCCATGGCATGGCTCTTGGCCGTGCAGGCTCTTACCATGTTTGCCGCCCTGATGACAGGTTCGCCGCTGTCGTCGGGGGATTACGCCACGGCCGCCCGCACCACATCGGCCAACGCTTCGGCCAGTTCATCGGCGCGGTCGGCGGTCGTCGCCTCGGCGACGATCCGGATCTTCGGCTCGGTGCCGCTGGGCCGCACCAACACCCACGAGTCGCCGTAATCGAGCCGGTAGCCGTCGAGTGTCGAGATCTCGGCGTCGGCAGATTGGACATACTCCTCGGCGGCCGACAGCATCGTCCGGCGTTCGGCCTCGCTGCCGTATGCGAGATTAACTCGTTTGCCGTGGTAGTCCTGATACGGGGCGACAACATCGCTCGCCGGTTGATCGGCGATCAGCTCTAAGAATTTTGCACCGATGTAGGGGCCATCACGGACGAGGCGATGGTTTGGGAAGAAGACGCCGCCGTTACCCTCGCCGGCGACGGGGACGGCGTGGCCGGCCGTCCACAGCTCCTTGATCCGGGTGATGATGTGGCTCGCGCCGATCGGCGTCAGCTCCAACTCGGCGCCGACGCGGTCGCAGACATCGACCAACCGCTGGGAGACGTTGACCGCGGCGACGGTTCGATCGCCAGCGGTCAGCTCGCGTTCGGCCAGCGCGGCCAGCGAGGCGTTGCCATCAATAAACCGTCCCTGTTCGTCGAAAAAGACGGAGCGGTCGGCGTCGCCATCGTGGGCGATCCCCACGTCGGCGTCGGCGGCGGTGACGAGGCGGCCGAGATCATCGAGATTTTCGGCGACGGGTTCTGGCATCCGGCCCGGAAACCGGCCATCGAGTTGGGCGTTGACGGTGATGACCTCACAGCCCAACTCGCGGTAAAATTCCGGGCTGACAAGTCCGCCCGCGCCGTGGCCGGGATCGACGGCGACCGTGAGATCAGCGTCAGCGATGCGGTCGGTGTCGACGGCGTCGATGAGCGATCGGCGGTAGTCGGCGTTAGCGGTGTCGATCTCGCGGCTCTCGCCGACGAACTCCCAGGGGACGAGATCGAACTCCTCGCCTAAGGCGTGGGCTTCGATCCGCTCTAAGCGGTCGATCGAAAGCTCGATCCCGTCGGCGCCGATCAGCTTGATCCCGTTGTACTCCGGGGGATTGTGTGAGGCCGTCAGCATGACCCCCGGGATCGCCTCCTGTTCGCAGTAGCGGCCGAT
>Ga0209945_1000426_pt1 | contig 15053 bp, 9 predicted proteins | sample SalPonR2_A_D2_MG_FD_185703 | JGI IMG/M metagenome (GOLD analysis project Ga0209945, IMG submission 185703) | Salt pond soil microbial communities from South San Francisco under conditions of wetland restoration - Salt Pond MetaG R2_A_D2_MG... ...
ACCAGGATGGGGACGTCTACGAGGCCTTCTTCGAAACCATCTCGTCGGATGCCGACGGCAACTCGTACAACGAGGTCAACGGTGGTATCGATGCGGCGACCGACGACGGCCTCTGTGGCGACGATGATCCCGAAGCGGACGCGGACGGTCCCGTGATTATCGATATTGGCGACGTGAAACCCGGCGACTTCGGCGGCGCCCAGTTCGCGTTCGAACTGTGTGACAATCCGGGCTACGTCTGGCTGACGGGCGGCCTCCGGGACGCCAGCGAGAACGGCACGACCGAACCGGAAGCCGACGACCCCGACGAGGAGGACGGCGTCGTCGAACTCTTAGACGAGATCCAGGTCGCCTACAGCGTCGGTGCGATCAACAACAATCCGTCGGGATTCGAGGACACCGATTCGGGCTTCCAACCCGTCGAGCAGTACACGCTCCGGGAGTTCCTCGACCGCATCAGTAACCAGCCCGGAACGGAACTCAGCGACGGGACGATGAACGCCGAGATGGGCGGCGGCACGGGTGAACAGGGCTGTTTCGCCGGCAGTCCCGATGACGGATCGGCGGTCCACCAAGTGAGCGTCGTCTGGTGGCTGCCTATCAACCACGGCAACCAGGTGCAGTCCGATTCCGTAACGTTCGACCTCGGCTTCTACACTGAGCAGTGTCGCCACAACGACGGCGAGGGGATGGCACCCGAGGCGACCCCGCTCAGCATCGACTCCCCGCAGGGACAGGGCGGCGGCTTCGCCAACCCGTGGGATGTCTCTGAGACGCTGGCTCACGTCGGAGATGGTTCTTGGGGGACCGTTCCGCGGGACGTGAGCTCTTACAAACAGGGCTTCTACTTTGCGGGCGACTTCGATAGTATCGACGAACTGCCGTCGACGTACACCGTTGCCGACATCGAGGAAGTCTCTTACTGGCTGTACGAATCGAGCGCTCTGGACCCCTCTGACATCTATCTCAACATCTACACGCGGCCCGAGGGTGATGGCGATGACACTGCGTCGTGGTACGACAGCCGTCTGCAAGCACTCCCGTCGGACGCCAACGGTGGTAGTCCGAACTTCACGCCCGGCGAGTGGAACGAGTTCAGCACCGCCAGCGGTGCGTCGAACACGCTCGCGTGGACGGACGGGGGTCGCAGCGGACTCGACTTCACGTTGCCTCTCCCGACGCTTGACGACGTGCAGACCGGCGCCATCGACTGGAGCACCTACGGCCCGAGCCTTTCGACTACGCATGACTACCGCGACGAAGAGGTGTTGGCGCTGTCGCTGCAGGTCGCGAGCAACAACACCGATCTCGAAGCCTACGTCGACGACGTGACCGTGACGCTGACGAGCGGCGAGACACTCCGGCTGGACCTCGAACCGTAGTTTCAGCTCCGAAGGCGCCGGTTCCGCCGACCTCGGATCGCTTTTTGTGTCTCGGCCGAATCACGACCCGTGACCGTCAGGCCTACGACGCTCGTGACGGGGATTGCGTCCTCGTCACCAACGACCCCGACGGACCGCATGCGAACGCGGACGGGTCGGTGTGTATGGACCGCTACGAGGCCGCCAACCTGGCCGAACACCTCGACCCGGACCTCGTCTGTCCGATTCACTACGACACGCAGGCGTTTCTCGCCGCGGATTCGCGGGTGTTCGCGGCTGACGTGGCCGGTCGTGGCGTTCCGGTCGTCCTCGACGAGGGATGGGCGTGACCGACGCGGGAGTTAATATATCTCAGCTAACATTCTCTGAGCGGGATATCCACGCAACGATCGGGTTTCGGGACCCCGATTCCGGGTTTGGACGATCGACAGGCCCGACCATACATCAGTCAGCTAACTATTAATCGACGCTTAGATGACTTAACCAGCGGATTCTCGCTATTAACCGCTCAATAGCTAACCGGGTGTCTCCGTTGGGTCGAACCAAGCGGTCCGACCCACACGGCGTACGGTGGTTCCGGGTTCACCGGAGACCGTCGGCGGTTCGACTCCGTCGGTGGGCATCCCCGCAAGGGGGAGCACAACTAATGAGCGAAGACAAATTCAGCCTGTCCCGCCGGAAGGCACTCGCCGCCCTCGGTACCATCGGTGTCGCCTCCGCGGGCGCGGGCCTCGGGACGAGTGCGTACTTCAGCGATCAGGAAACGTTCGAAAACAACTCGCTTACTGCTGGGACGCTCGATCTGGGCGTGGGCTACTCGGTGCACTACTCGAACTGGATGCCGAACGAAAGCGGCCTCGCGGAGGACGCCAACGGCGTTACCGTCAATATGTACGACGGCCCGGCCGGGACGACCGGCACCGCGTCCGAACTCTCGGACGATTTCACCGGCCTTCCGGCCAACGACGCGTGGCTCATCGAGGTCGACGACCCGGACCAGTTCCTCGACAACACGCAGACGAGCGAACTCACGAATGCGGGGTGTGACGACGAGGGCGTCGGTGCCCTCACCAACGCGGACGGCGAAAGCGCCCTCGTTTCGCTTGACGACGTGAAGCCCGGCGACTTCGGCGAGGTCACCTTCGACCTCGAACTCTGTACGAACCCCGGCTACGTCTGGATGAACAATCCGGGCGGCTACACCGCCGCCGAGAACGGAACGACGGAGCCCGAAGCGGATGACCCCGACGAGGGGGAGGGCGTCGAACTCATGGATGTCGTGCAGGCGGCCGTGTGGCTCGACGACGGCGACAACTACCAAGACGGTGGCGAGAGCCCGCTGCTTTCCGGAAGTCTCGGAAGCGTTCTCGACGCGCTCAACAGTGGGAACGGGGTGCGGATCGACGGGACGAACGTCCCCGCGGCCGACGTGACCCCGGCCGACTTCACGCGCACGGGCGTCACTCGAATCGACTTCAACGGCGACGGGAACTACGATTCCGACGTGGAACTCGCCGCCGACCCCGCCGGCGGCGGTGGCAAGGTCGCCCACGCAACCTCCGATGGGACGGCGACCGCGGACTACGTGACGACCGGCGTGTCGCTCGATCCCGCGCCAACGCTCGGGGATCTGACGGACGACCCCAGCAACCCGACGACGACGCTCACCTACGAGTACTACGGCGGGGCGAACAACGGCAACTCGGCGCCCGACGAGGTGTACCTGCTCATCGAGGAGGCCGATGGGACGCGGAACGTGGTCTACCACACGTCGAACGACGGTGCACCAACCGGCCAGACGTGGGAAGTCCGCAACGTTCACCGGGAAATCGCCGGGAACCCCGATCCGGAGGATAATCCGAACTACAACTGGTTCGAAATCGGCGGCGGAAGTCTCGGCAGCGCCGACGGGACCGATCTCAGCGATGTGTACGGCGACGACGCCGTCGTCCTCGCGATGGCCGCCGGTCGCGGCACGACGGGTGGCGGCGACGTGCTCGACACCTACTACCGCAACCCGCAGGTCGGCGGCGAATCCGCCGGCTCCTTCCCCACGTCCTGCTTCCGCGGCGAGACCGACTTCAGCGCCGCGTTCGCGTGGTGGGTGCCGGTCGATCACGGCAACGAGATCCAGTCCGACTCCGTCGAGTTCGACCTCGGCTTCTACACCGAGCAGTGCCGCCACAACGACGGCGAAGGGATGGCACGTCTCGAAGGAACCACCGGAAGCGGCGACTTCTCGGAGACGTCGTACCAGAAGGCGCTCGGAACGCAGATAGCCGGCGAGGGCGGATCCAGTCGCGGCGAGATCCAGGTCCACACAGACGCTGGCGGCGTCGAAGACACCAACGTCTTCGGTAACGGATCCATGCCGACGGACACGGACATCCCCTTCACCGTCGAACTCGATCCGAACGCCGAGACGGCGTCGATCACGGTCAACGGCGTGACGGTGACCGACGACGATGTCACTGACGGGGACGCGAACGGTGTGTCCACGGGCGACTCCGAATACCCGAGTGGTGTCCCGAGCGAAGTCGACGTGGCGATCAACGCCTACAGCGGGCCGACCGCCATCACCACCGTCGTGAAGGACGTGACCATCAGCGGTAGCGGCATCATGCCCGACAACATCAGTTCGCAGAGCGGTAACAGCTACCTCGAGGTCACCGATGTCTCTGCTACTGGCCCCGTGACCGTCGAAGGCACGATCCGATTCGAAGGGTCGGAGGCGGACTACACGACTAGCGACTGGGTCGGCGTCGACTTCCGCTGACGGCGACGATCGTCGCGTTCGTCCATTCTTGTCCCCCGTGCGGCGGTCACACCGACCGCCGATTCTCGAAGGGTGTACTTTATCGCGCTTCCGGGTCCGATAGCCACGGGTGACCGTCGCAGTGCCCGCGACGATGGGATGGTCGCCCCTTATTGAGCGTCGGCGTCCACGGTCGACCCCTCGGCCGCAGCGCCCACGTCCTCCCACTCCCCGATCCGCCGGAACTCCATCTCCGCCTCCTCCAGAATCCCGACCAGCGTCGCGTTCCCCCGCGGCACGTCGATGTAGTCACCGTCGACGTGGGCGTCCGGGTGTTCGGCGGGTTCGGGTTCGAAGTGGGCGGCGAGTTCGAGGCCGTCCGGATGCGTATAACCCCGGATGTGGGTCTGCCACCACTCCATCCCCGACGGGTGGTCGCGGACGTACCGCACCCGGCGCAGGTTCACGATTTCGTTGCGGTAGCTGTAGGACATCTCCCAGCCCGGTTCGAAGAAGCGTTCGCCGAGAAACGCCTCGGCCTCGGCCTCTCTCATGTCGACGACGACGGCCGGATTCTCGGGTTTCGGCTTCGAGAAGAACGTCTTACGAACCCACCAGAACGAGCGCCGGAGCGCCTTGAGCGGCGTCTCGGGCAGGTGACGCAGTCGCTCGATGTCGAACTCGAAGGTCATACATCCGATACGTCCCGCCGGGAGATAAGTGTATGTGAGGCTACAGCACGCCCATCTCGTCGAGCCTGGCCGGGAGGTATTCGTCGGTGACGAAGTCCAGGCCGCGGGAGGCGAGCGCCTGCTGTTCGGCCTTCTTGCCGATGTCGAGCTGGAGTTCGATCTGTTCCTCCCAGTAGTCGGTCATAAAGCGCGGGTCCTCCAGTTCCGATTCGAGGGCGTTCACGTCCGAATCGGCCAGTGGGTCGGTGGGCAGGTCGTACTCGACGATGTCCTCGGGCTGGATGCCGACGAATTCGGCTTCGGGAGTGGCGAGATACTTCGAGAGATGTGCGCTCTTGATCGAGCCGTAGGCGACGGAGCCGTAGATGCGGTACGACCACGGGTCGCCGTCGGTAAAGACCACGACCGGCAGGTCGAGTTCGTCGTGGAGGCGTTTGGTGATCCGGCGGGTCGCCCGCGCCGGCTGGCCTTTGAGGTGGACGATCAGGGCGTTGTAGTCGGTGTCGAAGCCGTTCTCGACGAGGCGGTCACGCATCCCACCCGTCTCGACACAGAGGATGAAGTCGATATCGTGATCCAGGAAGTCGATGGTGTCGGGGTTGTTGGGAATCTGGTAGCCGCCCTCGCCCACGTCCTCCTGACAGTGAATCTCGCGCTCGCCGCGACGGGTCTGTTCGCGGAGTTCGAGGGGTCCCATCAGCGTCGCTCCGGACTCCTCCGGGCGCATGTGGAAGTCCTCGCGAGTCACGTCAGAGACGATTTCGAGGTCCTCGATCAGCTGGTTGGACTCGTCTTGATCCGAGAAGGCGGCCTCCTCGGCCTCCCACGATTCGGAGAGGTAGTAGAGTTCACGCAGCGTGGAGGACCGTCCCTCCTCCAACTGGCGGGCGAGGAAGTCGATGGTGTAGGTCGCTTTGAGGAGTTTCCGGGCGCCGCGGACGGAGTTGGCCGACCGGGTGGAGGTGCGGTCGCCGTACACCCACACGCCGCTCTCCTCGTCGTACTCGATGTTGCTTTTCGTTCGCGTGGGGAGGCTCATCTCCGGCACCTCACCGCGGGCGAACTGGTCGTAGAACTCCGCCGCGAGGTCGATCAACTGCTGTCGTGCGCGTTCGTCTTGCGTGCTCATGCGTTCACCGTGAGTTTCTCGCTCTCGACGCCCCCGACGTCGACGTCGAAGGTCGTCTCCTCACCCACCTCGTAGGTGAGCGTCGCCGTCTCGCCCGCCGACACCGACGGGGACCACTGCACGAACCACTCACCGTCTACGTCGACGACCGACGCGCCGTCGCTCACCGCCGTCGGCTCCGTGGTGACGATGTCGGTCACGTCCAACGTCTCCGCTCGGTCGGAGTGGTTCCGAACCGCGAGCGTCACCGTCCCGTCCTCGACGGATCGTTCGACCATGACGTTGTTCATGATGCGCCCGAGCGCGCCGTCGATGTTCGGCCGCTCTTGGCCCGTCACCGCGGCGAGTTTGTCGGCCATCTCGGGGAGGATGCGCCCCAGCACGTCCTGTTTTTTCCGGCGTTTCTCCAGCGACCGCCGGCGGTTGAGGTAGGATTTCAGCTCCCGGGACGCCTCGCGGATGGCGAGTTCGACTTCGTCCTCGATAGCGGGAACGTTTGCCACGGCGTCTTTCGACTCGCTCGTGAAGGGAACGTTCGTCGAGGCGACGTGCACCATGATCACCGCGGGCCCGGAGGGGAGGCCGCTCCCGCCCGGCTGATCCAGCCCGTAGTTGCGCCAGCCGATCCCTTTCACCACGTCGGTGATGGCACACGCCCCCCGCTGGTAGACGAGGGGAACCCGGTTGGCAAAGCGCATCACGTCGACCGAGCCCTCGTGTTCCAGTTCCCCCCCGTAGGCGATGCCCGCCTCGACGATGAAGGGGTCGCCGCCGTGAACCTCGGCGTCGCGGGTCGACGCCGCGAAGAAGTCGGCGTCGAACTCCTTTCGCAGCCCCGCCTCGACGAGGTCGGATGTAATCGGCGAGAGGCAGTCCGTCGGCGGCGCGAGTATGTCCGTCCCGCGCATCGCGTCGAGGAGTTCGGAGGCGGTGTCGCGGTCGTCGGCGATCGTCCGCACGCGGGGCAGATCGTCCGGGACCGTCCGCATGTGGCTCCAGATCGCGTCGGCGACGTTCCCGCGGGCCGTCTCGCCGACCGTCGCGTCCACGGCGTCCTCGACCCGATCCGCGGAGCGGTCCACGTAGGCGGCGAGTTGGTCCCGCGTCGCCCGGTGGCGTGGATCGTCGGCCGCCCCGAACTTGTCCGCGAGACGCTCGGCAAGCCCCTGCACCGTCGCGTCGTCTTTCTGCGTGCTCGTCGCGTCGTCGACCCGTTCGTACAGCGAGGCCCGCAACAGGTCCGGACGGGTGAGTTCCCCCCACGTCGCGTCGACGGCGTTCTCCCGCACCGTCTCGCCGAACGTCTCGTCGAACTCCTCCTCGACGGCGTCCGCGAGGTTGGAGACGATACCGACGAGTTCGTGATGAGCGAGTCGATCCCGGTCGCCGACCGTCTCCGCCACGCGCTCGGCGAACCACGCCGTCGCCTCCGAACTCTTGTTGGCGACGGCGTCGAGGACGGCGTCTTCCACGTCCGCATCGTCGGTGGGCGCGGGCGTCGTCCACGCCATCTCGCGCCCGAAATGTTCGTCGCGGAAGCGATCACACACCTTCGTGGCCGTCTTCCCGCCGACACGGGTGAACTCGCCCTGAAGGAAGCCCGACACCGAGTACGACTCCGTCGCCGTCAGCATCTTCAGGAGTGTCCCGAGTTCGACGCCGTGGGGGTGGGGACGAATCTCCTCCGTCTCGGCCGGCAACTGGTCGGTGCCGCGCTCGAATTTGAGCGGTTCGTCGAGCCCCGGCTCCCGGAGTTCGACGCGGGCGTGGGGGTTGACGACCGCGGTGTGTTTGATGTAGTCGTGAAGCTGGTTGCGCGCCCGCATGTTCGCCTCCATCTCCAACTCGATCCGGGTGCCGTGCGGGCGGTCCCACGAAGCCGTTCGCTCCGCCCTGATCTCGGGTTCGTTGTCGTCGGTATCGACGATCAACTCGAAGTACTGGGCGTCGGCGCTCCCCTGGGTTCGGCTGGTGATCTTGGCGGGTTTCCCGGAGGTCAACTGTGAGTAGAGGACGGCCGCGGAGATGCCGATACCTTGTTGGCCCCGACTCTGCTCTCTGGCGTGAAACCGGGAGCCGTACAGTAGCTTCCCGAACACGCGCGGAATCTGTTCTTTCGTGATCCCCGGTCCGTTGTCCTCGACGATCAGTTTGTAGTAGTCGCCCGCTTCAGTGATTTCGACGTAGATGTCGGGGGCGATGCCGGCTTCCTCCGTGGCGTCGAGGGCGTTGTCGACCGCCTCCTTGACGGCGGTTACCAACCCCCTGGCCCCGGAGTCGAAGCCGAGCATGTGTTTGTTCTTCTCGAAGAACTCGGCGATGGAGATGGCCCGCTGGTTCTCGGCCAGCTCCTCGGCGATGCCCCCCTCCTCGCCGAGCGTCGACTGGAACGATGTCATTCGTGGGCCCCTCTACCGCCACGACGTTTAAAAGGCCACCGCCAGCGTGGTGAAAGTGAAAAGCGGGCGCGCCGCGCGCGAGCGGGACGATGGTCCGTTCGACGCCGCGTTCGGCAACTGTCGTCGGTGGCGTCCGACGAACTACGAACTCAGCTTGGGGAATACGAAGCGGAATTTCCCGCTATGAGAATAGTATCTTTCGACGCGCGCACGCGTGCGAGAGTTTAAGAGGCGTGATCGTCTACCGCGGGTAGATTCTATGGCCGACGAACAAGAGTACGGAGCCGGGCAGATACAGGTACTGGAAGGGCTCCAGGCAGTCCGGAAACGTCCGGCGATGTACATCGGATCGACGGACACGCGTGGTCTCCATCATCTCGTCTACGAAGTCGTCGACAACGCCATCGACGAGGCGCTGGCGGGCTACTGTGACGCCATCGAGGTCACCGTCCACGACGACGGCTCGGTGAGCGTCACCGACAACGGCCGCGGCATCCCCGTCGACACGCACGAACAGTACGACCGGCCGGCGGTCGAGGTCATCATGACCGTCCTCCACGCCGGCGGGAAGTTCGACAACAAATCCTATCAGGTTTCGGGCGGTCTGCACGGCGTCGGCGTCAGCGTCGTCAACGCCCTCTCCGAGCGTCTCGAGGTAGAGATCAAGCGCGACGGCGCCGTCTGGCGCCACCGCTTCGACCGGGGAGAACCCGACCCTGACGCCTTCGAGCGCGTCCGCGATCTCGACCCCGACGAGGGAACCGGCACGACCGTGCGCTTCTGGCCCGACGGCGACATCTTCGAAGCCACCGACTTCTCCTTCGATACGCTGTCGACCCGCCTTCGGGAACTCGCCTTCCTCAACTCCGGCGTCGAAATCGGCCTCGCGGACGAACGCGACGGCGAGTCCGTCACGTTCCGCTACGAGGGCGGGATTCGGGAGTTCGTCGAGTATCTCAACGAGACCAAGACCGCCCTCCACGACGACGTGATCTACTTCGAGGACGAGGAGCAGAACATCGCCGTCGAGGTGGCGATGCAGGCCACCGACGAACTGCAGGGGTCGATCCACGCCTTCGCCAACAACATCAACACCCGTGAGGGTGGCACTCACCTCACGGGGTTCAAGACGGCGCTCACGCGCGTCGTCAACGACTACGCCACGGACAACGGGCTTCTGGGTGACCTCGATGGCACCCTCAAAGGCGAGGACGTACGCGAGGGACTGACGGCCGTCGTTTCGATCAAACACCCCGATCCGCAGTTCGAGGGGCAGACCAAGACCAAACTCGGCAACAGCGAAGTCCGGGGTATCGTCGAGAGCGCCGTCCACCAGCAACTCGGCACCTTCTTCGAGGAACATCCCGACACCGCCCGGGCCATCGTCGGCAAGGCTGTCGAGGCGGCGAAGGCCCGCCAGGCGGCGAAGAAGGCCGAACAGCTCACCCGACGCAAGAGCGCTCTGGAGTCGACGGCGCTCCCCGGCAAACTCGCCGACTGTCAGTCGAAAGACCCCACGAAGTCCGAACTGTTCGTGGTGGAAGGCGACAGCGCCGGCGGGAGCGCCAAGCAGGGCCGCGACCGGGAGTTTCAGGCCATCCTCCCGCTGAAGGGGAAGATCCTGAACGTCGAGAAACACCGCCTCGACCGGATTCTGGAGAACGACGAAATCCGCGCGCTCATCACCGCCATCGGCACCGGCATCGGGGAGGAGTTCGACATCGAGGACGCGCGCTATCAGCGAATCATCCTCATGACCGACGCCGACGTGGACGGCGCGCACATTCGGACGCTTCTCCTGACGCTCCTCTACCGGCACATGAAGCCGCTCTTGGAGGCGGGCTACGTCTACGCGGCCAAGCCGCCGCTCTACCGTGTCCGCTACCGCGGCGAGACGTACGACGCCATGAGCGAAGCGGAGCGCGACCGGATCGTCGAGGAGCGCTGTAACGGCAAGCCGGACCAGGTCCAGCGGTTCAAGGGCCTGGGCGAGATGAACCCCGATCAGCTCTGGGAGACGACCATGAACCCCGAGAACCGGATCCTGAAGCGGATCACCGTCGAGGACGCCGCGGCTGCCGATCGGATGTTCTCCATCCTGATGGGTGATGCGGTGGGCCCGCGAAAACAGTTCATCAAAGAGCACGCCGGCGACGCGGAGTGGGTGGATATATGAGCTCGGACGCACCCGACGCCGGCGACGAGTCGTTCGCCGCCGAAGTCGAGACGGCCCGCATCGAACAGGAGATGGAGCAGTCGTACATCGACTACGCGATGTCGGTCATCGCGGGGAGAGCCCTGCCGGACGCCCGCGACGGCCTCAAGCCCGTGCATCGGCGCATCCTCTACGCCATGCAGGAGGCGGGCGTCACCGCCCGCGCCTCCCACCGGAAGTCCTCCTCCGTCGTCGGCGAGACGATGGGTGACTTCCACCCGCACGGCGACTCCGCCATCTACGACGCCCTCGCCCGGATGGCACAGGACTTCTCGATGCGCGCGCCGCTGATCGACGGCCAGGGCAACTTCGGCTCCATCGACGGCGACCCGCCGGCGGCCATGCGATACACCGAGTCCCGGATGTCGCCCATCGCCGAGGAGTTGCTGGCCGACATCGAGAAAGACACCGTCGACTTCTCGCCCAACTACGACGGCCGCAAGCAGGAACCCGACGTGTTGCCGGCGGCCTTCCCCAACCTGCTGGTCAACGGCTCCTCGGGTATCGCGGTCGGGATGTCGACGAACGTCCCGCCGCACAACCTCGGCGAGGTGATCGACGCGACGATTCACCTCATCGACGATCCGGACTGCACCGTCGAGGACCTGATGGAACACGTCGTCGGCCCCGACTTCCCGACGGGCGCGAACATCGTCGGCCGCAACGCCATCCACAAGGCGTACAAGACGGGGCGCGGACGGCTGCGCGTCCGCGCCGAGATGGAGGTGAGCGAGGATCGCATCGTCGTCACCGAACTCCCCTACCAGGCGAACAAGTCCCGGCTCATCGAGCGCATCGCCGACGACGTGAACGAGGGCAAACTCGACGGCGTGCGCGACCTGCGCGACGAGTCCGACCGCGACGGCATCCGCGTCGTCATCGAACTCAAGCGGGGTGCCAACCCCGAAGTGGTCGAGAACCAGTTGCTGGAATCGCATCTGGAGACGACGTTCGGCGTCATCAACCTCGCCCTGGTTGACGGTCAACCGCGGGTGCTCGACCTCAAGGAGACCCTCGAAGTCTACCTCGACCACCGCCGCGAGGTCGTGCGCCGCCGGAGCGAGTACGACCTCGCCGAGGCGGAGGACCGCGCCCACATCTTGGAGGGCCGGCTGACGGCGCTTGAGAACGCCGACGAGGTGGTCGAACTCATCCAGGACGCCGAGGACCGCGACGGTGCGAAAGCGGCGCTCCGTGCCGCCTTCGACTTCTCTCAGGATCAGGTCGACCACATCGTGGCGATGCAACTCGGCAGCCTCACGTCGATGGAGGCCGCGGAAATCGAAGACGAGTACGAGTCGGTACAGGCTCGGATCGAGCGCCTGACCGAGATTCTGGACGACGAGTCCGAACTGCTCGGCGTCATCGAGGACGAACTCCGCGAGATCAAAGCCGAGTACGCCGACGAGCGCCGAACCCGGATCATCGAGGACATGGGCGAGGTGACCGACGAGGACCTCATCCCGCAGGAGGACACCCTCGTCGTCGTCAGCGAGGACGACTACATCAAGCGGATGTCGCTGTCGACGTTCCGCGCTCAGAACCGCGGCGGGAAGGGGATCATCGGCGCGGATCTGAAGGAGGGCGACCGCGTCTCGTCGGTCTTCCTCGCCAACACCCACGACTACCTGCTCTGTTTCACCAACCACGGGCAGGTGTACAAGCTGAAGACCTACCAGGTGCCGGAGATGAGCCGAACGGCGAGGGGGAAGTCGGCGGTGAACCTCCTCGACCTAGACGACGGCGAGGAGATAGAGGCCGTCGTCGACTGCGAGAACCTGGAGGAAGGCGCCGGCCGCTACCTGACGATGGCGACCCGGAGCGGCCGGGTGAAGCGAACGGCCGTCGAGGAGTTCGGCAACATCCTCTCGACGGGCATCCGCGCCATCCGTCTAGAGGACGGCGACGAACTCGTCGATGTGGAGTTGACCGACGGCGATCACGACCTGATCGTCGCCAGCGCCGACGGCATGAGCATCCGCTTTGCCGAGTCCGAGGTGCGGCCGATGGGGCGGGACACCCGCGGTGTCGGCGGCATCAAACTGGAGGAGTCGGATCACGTCGTCGGCCTCGCGGCCGTCGACCCCGACGAGCACAGTTGGGTACTCACCGTCACCGACAACGGGTACGGCAAGCGGACGGCCATCGACGCCTACCGCCAGCAGTCCCGGTACGGCAAGGGCCTCATCGACATCAAAACGAACGAGCGCAACGGCCCGGCGTGTGCCATCGACGCCGTCGGCTCCGGCGACCACCTCCTCGTGATGAGCGAGGACGGCCAGATCATGCGCACGCCCGTCGAGGACGTCTCCACGGTGGGGCGGAACACGATGGGCGTCATCGTGATGGATCTGGACGCCGGCGACTCGGTGGCGTCGGTGGCCGTGCTTCCGGCCGACCGCCTCGGCGACGAGAACTGATAGTGTTTGTTGCCCGGATGGGGCAGCAACACGCCGGTACTGACTTACAACGATCACTGTGAGGCGGGTCGTTGTAACCGGAACTGACGGACGACAGCCGGACGCCGACTACAGAATCCGTTTTCCCAGCGCGCTCGCGGCGAGTTCGACCGCTAACTCACCCGTCCGGTTGTGATCGTCGAGGATCGGATTCACCTCGACGAGTTCGACCGATCGCACCGTCGCGTCCTCGGCCACCCGTTCGAGCGCCGCGTGCGCCTCGCGGTACGTAACGCCGCCCTTGACGGGCGTCCCGACGCCCGGCGCCTCGGTGGGATCGAGCCAGTCCAGATCGAGACTGACGTGGACGCCGTCCCGCCCGCCGGCGGCATCGAGGGCGTCGGCGACCACTTCGGTGACACCCCTGTCGTCGATGTCGGAGATGGAGTAGGTCGTGATCCCGTGCTCCCGGATCGTCGCCCGCTCGCCGGGGTCGAGGTCACGAACGCCGACGAGCGCGACGTTCTCGGGGTCGACCCCCACGGCGTCCGCCCACGGGAGGCCAGCGAACTCGCCCACCCCGAGAACGGCGGCCAGGGCCATCCCGTGGACGTTGCCGCTCGGCGTCGTCGCCGGCGTGTTCACGTCGCCGTGGGCATCGAACCAGAGCACCCCGATGTCGGCGTCGCGCGCCGACCCGACGACGCTCCCGATGGCGACGGAGTGGTCGCCGCCGAGGACGAGGGGCCTCTCACCCGCGTCGAGGGCGTCGCTCACCCTGTCGGCCAGTCGGGTACAGACGGATTCGATGGCGGGGAGGTACTTCGCATCGGCGCGGCCGGCGTCGTCGTTCTCGATACGCGTGACCGGCAGGTCGCCGCTGTCCTGTGGATCGAGACCGAGTCCGGACAGCGCGGCCGCGAGGTCGGCGTAGCGAATCGCGGAGGGGCCCATGTCGACGCCACGTCGGCTCGCGCCGTAGTCGGTGGGGGCGCCGACGATGCGTATCGTGTCGGTCATATGGACCGTTGTGCGGGTGTCGCTAAAAGGACGTGGGCGGGGGCAGCCTCGTAGGGAGCACACACCCGCGCGACTCCTTCCTCGCCTCGTCAGGACTCGCGGTAAGGGTCACACACCCGCGCGACTCCTTCCTCGAACCCCACTTCCGGCTCCCACCCCGTCGCCTCGTGGAGTTTCGTCGCGTCGGCCATCGTGTCGTGGACGTAGACGGGCAGTGGGTTCTCGACGTACTCGGGGTCGATGTCCGTCCCGAGTTCGTCGTTGATCATCTCGACCATCGTGTTGAAGTCGTAGCTCTCGCCGGTGCCGACGTTGTAGATTCCCTGCAACTCGTGGTCGGCGGCGAGTTCGAGCGCCCGCGCCACGTCGTCGACGTGGGTGAAATCCCGCGTTTGAGACCCGTCGCCGAACAGCACGGGCGCCTCGCCGTTCGCGATGTCGTCGGCGAACTGCGCGACGGTGTTGGCGTACTCGCCTTTGTGTTCCTCGGCGCCGCCGTAGCCCTGATAGACCGAGAAAAAGCGCAGGCCGGCGAGGGTCATGTCGTAGTGATTGCCGAAGTACTCGCCGTAGCGCTCGCGCGCGAGCTTCGACGCCTCGTAGCAAGTGCGCGCTTCGACGGCCATATCCTCCGGGGAGGGGTCGGTGCGGGAGCCGTAGATGGAGGAAGTGGTGGCGTAGACGACGGTGTCACAGCCGTCCTCGCGGGCCTGCTCGACGGTGTTGACGAAGCCCTCGACGTTGACGCGGGTCGCCTCGCGTTTGTTCTCCTCGACCATCGTATAGGATGAGTAGGCGGCGAGATGGAAGAGGACGTCAACGTCGGTCGGCAGGTCGTCGTCGAGGACGCTCCGGTCGACGAACCGAACGTCGTCGTCGAGGTTCTCGGGCGTGCCGAGGTGGCAGTCGTCGAGGGCGATAACCTCGTTGTCGGCGGCCAGTCGGTTCGCCAGATTCGAGCCGATGAATCCGGCCCCACCAGTGACGAGGACACGTTTGCCTCTCATGCGCAGTGCCTCGTGAGACGAATGGAAAGCGGTATCGCTTTCCTCTCGACGGCCG
>Ga0209945_1000430_pt1 | contig 14960 bp, 12 predicted proteins | sample SalPonR2_A_D2_MG_FD_185703 | JGI IMG/M metagenome (GOLD analysis project Ga0209945, IMG submission 185703) | Salt pond soil microbial communities from South San Francisco under conditions of wetland restoration - Salt Pond MetaG R2_A_D2_MG... ...
GTTCGGCCGCGTCCGTGATGTCCAAATTGCCCACCTCGACGCCGTCGAACTCGCGGGAGAACTCCCGGACCGCCACGTCGCCCTCGTCGCGGACGCGCTCGACGATGCCGCGCACGTCCTCCCGGACGGCGTCGACGCCGGCGTCACGCTCGAACAGCGCCCGCCGGTCGGCGGGACCGAGCGCCTCGATATCGCGTACTTCCATGTCCACCGATACCGTCGGCGGGCGAAAAGGGATTCCGATCCGGTCGTGGGTGGGGATGTCGGGCCAGTCGGCGGCGTCCGATCCCCGGCCGTCGCGTCATCCGGGGCGCCCGTAGCCGTGGCCGACGACGAACGCCACGGCGTTCAGACAGAGCAGGGCCGCGAAGGCGAGGGCGTGGGTCGTGACCAGCCCCGTCGCCAGCATGGGGAGGTAGGTGAAGGGCAGAAGCGTCGCCACCCAGAAGGCGAGAAAGCGCACGGGACGGGCTGCGAGTTCGGCGGCCGTTCGGAGGGCCGGAAGCGGTTCGGCGTCGGTGCCAGCGAAGGGCGTGGACTCGGGGACGGACATGGTGACTGGCTCCATTCCACCCATGTCCGGCCATCATCATATAGGGGGGAAATCGTTGCTCCGTATTCGGCTCGTTTTGCGCCGTTAACGGAGCGATTCCGGGACGGTAGATTCGTTTTACGAACGCTTCAAACCGTTCGAAAGAGTTTATACTCGTTCTAGAGCCGGTTGCAAAACGATCGAGCCGACGACGATCACCGTCACCCGGACGTAACCGAAACCAGTCACATCGGCGGCAGATAGTGAATTATATCAGTTTCTCGATAACTGTTTACCGGACGAGACGGTACCATCGGTCGATGCGTACGTCGTTGGTCGGCTGGACGGACTCGCGGTTCGACGTGGCTTGGGGCGAGGTGACGGGGGCTGTGGGCGACACCGTGACCGTCTTGCCCATCGTCGTCGCCGTCGCGGCGCTGACCGATCTCTCCCTATCGCATCTCCTCGTCGGCTTCGCCGTCTTCCAAGTCGTCTGGGGGCTTCGCTACGGCCACCCGATGTCCGTCGAGCCGATGAAGGCGCTCGCCGCGCTGGTCATCGCCGGCGGCCTCTCCACCGGTGAGTACGTCGCCGCCGGATTGCTCGCGGGTGTGGTTCTGCTCGTCGTCGGTCGGACCGGGACGCTGGGACGACTCGCCCCCTACGTCGGCGAACCCGTCGTTCGCGGCATCCAGGTCGGCGTCGCGCTGATCCTCCTCCGGACCGGCGTGACGACCGGGCTGGAGACACCGTCGCTCGCCGGACTCGCCGTCGTCGTCGCCCTCGTGACGGTCGTCACGGGCCACCGGCAGGTGGCAGCGCTGGCCGTCCTCGGTCTCGGGGCGGCGCTCGCCGTCGGCGCCGCCGGGCCGATGACGCCCGGCCTCCCCGCGGTGACGCTCCTCGACCCCGCCGCCATCAGCCTCTCCCGGAACGCCGTCGGCGCGACGGTCGGCCAACTCGCCATGACCGTCGGCAACGCCGCCGTCGCTACCTCACTGCTGGTCGAGGAGTATTTCGACGCCGAGGCGTCGCCCGACGACCTCTCGACCAGCATGGGCGTGATGAATCTCCTCGCCGTTCCCCTCGGCGCGATGCCGATGTGTCACGGAAGCGGCGGCGTCGCCGGCAAATACGCCTTCGGCGCGCGGACCGCCACCTCCAACCTCGTCCTCGGCGGCCTCTATCTCCTCCTCGCCGTCGTCGCCGTCGACGCCGTGGCGGCGTTCCCGATGGCCGTCCTCGGCGTCGTCCTCGTCCTCGTCGCCATCGAACTCGGTCGGTCCGGCCTCGATACGTCTGATCCGTATCTGACCGGGGCCATCGGCGTCGTCGCCCTCCTCACCAACGTCGGCGTCGCCTTCGGCGTCGGTGTCGTCGGATTCCACGCGCTGAAGCGCGTGCGAGGCGACGATTAGAAGCCCGCCGCCGTCCCGTCTTTCCGGGGCTCAGTCGCGCCCGAGATGACGCCCTCGGCGAGGCGCGTGATCTGCCCGCCGCCGAAGTCGCCGGGCGGGCGGACGGTCACGTCGTGTCCCCGTCGAGCGAGTTTCGGCAGGAGCCCGTCGGGGAACCGATCCTCGACGGCGAGCGATCCGTCTGCGAGGTACCGCCAGCGCGGCGCGTCCATCGCCGCCTGGAGCGGCATGTCGTAATCAAGCAGGTTGGCCAGCACCTGCAGGTGGCCCTGTGGCTGCATGTAGCCGCCCATGACGCCGAAGGCCGCCCAGTCGTCGCTGTCGAGACGGAGCAGGCCCGGGATGAGCGTGTGGAACGGCCGCTTGCCGGGTTCGATCCGGTTGGGGTGGTCGGGGTCGAGCGAGAACGAACTCCCGCGGTTCTGGAGCGTGATGCCCGTCCCCGGCACGACGACGCCGCTTCCGAAGTGACCGAAGATGGAGTTGATGAAGGAGACGACGTTCCCCGCGTCGTCGGCGACGGTCAGGAGGACGGTGTCGCCGTCACCGGGCGCGCCGGGGCCGCCGACCGACACCGACCCCGCCCGTTCACCCACCGTTCCGGCCCGTTCAGCGGCGTAGGCCTTCGACCCCAGCGCGGGCACGTCCTCGAACGCAGGGTCGGTGATGTAGTGGTGGCCGTCGTGGAAGGCACGTTTGAGCGACTCGGCGAAGTAGTGGACGCGGTCGGCGGAGTCGTAGTCGTACCCCCCGGCGTCGAGTTCCTCCGCGATGTTGAGCGCCTCCAACGCCACCAGCCCCTGGTTGTTCGGCGGGAGTTCGTACACCTCGGCGCCGCGGTAGGTGGTCGAGACGGGGTCGACGTACTCCGGCCGGAAGTCCGCGAGGTCGTCGGCCGCGAGGAGGCCGCCCCGCGCCTGCACCGCCTCGGCGATGCGGTCGGCCAAGGCGCCCTCGTAGAAGGCGTCGGCGCCCGCCGTCGCGATGGTGTCGAGCGTCTCGCCGAGGTTCGGAAGCGTCATCACCTCGCCGGCGTCGGGCGACCGACCGTCGAGCAGATACTCCTCGCGGGCGTCGGCCTCGGTGAACAGCGTCTCCGCGACGGTCCACATGTCGGCGATGACTTCGCTGACCGGGAACCCCTCCGTCGCGTACTCGACGGCGGGGTCGAGCGCTGCCGCAAGCGATCGGTTGCCGTGATCCGCGACGAGGCGTTCCCAGCCGCGAGCGGTCCCGGGCACCGTCACCGCCAGCGGCCCGGCGTTCGGCATCGACGCCGCGGCCGGATCGGTGCCCGAGCGCTCGGCGGCGCGTTCGCGCACCGTCTCGATAGTCGCGTCGGCGGGCGCCCCGCCGCAACTCCGGAACGCGCCCACGTCGCCGTCGGCGGTCCGGTAGAGGGCGAACACGTCGCCGCCGATGCCGGTGCTCATCGGTTCGACGACGTTCAGGACGGCCGCCGTCGTCACCGCGGCGTCGAAGGCGTTACCGCCGTCCCGTAGCGCTTCGACGCCCGCCTGCGCCGCGAGCGGCTGACTCGTCGCCACCATGCCGTTCCGCGCGTACGCCGTCGACCGACGCGAATCGAACCGGTCGAGGTCCGGGGTCGAGTTCATATCACACACAACCCGACAGCTACACAAAGTCGTTGGGTATAGGGCCAATCTAACCGAGAGGATGGGCGATTATTCTGGTCCGAAGAACACGTTCGCGTTGTCAACTACCATCCGAGTCGGGGATCGGACAGCGTTTCGGAATAATACACCCGATTCGTTCGTTGCCGAACCTGTCGGTCACCGGTCGAAAACACGGGAAGTCCGGTCCGTATCAGTCGATGTGGCCTTCGCGGCGCAGTTGGTCGGCGTCCTGACCGGAGTAGCGCCACTCGATGTTCGCCTTCTCGTCCTGCCACGACCACGGTTCGACGAGGACCACGTCGCCCTCGTTGATCCAGGTTCGGTACTTCATTCGGCCGGGGATGCGGCCCATTCGCTCCTCGCCGTCCTCACAGCGGACGCGAACGTGGTTGCCACCGTTGTGTTGTGTTACGACCGCGAACAGCTCGTCGTCGTCGGGCATCCGGAGATTCCGGCGCCCCGTTTCTTCGCTCATACCGGCAATAGGTGGTCCGCACGGTTAAATTATCGGAGATATCCGATAACGTTTCGCACGGGCGTCGGGTGATTCGTGGGCCCGTCGCGAATCGAGCACCCCCATCGGCGCCCCCGTCGATGGGTGTGCCCTGCCGGCGCCCCCGTACCTATCAATCCCCGCGTCGAACGGGGAGTCGATGCGTGCCGCAGCATTCACCGACCTGATCGGCCCCGACGGCATCGAAGTCATCGACGTCGACAGCCCCGACCCCGGACCGGGCGAGGCCGTCGTCGACGTCGAGGCCTGTTCGATCAACCACCACGACCTCTGGATTCTGAACGGGGCGTCGGCGATGATCGACCCGTCCGACCTCCCGTTCGTCACCGGCCTCGACGTCGTCGGCGTCGTCGATGCCGTCGGCGAGGGCGTCACCGGCGTCGACCCCGGTGACCGCGTCGTCCTCTGCCCGAACGAGACGTGTGGAACCTGTCGGTTCTGCCGCGAGGGGCCGGAAAATCTCTGTGCGAACTACTCGCTGTATCACGGCGGCCTCGCGGAGCAGGCCTGCGTCGCGGCCGACCGGCTGATACCCCTCCCCGACGGCGTGGACGCGACGACGGCCGCGGCGCTTCCGACGGCCTACCTCACCGCCTACCACATGCTCCGGCGGGCCGAGGTCGAACCCGGTGACCTCCTCTTCGTCCCCGGCGCGACCGGCGGCGTCGGCGTCGCGACGATCCAACTCGCCGGCATCCGCGGCGTCCGTACGATCGGTACCTCGTCGTCGTCGTCGAAACTCGACGCCGTCGCCGACCTCGGCGCCGACCACACCATCCGGGGAACCGACCCGGACGACCTGCGCGAGGCCGTCGCCGACATCGGGACCCCCGACGCGGTGATCAACCACCTCGGCGGCGTCTACACCGGCCTCGGACTCGACGTCATGCGCCGCGGCGGGCGGATGGTCGTCTGCGGGCGCACCGCCGGCCCCACGTCCGAAATCGACATTGCGGGGCTGTTCCGGGGACACAAGCGCGTCATCGGGAGCACGATGGGTACGCAGGCCGATCTGGAACGGCTGGTCGACCTCGTCGCCGCGGGCGACCTCGACCCCCGGATCGACCGAACCTTCCCACTCGCGGAGACGGCGGCGGCGTTCGAGACGATGCAAGAGCGGGAAACGCTCGGCAAACTCGTCGTGACGATGGATTAAGCGAGCATCTCGGTGAATCGGTTCGTCCCCTCGTCGGTGCCGGCGATGACGAGTTCGTCGCCCTCGTGGATCAGGAAGTCGGCACCGAGGTCGGTGATCACCTCGCCGTCGCGTTCGACGCCGACGACGGTACAGCCCGTTCGCGCCCGCACGTCCGCCTCGCCGAGCGTCCGGCCGACGAGTCGGGGCGCGTGGGTGCGGATCACCTCGACCTGCTTGTCCAGGGACATGACCTCCTCGTCTTCCAAAATCGTGGAGGCGAGCATCCGGCCGCTGACCGTCGCGAGCGAGAGGACGTAGTCCGCGCCCGCACGATACATCTTCTGGACGTTTTCGGTCTCCTCGGCCCGCGCGATCAGTTCGATCGACGGGTTCAGATCCCGGAGGACGAGGATGGCGAACTCGGTGAGCGTATCGTCGGGGATGGCGAGAATCGCCGTGCGGGCGTCCTCGACCCCCGCCCGCGAGAGCGCGTCTGGATCGGTCCCATCGCCGACCACGTTGACGCCGGGGCCGTCGTCCAGATCCATCACGACGCTCGAGACGCCGGCCGCCGAGAGCGCGTTCGACACCGTGGTGCCGACTTCGCCGTGGCCGACGACGACGGTCCGACCCCGGCTGAATCGGCGCACGTCGGACATCGTCAGGTCCTTGAGTCGTTCGAGCTGTGCCTCCCGACCCGTGACCAGCAGGACGGTGCCGTTGTCGAGGGTGGCGTTCGGGTCGGGCGGGCTCTCGAACTGCCCCCGGAACCACGCACCGACGATGTTCACGCCGGCGCGCTCGCGGACCCCGCTCTCGGCGATGGTGCGGCCGACCAGATCGCTCCCCCGCTGGATCGGGAGTTCGGCCACCTCGAAGTCCTCGCCGATTTCGATGGCCTCGCCGAGTTCGGTGGAGATACCGGTCGTCACCTTCGAGGCCAACCCCTCGCCGAGGAGTGCCCGTGGCGAGAGCACGCTGTCGGCGCCGGCGAGGCGATGGTAACGCTCACGGGACGGATCGTCGACGACGCTCACCGTCCGCACGTCCTCGGCGACTTCCTTCGCAGTGAGGATCGTACTCGTGTTGATGGGGTCGGAGTCGTCGGCGACGAGACAGCGGGCGGTGGGGAGGCGAGCGGCCTCGAGGCCGTCGACCGACTGCGGGTCGGCGTGGATCACGTCGTACCCCTCCTCGTAGCGGTCCTTCGCTCGGTCCCGGTCGGGTTCGAGGATCAGGTGGTCTACGTCCCAGGAGTCGAGTTCGTCGACGAGGGTCTCGCCCCGCGGCGTCAGCGTACAGATGACGACGTGGTTCGTCAGGTTCTCGCTCGCCGCCGTCGGCACCGTCGTCGAGATGGCCTCCTCGAACAGCGGGAAGACGAGCACCGGGAGCGCGAGGAAAATGAGGACGACGCCCGTCAGATCCATCACGATGACGAGGACGTTCATCTCCGCGCTTGCCCACGGGGCGTCGGAGCCGAAGCCGGTCGTGGTGAACGTCTCGACGACCACCTGGAGCGCGTGGAGGTAGCTGATCGGCGATCCCTCGAAGGCGCTCATCCCGGCATCGTACACCGCCGCGTAGCCGACCATCACCCCGACGAGGAGGACGAGGTACTGCGAGGTCCGGCGCTGCCAGGTGTCCATACCTTACTCTGAGCCGTCCGCGGAATAAACGGTCCGCTCCGTCCCGACGGCGCCGTCGGCGACGCGCCAGCGAAGCACCAACACGACGCCAGCGCCGGCGAAAATCAAACCGCCGGCGACGGCGACGGCCTGGGTGTACCCCCACAGAGCGAGCCATCCACCGCCGACGCTCCCGACGCCGCTTGCAAGCGTCGAGAGCGCGCTGTAGACGCCGAGGGCCTCGCCGCGGACGATGGGCGGCGACAGGCGGGTCACGAGCGTGGCCGCCGAGACGGCGATCACCGCCCACGTCAGCCCGACGACCACGAACAGGGGGAGCACGGCCGACAGCGCCCCGCCAACGAGCACGACGGCCGGAAGCGCGACGCCCCGGACGGCGAGGCTCCCGGCGTGGACCAGCGTCGCCTCGTAGCGCTCGACGAGCGTCGCGGCGCTCCCGAAGAAGGCCGCGGCGCCGACGTTCAAGCCGAGATAGAGGCCGAAGACGGCGTCCGAGCCGAAGCCGGCGCCCGCGAGGTACGCGGGAAGCGGGGCGAAAAAGACCCCGAAGCCGGCGAATACGAGGACGACGGCGGCGAAGTAGAGCGCGAGGTCGGGCGTGAATCGCCGGACGAACCGCCGGGGATGGAGGCCGCGGAGGTCGACCCGTCCGGGCGTGAACGGGAAGCCGGCGCCCCGAACGCCGAAGCGAGCGGCGCCGCGGAGCGCGCGCCTGAGCCGCCGGGGTGCCGGCGCAGGCCCAGTCGGATCGCCCGGGAGCGTCCGGGCGGCGACGAGCCACCCGACGCCCGCGCTGGCAGCACAGACGAGACAGACGGCCCGAAGCGCCGTCGCCGAATTCAGGCCGGCCAGTCGCTCGCCGCCGACGATCACGAGGAAGCCGACGAGGAGGCCGAGCGCCCAGCCGACGCCTTGCCACTCGTTGAGGCGGGCGATCCGGTCGCTCCAGTCGGCTTCGGGCGCGCCGACCACGACGAGAAGGGTGAGGACGGGCGTCGCCGCGGCGAAGGCGAACCAGATGGCGGCGTTGGCGGCGACGACGACCGGGATCGACCCGGTGCTCGCGACGGCGGCGAGGCCCCCGGCGACGACGGCGACGGCGCCGAGGACGTACACCCGCCGACCGCCGGTGCGGTCGGCGAGTCGGCCGACGACGAGCGCGCCGGGAGCGCCCACGGCGGCCGCCGTCGCCGCGAGGATTCCCAGCGTGACCGGCCCGCCACCGAGTTCGACGGCGTAGAGCGGCACGACGAGCGACGCGCCGCCGAAACCGATGGCGGCCAGTCCCCAGCCGTAGAGCCAGCGATCCGACACGCTCGGCTCGTCCAGCGCGCGGCACTTATACTATCGGCCGGAAATCGCCCCCTATCGCGACCATTTAAGGACTGGCACCGCACACTCCACAGCATGGACATCCGCGAGGCAACCCCGGCGGACATCGAGGGAATTCGGACCGTGGCCCACGATTCCCTCGCCGCGTCGTACGGACACGCACTGGAGGACGACATCATCGCCCAAGCGGTCGAGCGATGGTACGACGAGGACACGCTCGCCGACGACCTGGACGATCCGGAGACGGAGTTCCTCGTCGCCGTCGACGAGGACGTGATCGTCGGGTTCGCCCAGAGCTACGTCGTCGACCGACGGGAGGTCGTCGGCGAAATCGACTGGCTCCACGTCGAACCCGGGAGCCGCGGACAGCGCATCGGCGACGAACTGCTGGCGGCGCTGGAGAGTCGACTCAACGACCACGGCGTCGCCCGCGTCGAAGGGCGCGTGCTCGAAGCCAACGAGGCCGGCGCCGGCTTCTACGAGCGCGAGGATTTCGAAGGGATCGGCGAGCGAACCGTCGAAATCGGCGGCGAGCCGTTCGTCGAGAAGCTCTACTCCAAGTTCCCCGAGACGGGCGGTCGACAGGTGCTCACCGAGGCAGCGACCCTTCCCGACGGCCGGCAGGTGTACGTTGCCCTCGACGAGAGCGTCCGCGGCTCCGGCGGCCCGTTCTACTCCGTCTACCTCGACCGCGACCGGTCCGAGCGCTACGGCTACCTCTGTGGCAACTGCGACGGCTTCGGCATCTCGATGGACACGATGGGCCGCGTGGTCTGTCAGGATTGTGAGAACCGCCGCAAGCCCACCCGGTGGGACGCGAGCTACCTGTAACGGCCGTCGCTCCACTTCTCCGCGTCACTCCGGCGAGCGCGTCGGTCCGAGCGACCGGCGATTACCCGGTTATAACACAAACTATTACACCGTCGGCCGCGTGCCGACGCCCATGCACGAACGACTCGGAGGTGCGTCACCGTGGTGACGACACCGACGCTCTTGGGACTGCTCGTGGTCGTCCTCCTCGCGTTCGCGGCGTTCGGCGCGTGGTACGCGCGGGGGCGTATCGAGACGGTGGAGGATTATATCACCGCCCGCAACTCCACCGGCGGCGGAACGTTGACCGCGACGATCGTCGCCTCGAGTATGGGCGCGTGGATCCTGTTCAGCCCCGCCGAGGCCGGCGCGGCCTTCGGCGGTATCACGGCCGTCGCCGGCTACGCCGCAGGATCGGCCCTCGCGCTCGGTGCCTTCGCATTCGTCGGCCCGCGCATCCGCACCCTACTCCCCGAGGGCCACAGCCTCACGGAGTACGCCTACGCCCGCTACGGGCCGATCATGTACGGGTACGTCCTCCTCGTGAGCGTCGCCTACATGTTCGTCTTCCTCGCCGCGGAGTTCACCGGCATCGCGAGCGCGCTCTCGCTGGTCGCCGGGGTTCCCGGTTGGCAGACGGCGGCCGTCGTCGGCGTCACCGTCCTCGCCTACACGGGCTACGGCGGCCTGCGCGCGAGCATGGTCACCGACACGGTGCAGACGGTGCTCATCCTCCCCCTCCTCATCGTGAGCGTGGTCGTCACCCTGCTGGCACTGGGCGGGACCGACGCCGCCCACGCCGCCGTCGTCGAGTCCGCCCCGGAACTCCTCGCTGTCGGCTCCCCGAGCGGTCTCGAGTTCGGTGCGTACGTCGTCGTCGCCATCGTCGGCGCGGAGATGCTGAATCAGGCGTGGTGGCAGCGGGTGTACGCCGCGAGCGACGAAGAGACGCTCCGGCGCTCCTTCCTCGTCGCCGCCGTCGCGGTGGTGCCGATGGTCTTTCTCGCCGGTATCTTCGGCCCCGTCGCCGTCGGCCTCGGCCTCGTCGAGGCGCCCGCCGACGCCAGCGTCGCCTTCTTCCTCGTCGTGACCGAGGTACTCCCCGATCCGGCCGTCGTCGCCGTCGCCGTCCTCGCCGTCCTGCTCGTCGTCTCCAGCGCCGACACCCTGTTCAACGCCATCGCGAGCGTCGTCACGGTGGACCTGCCGCGGGTGGCCGACCTCTCCGACGACGGTCTGACGACCGCCGCGCGCACGGTGACCGTCGTCGTCGCCGCCGCCGCTACCGTCGTCGGCGCGCAGGGCTACTCCGTGCTCACCCTCTTCTTGCTCGCGGACCTCCTCGCCGCCGCGACGTTCCTCCCCCTGCTCTACGGCCTCTACTCCCCGCGAGCGTGGTCCGGCGGCGTCACCGCGGCCAGCGCCGCCGGCCTCCTCGTCGGCCTCGCCTTCTTCCCGCCGGCGCGTGGCGTCCTCCCCCTCTCCGCGCTCCCCGCGGCCTCCTACTTCGTCTCCTTCGTCGGCGCCGCCGCCGTCTCGACCGGACTGGCCGTCCTGACCGCTCGCCTCGGTAATCGGCGGTACGACCTCGACCGACTGGATCGGGACGTGCGTCGCCTCGGCGACGACACCGTCGCCGACGGAGGTGAGCGCCGATGACCCTCTCGGCGCTCGGCTTCGCCGTCCTCGTCTGGGGGTCGCTCGCGCTCGTCGGCGTCGTGTTCGCGTACGAACTGCTGGCGGTGTGGAACGAACGAAAAGCCGCGCGGAACCGGTCGTCCTAATCGCCGCTGATCTTGCCCTGAATGTCCTCGACGATGTCGGGGTTGCGAAGCGTCGAGGTGTCGCCCAGTTCGGCCTCGTTGGCGATGTCCTCCAGCAGACGGCGCATGATCTTTCCCGAGCGCGTCTTGGGCAGGTCGGGCGAGAAGACGACGCGCTCCGGGCGCGCGATGGGACCGATGGCGTCCTCGACGCCCTCGATGATGCGCTGGCGGAGTTCGTCGTTCTCCTCGTACCCCTCCTCGGTGATGACGTAGGCGTAGACGGCCTCGCCTTTCACCTCGTGTTCGCCGCCGACGACGGCCGCCTCGGCGACGCCTTCGACGCCGACGATGGCGGACTCTATCTCCATCGTTCCCAGGCGGTGTCCGGAGACGTTGAGCACGTCGTCGACGCGCCCGAGGACGGTGATGTAGCCGTCCTCGTCGATCTTCGCGCCGTCCTCCGGGAAGTAGACCCAGTCTTCGGGATCCGAACTGTCCGTGTCGGAGTACTCCGCCCAGTACTCCTCGATGTAGCGCTCGTCGTTACGGTAGAGCGTCCGGAGCATGCCGGGCCACGGCTTCTGGACCGTGAGGTAGCCGGCGCGGCCGGCGCCGACCTCGTCGCCGTTGGTGTCGACGATCCGGGCGTCGACGCCGGGAAGCGGCGGGCCGGCGGAGCCGGGCTTCATGTCCTTGACGCCGGGCAGCGTCGTGACCATCATGCCGCCCGTCTCGGTCTGCCACCACGTGTCGACGATGGGGCACTCCTCGTTGCCGATGTGTTTGTAGTACCACTTCCACGCCCGCGGGTTGATGGGTTCGCCAACGGTTCCCAGCAGTCGCAGGCTGGAGAGGTCGTGGCGCTCGGGGTACTCCGAGCCCCACTTCATGAACGCACGGATCGCCGTGGGTGCGGTGTAGAGCTGATTCGCCTCGTACTCCTCGACGATCTCCCAGAGCCGGTCGCGGTCCGGGTGGTCCGGCGTCCCCTCGTACATCATCGTCGTCGTGCCGAGCGCGAGCGGTCCGTAGACGATGTAGGAGTGGCCCGTGATCCAGCCGATGTCGGCCGAGCAGAAGTAGGTGTCCTCGGGCTCGATGTCGAGCACCGCCTGCGAGGTCCACGACGCCCACGCGAGGTAGCCGCCGGTGGTGTGTTTGACGCCCTTGGGCTGGCCCGTGGTACCCGACGTGTACATCAGGAACAGCATGTCCTCGGCGTCGCGCTGGACCGGCTCCACGGTGGCCCCCTCGTGGTCGGCGATCAAGTCGGCGTAGGCGTGCTGGTTGGCCGCCATCTCGTGCCCGAAGCCGTCGCCGTCGCGAAGGCGTTCGGCTACGACCACGCCGTCGACCTCGTGATCGACGCCGGCGAGGCCCTCGTTGGCCTTCGAGAGGTGGTCGAGGGGGTCGCCGCGGCGGTAGTAGCCGTCACACGTGACGAGGTATTCGGAGTCGGCGGCGTTCATCCGCGTCGCCAGCGCGTCCGCCGAGAAGCCCGCGAACACCACGCTGTGTGGCGCGCCGATGCGCGCACACGCCAGCATGGCGATGGGGAGTTCGGGGATCATCGGCATATACATCGTCACCACGTCGTCCTCGCCGACACCCATATCGCGGAGCGCCGCGGCGCACTCGTTGACCTCGCGGTGGAGCTCTGCGTAGGTGAACGAACGGTCGTCCTCGTCGACGGGTTCGCCGACCCACTCGATGGCCACCTCGTCGCCTCGCTCCTCCAAGTGGCGATCTAGGCAGTTCGTCGACGCGTTCAGCTTGCCGTCGGTGAACCACTTATAAAACGGCGGGTTCGAATCGTCGAGTACCTGGTCGTACTCCTCGTCCCAGTCGAGGAGATCGGCCGCTCCCTCCCAACAGTCGGGCCAGTTCTCCTCGAACTCCTCGTAAATCTCGGGATCCGAGACGTTCGCCTGCTCGACGAAGGCGTCCGAGGGCTCGAACACCTCTTGCTCTTCGAGGCGCGCCTCTAGTTCGATGTCGTCGTCGGACATGTCTCATCGTAGGGATTCCCAATCATTCGTGATAAACTTACGCCATCTGACGACCGCGACGCGACGCGGGCCGCACAACCGGGTCGGACGAGGTGACCGTCCGTTTTTGCGGGAACCAGAACCATTCAGAAGGCTTTTGAGCAGTCCGGCGATAGGTCCACCACAGTATGCCTGCGGACTTCAACTGGGCGGTCGGTGGGGAGGCCGGCGACGGCATCGATTCCACCGGAAAAATCTTCGCCCAGGCGCTTTCCAGGGCCGGTCGGCACGTGTTCACCTCAAAGGACTTCGCGTCGCGAATTCGCGGCGGCTACACGGCGTACAAAGTCCGCACGTCGGTAGACCAGGTACAGAGCGTGGTCGATCGGCTGGACGTGCTCATCGCGCTCACCCAGCGGACCATCGACGAAAATCTCGATGAACTCCACGACGGGAGCGTCATCATCTACGACGGGGATCGGACGACGATGCAGGACGTAGAGATTCCCGAGGGGATGATCGGCCTCGACGTACCGCTCAAGAGCCTCGCGGAGGACGCCGGCGGCGCCATCATGCGCAACGTCGTCGCCCTCGGCGCCGCCTGCGCCGTCAGTGACTTTCCGATCGAGAACCTCGACAGCGCCCTCGAGAAACGCTTCGGCGACAAGGGCTCCGCCATCGTCGAGAACAACAAAACCGCCGCGCGGAAGGGCCGCGACTACGTCCTCGAGGAGTACGACCAGGAGTTCGGCTACGACCTGGAGTGTACCGACGAGAACTACGTCCTCCTGAACGGCGACGAGGCCATCGGGATGGGTGCCATCGCCGGCGGCTGTCGGTTCTACGCCGGTTACCCCATCACGCCCGCGACGGACGTGATGGAGTATCTCACCGGCCGGATCGAGCGCTACGGCGGCCACGTCGTGCAGGCGGAGGACGAACTCGCCGCGATCAACCTCGCACTCGGCGCCGCGCGCGCCGGCGCCCGCTCCATGACCGCCACGTCCGGCCCGGGTATCGACCTCATGGCCGAGACGTTCGGACTGGTCGCCACCAGCGAGACGCCGCTGGTCATCTGTAACGTGATGCGCTCCGGCCCGTCGACGGGGATGCCCACCAAGCAGGAACAGGGCGACCTGAACGCCATGCTCTACGGCGGGCACGGCGAGGTGCCGCGTTTCGTCCTCGCGCCCACGACCATCGCGGAGTGTTTCCACAAGACCGTCGAGGCGTTCAACCTCGCCGAAAAGTACCAGATTCCCGTCTACCTGACCGCCGACCTCTCGCTCGCGGTCACCGAACAGACCTACCCGCCCGAGGAGTTCGACATGGACGCGGTCGAAATCGACCGCGGGAAGGTCGTCGACGAGGAGACGGTGGGCGAGTGGCAGGACGATCAGGGCCGGTTCAAGCCCCACGCGCTCACCGAGGACGGCATCAGTCCGCGGACGTTCCCCGGCACCGAGGGCGGCGTCCATATGTCCACCGGCCTCGAACACGACGAACTCGGGCGCCGGACCGAGGATACCGACATGCGCGTCCGGCAGGTGGACAAGCGCAGCCGCAAGGTCGAGACGGCGAAAGCGCGCGAACCGTTCGAGGCCCGCGAGTTCGGCGACCCCGAAGCGGGGACGCTCGTCGTCTCGTGGGGATCGAACGAGGGTGCGATGCGGGAGGCGATGGACTTCCTCGACGACCGAGGGATCGACGTGCGGTTCCTCTCGGTGCCCTACGTCTTCCCGCGGCCCGACCTGACCGAAGACGTCGACGCCGCCGACGAGGTGATCCTCGTCGAGTGTAACGCGACGGGGCAGTTCGCGGACCTGATCGAGCACGACACGCTGACGCGCGTGACGCGCGTGAACAAGTACGACGGCGTCCGATTCAAGGCGGACGAACTCGCCGAGCGGATCACCGACGTGCTGGCTGGCGGCGACAAAAAAGAGGAGGCGACCACATGAGCTCCGACGTTCGATTCACCGACTTCAAATCCGACGCACAGCCGACGTGGTGCCCGGGCTGTGGCGACTTCGGCACCATGAACGGAATGATGAAAGCCCTGGCCGAGACCGGCAACAGCCCCGACGAGACGTTCATCGTCGCCGGCATCGGCTGTTCGGGCAAGATCGGGACGTACATGCGCTCCTACGCCATCCACGGCGTCCACGGGCGCGCG
>Ga0209945_1000435_pt1 | contig 14838 bp, 13 predicted proteins | sample SalPonR2_A_D2_MG_FD_185703 | JGI IMG/M metagenome (GOLD analysis project Ga0209945, IMG submission 185703) | Salt pond soil microbial communities from South San Francisco under conditions of wetland restoration - Salt Pond MetaG R2_A_D2_MG... ...
GCCGTGCGAGCGCGTTCCTGGTTCCGTGAGTTCCGAGAAATCACTCTGATGTGTGTCGTCTATAACATCAAGCGGGCTGTGAAACAGTGAATTCAACCGCAGTATGGCGATTCAACACAGCCTCTGCAGATGTACGCGCCGTTCTGGGGCACTCCAAGTGTTATGCAACAACTCATCGACAGGATTGACCCCGCTTCTGTAGAGTTCGTCGTGGAAGATAAGAATACTAATCTCCAAACCGAAGCGCTGTCTTCAGCTATAGATCCTGCCTTCCGACTCCGGAAATTGGAACACGATACTGCCAGATGGATTCACGCCAAAGTACTCGTCGTCGAGGGAGCGTGGGGGAGTGCCTGCCTCTTCGGCAGCCCAAATATGACGGGGGCTGCATTGCTGAAAGAGGCAGTGGATGGCAACGTCGAAGCGGGTCTGTTGCGTGTTGAGGATGACCCAGACTATTTCGACTTGGTAGACCGACCCGCTGACGCTGATGGCTCTGTACTGGGAGACGGAGAGTTCGAATTCACCGTTAGTGATGCTGTTGAGGCAGAAGAAGTTACGCAAAGAGAACGCGATTACGAAGGATGGAGCAGAGGCAGTTCGGCTCCGGATATACAATTACTCGATGTGCGTTTGTCTGCTGCTGATGAGAGTGGTGAGAGTACGTTACATTTGTCTATCGGCGGCGTGTCCGGCGAGGTCACCATCGAAGTAGCTGCTGTCGGCGGATCGGTTCGAAAACAGGCTAGAACTGCAATCGACGATGGAAATAGTAGTTTGACGTTCACGATCCCTGGAAGCGAGCGTAGCGAGTGGGTGGCTGCTTCGGTACAGGCGCACGTGCTTGAGCAAGATCTCGTATCGAACACGCGGCGTGTGACCCCTGAAACACAGGAATACTACACGCAATCTCGCCAAATGCTGGAGAGTAGCGGGCGGGCTGGGGCTGACGAACTCATTAATGCGGTTCTATTCGACGGTGAGGTGACTGCAGCGAATGTGCTCTACGAGGTGTACTCCAGGCTAGATGAACGGAGAGGGTCACGAGCAGGTGCCGATGGATCCGGTAAACAGAGTTCTTCGGACACTGATTCAGGCACTACCGATACGGGCGAGATCACCGTTCAGGTGGTGGATACCAGTAACACACGGCAGATCTCGACCAAGAAACTGGTAGAACAGATCTTAGAGTTCCATCGGGAGCAGGCGCAGCTGGTATTAGATACAGAAGATCCCGGAATGGATGACTTGACCGCGTTCGTCGAGCACGGCGATGCATTCTGGGAATTGATCGAGTTATGCTTACTCTCGGATTACTTAGGGCTCGTCGACGATTCTGGGATAGTAGACGCCTGTGAAGGCGAGCTTGAAAAGCTTCGCTCCGATGATCTCCTCACACACCTTCGTCGCTCTACCAACTCTGTAATAAACCGACTCGATTCCGAGCAGGGTACATCTACCGTTGAAGAGCTAGAGAGTGCCGCAATCTGGCGTGACATCTACAGAGTGTTTTTCGTTCATCCCGTCTTTGTTTTGGAACTTCAGCACTGGCGCGAAGAGTATCTCTTGGATCCCCGGTGGCTGCTTCAGGCCGTACACGAGGCGTTTGATGACCTCAACGACTATGCAGCCCAGTATCTGCTAGAGACCGATGTAACGGTAGCTGAGACACAGAAGATCTATGACTCGATTAAAGCGTCATTCAGCGAGTACGAGGACGAGTTACCGGGAATAGGCGAAGATCCGCTTGCTGTTGCTACGTTCACGCTTCTCTTCGAAAAAGGGGAAGAGGAAATTCGTGAGATTGCACAGGACTCTGAATTGAGTATTGAACAAAAATCATCGCTGGGTGGGTGGGCCAGCCGTGGCCAAGAGCTTCTGCAAGAGTACGATATGAAATCGCTCCATCTTCTTCTCATAACACCCGGTCAGTCCAGTATCAAACAGGCTTTCGAAGAACTGGGAGAAGATTAGATCGGATCCCGATAACCAGTCGAAGCATACGCTGCCCACCAAGCTCAGTACTCAGCCAATAGTGAAGTTGTACACCTAACGGGTCCATGACGAATAGAGGCTTTCGACTCCTTACAGAAATGGCATACAAGATACAGAGGTTAATTTTAGTACTGAGAACACTACAGAGAATCTCAGATACATTCTAATCTTTCTCTTCTTTTGATTTAATTGGACAGCGTGAAACCTATTCAATTACCGTTCTGCTGGATGTTGTAAGTCAGGTATATCATCATCATCGGCTGTTGTACCTATGTCATGCAATATTTGGTTTAAGTCTAATCTGTCGTCTTCCATATCATAGTCATCAGATAGATAATCATCTCTTCCGATTAGGTCCTCAGTCGATACCTCTACCCATCTAAGATACTTCGGTCCCTTCGTTCCCGTCCCATCTTCAAACCACAAATGGGTTCCAATAATTACATTGCCATCAACATTATCAGTGACGTGTTCAAGCACGCCAGAGGGTCCTAAAAATTTGTAAACTCCGAATCCATCGGCCGAAAGCCAACTCGAAGGTACATCTTCAATTGGCGAGAGTAGCGTTGCGGACATAGTCCGTTTTTCGTCACTGGAAGTGATCCCTGCACCTTCCCTGTTCAACAGAACAGGGGTGGCCTTTTCAGAATACAGCTTGTCCGAGGTATCTCCCCAATTCTCCCTAAACAAAGGGGATAAGAATTGGAAGTCTTCATCATCAGCATGAATATAAAATTCAATATGGAAATCATGTGCTGGTGCTTCCCCATAATTTGATATTTCCAACTCGACAAATTCAGAGTAATATAAATGGGGATTTTCTGTGAATTCATGCCGCCCCTGACTTTCTGATAAGGGAACAAAAGTGAAGTCGTCTATTGAGATGATCGACTGTTGAGCATATTCGGAAAGGTCACGTTGTTCTGCCAATATATCCTTTTGAATTGATAGGGTTTCAGATTGGGAGTTCAGTGCTTTAGCCTGTTCAGAAAGAGATTCTTCCTGACTCTTCTGTGTCTTTGCAGATCTATAATAGAGATACAACAGCCCGACGGTCAATATTCCATTAATGAATATCCCTATAAGCTCTGTGTTAGGATTGTTGGGGATAGTGTTTTGAAAAGTATCCAAGATTATAATCCCGATTATGATTAAAATAGCTAAAAATAGCGCCGCAGTATAAAGAAGTCCCCCTAGTACAGTTATAGATTCAACGTGATCTGATCGTAGTAGAGAGTCAGAATCCTGCCCCATACCACTGCAAATAGACCCGCTTACTATGTATTTATGGTGAGCTAAGATGACCCTCTTCCGATATATAATGGGTTTCAGCCATTACCACGCCTTCGAGCTCCGTACGAGAATGATGCCATCTAACGCATCCTGCGCTTGGAACAACTATCGGCGTTGTCCCGCACAGAATTCGAATTTTGTATCTTGCACGCGCCTAGAAAACCATCCAATATCAAGTGAGTCGGTGGATTTCCCACTCACACGGTCACAATTGACGAATCACCCAGTCAGTTAGATGCGGAATTCCGCAATGAGCGGAGCATGATCACTACAGCGGAATCCGTCGTAGTCGTACCGGCAGTCCTGAGGGTTGAGTTCTGCTGAGGCGATGAGGTGATCAAACCGCTTTCCCTCTACGTCTCCGGGAGAAACAAATAACGGATCGTCGGTTTGTGTGGCATGGCTTACGTCCAAAATATCGAGGTCACCATAGCCGTGTAGCTCTCGAAATACGTCTACCATCCCCTCATCAGCCAATCCTCGGAGCAGATTCCATTCGGCCTCTACCCACATTTCCGCTATGTCTCCATCCTGATCGGCCCGCCACGGGATCAGCGTTCCATCCGCTAACTCTCGGTCGGGCGAGTTGAAATCGCCGGTGAGAATACAAGGGGATTCACATCCCTTCCGAATCCTATTGAACGTGTTTTTCATAATTTTGATTTTCTCTTCACCATGCATACTTCCTGGAACCGCTCGGACGTTCCATATGTCGAGCGTGGTCCCATCGATCTCCACCGTCGAGTGGAGAATCTTCTCTGGAAAGTTTGTATCCCAGTCCTTCAGATCCGCGCTATCCCACGGTCCATTCCGGATACTTGGGGGGATCCGAGCAAGTGAATCTCCACGAAACGTCTCGTGAACTGCGGTCAGGTTCCCATTGACGTGATTGTAGTCTTGGTGCGGGGGGATCTCGCTGTCTCCCAGCTCTTCGGCCCAATCGAGCGTATGAACGAGTTCAGTATATCCCAGTGCCGAGAGTTCGCCCACCCACAGCTCTCGTCTGAACCGATTGACTTCGTTCAACGCGATAATGTCTGGACACTCGGCAGTCTGTTCGAGATACGCTATCTGGTCCTCAATTCGTTCAATCGGTGTGTAGTAAGGAAATGCCCCCTGTACGTTCCAAGAGAGAAATTTCATATGAGGGCGATGATCGCCAACCGTCTTAATTGAATGTGAGACCTCTCCTGTGTCTTTTCGGCCACACTTTGATGCTGACTGGACAAGGGAATCACTATATGGTCGATATTGTCGGGACGCATCGATTGAGTGAATTCCGAGAACCACCCCACGGTCGGAGCTTTCCGGGAGACGAACTGTCTCGAATTCAACAAGCGATCGAATCCGTGCCCGATAGCGCGTTCCTGAACTCCAGTTCGGGGAAGGAAGTAGTGACGTTCGATGAGGTCATCGCACAGAATCTTCCGAACTATTCGACTGAGGGTTCAGAAGCGTGTATGCTGTGGGCGGAAGACGGGTTCCGTCATAGCGTTGATCTATATCATCCGAAGAAGCGGATCGCTATCGAACTCGAAAAATCAGAGGCCAAATACGTCTGGAGAGATTTCGTGAAGTTTGGCCGCGGTGCCCACACAACGAAAGCAGGTAGAAACACAATCGAGTTCGGCTGTCTCGTCGTCCCCGAATATTACTCAAATCGACCCGTCTTTTCGGGAACACGGAAGATGCTTGATTTCATGGAACCGATGCTGGATGTCACCGAAGTTGTTGTAATTGGGTTCCGCGATCCGAATTCGAGGTCGTGAATCGATCTCAAATCGGTGGTCGGATTTTATCAGTGTAGCAAAGGAGATCCGTATATGAAGATCGATTTTCCAAAGTGGGTAGATCGATTTAGGGATCAGTGGGAAAACAGGCCGATCAAGTATCTGGATAATTCTGGGGAGTGGTGCGAAGACGAAGACCCACATTTTAGTTCGATCTCGAACGCGATCCAGTCTCGCGGGAGCATCTCGGTTGAAGAGCTACGGCGAATCAGTCGGTGGAAACTCCAAGGGGGTCGAAATGACGCGAATATCGAGCAAAACGACTCAGCCGATGTTGAACATCAAACGCGGGCCGCGTTCCAAGCCGCAGCAGATGTAGAGGCGGTAAATATTCTGACCGAACTTTCCGGTGTTGGCGTTCCGCTTGCCTCGACAGTGCTCACGGTCGCTGATCCCGATACGTATGCAATCATCGACTATCGAGCGTTTCGGGGGCTTGCAGCTGCAAAACCTGAGATAGTAGACCCGAGAACGAATGGATACGGAGCGTATGCCGAGTTTTTAGAGTGTTTTCGGAACTACCTCACGAAGGCAGACGCATACGAATATTATATGACCCATGTCCGGGAGATAGCTGAGGAAGAGGAACTCTCTACACGAGAGATCGATATGGCACTATGGGCCTTCGATAAAGAGATGGCTTGACATTTCATTGGGTGACTGGCGTAGCTCCATCTTGCTAATCGTCCCTGTGCTCATGCGATTGGTTCTTCGCTCCAGTATATCATCTGTATCGGCAGATTTTCAGAATCATGCTCCGGATCTTCGGGCAGATATTTCGAGTCTTCTCGTGTTTTCCACGCCGTCACAGCAAGTCCAAGCGCATCGATCACATCGTCAACGGTCGCATCGGTCGACTCCGCAGCGAGCTCTTCACAAATTGTTTTGAGGACGGTTCCGGGTGTATCGAGATGTCCATCAAGAGCTTCAAGACGCTCGCCAATGCCGGCAGCAGCTTGCTTCGAGTGTTGGAGTTCTTCTCCAAGAAGACCGCGGAAGCAGACCTCTGGATGAGATTCGATCACGATGTCACTGACTGAATCGTTCGTTCGCAGGAAGGAATCCACTTCATCAATCCCAGGGGCGATGTGATAGGACTGTCTTGATAGTCCTTTTCCGATTTCGTCTCGGTTCGTTTCGGTCACCGTTTCATATGGCTCACCGTTATTGGCCTGTTTACATGCTTTTCTCGATGGGACGGGAAACACGCTACTGGGTCGTCCAGTCACCGCACGCGCAAGTGAGTCAACCTCTTCTCTGTTCGTAAGCGTCTCTTCATCATCCGGGAGTCCGATCGGAACATCAATCAGCATTCGATCAAGGCTAGGAACGCATCTCCAAAGCGTCTCGAAGTCACTTTCTAGAATGCATTTCGAGTAGGATCCATCCTCAAAGATTACTGCAAGCCATTCTCCCCCAGCCCAATCAACGCCGGCGACATCTTGGTGGGCCATTCGTATAATTCAAATATAGTGCTGAAGGCTCATCAACGAGGCGACTTACCATTATTTTAAATAACTCAGAGTCAGATTTGATTGCTTATGAGTTAGCTTTGTATACCGATCTCAGAGAAGTTCATGATCAGCAACGTGCAGTTTTGCAACCGCGTATATCTCACTCTATAATAGATGAAGCCGATTGATTACGTATACTTGACCCTATCTAGCCCAAACATTATATTAGAATGTCTTGTTGAGATGAGTAACGATCCACCTAAATGAGTAATTCAAATTCTCTCAATGATCCATGGGGGGCATACACGCAGATCGATAAGGACAAATTTCTTGATCATATTTTTAAATGTGCAGAGTGGGATGAAGGACGGCTCAGTATCTCAATCTATAGCGTCGAACCAGCCAATAATGTGGTAGAAACCGGGGCTTTCATCAAATACGTAAGCAACAGGTATCCGCAGTTTGTGTTTTCTCAAGAAGAAATTGAGGAGATGATTGACGAGGATACTTGGCCCTTCAAGCAGGCACAGAAGCGCTCTGACTTCTCCGATGATCCGCGTAATGACGGGAAGCTTGGAGAATTGATTCTCTTCCTGTTTGTTGATGCTGTATTGGACATCCCGATGGTAAGTCATAAAATTTCTTGGACGCAAGAGCCGGTTCAAGAGGTTAAAGGATCAGATGGTCTCTTTTATGGTATGTATGAGGGGAAAGAGTCGTTAGCTCTTGGTGAATCGAAAATGCAAAAACGTCGTCATGATGCTTTGCGGAACTCGTTAGATAGTATTAAACGATTTCATAATCCAAAGGGGAATACGAAAACCGAACACGAGCTTAATGTAGCGGCACACAATCTGAGCTCAAATCTTCCTGATACAAAAATTCGGGAACTAATGGATCTATTTACCGGACGTGACACACCGTATCAGTATATTCATCCAATTTTCGCTGCGTATAATGAAAACTGGATACTAGATGTTCAAGAGAAAGCGGAAGACGAGGAAGACGTTCGTGACCGCATTTCCTCAAAGGTACAGGACTCTGGTGTGAAGGAGTATCTCGTCGATAAATTACATGAGGATGAGTATCGATCGCTCCGAAAGTATCATCTAATTTTCTTTCTGCTCCCATTAGAAGACGCAGATTCATTCCGTGAGGAACTGCAGCACGAAATATACCCATATGTGGATTCATGAGTGAAAACAAAAAAAGCACATATGAAATCGCTGCGGGGTTCGATGTACTTAATGATTGCTTGGACACTCTCACGACCGAGTTAATCAAGTCTGATTTGGGAATTAGTGGGAGAGAACAGACAGGGATTGACAAATTCCGGGAAGGAAGTGAGCCGAAGGAAATCACCAACGAAGATCTTCAGAAGAGTGCATGGCTTGCGTCGGTGCTTGCATCTAGCAACGAGGATACTCACAAGCGAAAAGCGCTTTCTTTTGGGATTCTTGCTTACCTCAGGTTTCAAGGAGAAGATCAAGAGCCCCTGTATGAGCGTTATTTATATATTATTCTCTCTCGGATCGGGAATCTTCCGGCATTTAACAACGTTCGCAGAGCAGAAGGTCAACTCAGCTTTGAGGATCAACTGATCAATTCACTAGATTCCGTGTTAGGAATGGAAATGGAGTCTAATCTTGATGAATATGGAATTGATGAAGGCAAAATATTTTCCGAATTTCAGAAGCGGATCTATAATTCACTTATAGACGGAAAGAACGTCGCCATATCGGGGCCAACTTCATCAGGTAAGTCGTTCGTTTTACAGGAATATATTGACCACCGAACAAGTGCTGAAGAGAGCTTTGAGGCTATTTACGTTGTTCCAACTCGTGCATTAATCGCTGAGGTCAGCCGTGATCTCTCAAATAGACATGAAGATATTGAGGTTCGTACGGGTGCATACTTTGAAGATGATGAAATTGAAGATTCTGATGAAGACGACTCAGATACTTTTTTAGTCGTTACTCCGGAACGATGTCTGAGGCTTATTGATCCGCAAACGAGGGATCGAATCGATCCAGGCCTCGTATTCCTTGATGAGGTTCAAAATGTTGAAGAAGACCAGCGAGGGGTGCTTTTTGAGAGTATTATCGAATCTCTCGTGGAGTACTACCCAAATGCTCAAATTGTCGCTGCAGGTCCGTATCTAGACAACCCGGGAAAGACACTGGAGTCACTCACGGACCGTGCGGCTGAGGAAGTTACGACAGCATTCACACCTATTCTCCAAATTAAAAGTACACTCAGGTTTATAAGTCAAAATTCAAAAACAGACCGAGAGCTAGAGTTGATTATTCACAGCCCATCCGGGAATACGATAACTCGTCGTGTTTCGGAGCCAGAAGAAATGACGTATACTGAAGTCAAGGGGAATAAGAAGAAATCGATCCAGAAAATCATCGAGACATATGGAAAAGATAGTAAAAACCTGATTTATTCTGCACGAAAAGATTATGCTGAAGATAGAGCTCGTCATATTGCCAGCTTCCGAGAAGATCGGGCTATTGAAACATCAGTACAGGATTTGATTGATTTTCTTTCTAATGCGATCCATGAAAAGTACTCACTAATAGACTGTCTCAAGAAAGGAGTTGCTTATCACCACGGGATGGTGCCGAAGATTGCACGTGAAGAGATCGAACAAATCTACGAGGAATCAGCATTCCTAGATACGATCGTAACAACGCCGACACTGATGCAGGGAGTGAATCTACCTGCTGAGAAAATTTTCTTAGTGAGTGCTAACCGCGGTCAAAACAAACTCTCTGATTTTGAATTTAATAACCTCATTGGACGCGTTGGACGCTTAGATACGAAACTCTACGGAGCGATTTACTGTATTGAAGCAGAAGGAGACGAATGGGCGGATGAAAAATTAGATAATGAAGATAAAAAAGAAATAGAGTCTGCCACGTCTAAAGCGACAAATAACGCCGAACAGCTGATTAGTACTCTCCAACGTCCCGATCTCAGCCAGATTGAGGCCGTTAGGTATACGTCAATACTACTCCGGGGCCGATAGTTGAAAGACAGAGACAGTGTTTCCACCTACTTACAAAATAAAGGCCTTGATCAGGACGATATTGAACATGCTGAAAACGCGCTCGAATCAACATTAGAGGGAATCGAAATACCTGAGTCTGTTTTACGGAAAAATCCGACAGTTGACCCAGTCGAGCAAAATAAACTCTATCAAAATATCATTCAAAATCCAGAGACGTGGATTATAGCTACAAATCGGCACGAATATTCATATGATCGGTTCGCAAAGGTTACTAGACAGCTCAACTCGATTTTTAAATTCACGAACGATAAGGAGTTTGATATTGAACCCGAAATCCGCGAGACCGAGAACTGGCAGCTTGGGCCAATCATATATGCCGGAAACGAGTGGCTGAGAGGGTACGATTATAATGCGATTATTACTGGCCGACAGGAGTCAGACGTTATTGATGATGAAGAGATCAATACATCGATCCGGAAGGCGCTCCAGACAGTGCGGACCGATATTCGGTTTATTCTCGTAAAGTACTATGGAATCCTAACAACGCTTCTCGAACACGTGGATAAGGAAATACCAGACTGGATGTTACGGTTCGATCAAATGCTTGAGATGGGTTCAATGCGTTATAACCGAATCAAACTTATGTCGATGGGAGTAGATCGATCTGTTGCTATAAGCCTTCGAATCCCTGAAGAGGTCGACGATGTCGTAAAATATCTATAAGACAATCGGATGTCTATTGCCCCGTTCTATCAGCGTCATCTTGAGAATCAAGGTATACTCTAAACAGTATTATTCGATGATGTCACAGGATGATATTCTTGACTAATTGAATGCACTTCACATCCAGGCACGTTCGGCAGACTAACTCATTCGTATTCTTCTAATGTTGGCCAGCGATACAGCTCATCGGAGATAAGGAACTGCTTATGCAGTTCGAGTAGCTCCTGTTTCACTTCTTGTACAAGGCCAGCTGGGTCAGACGCAGAACATCCACGAACGAAGATCGCTTTCTTGTAATCAGTTCCATCAGCTCGTACCGCATTCTCGCTTCCGTCCGCAAGCCACGTTCGCATTTCAGCTGGGTCGTCTGTTTTCGCAATCCCGACTTTCCACTGATTAAAGCTATTCATCGAGGCCCACAGATCCATATCCCTTTCAGCAGCATACTCGATGAGTTCATCTATATTTTCGTTCACGTAATCGCGGTGCGTTTTTATTTCCCTGAGGTTGAACACGATTCCCGTATGCACGTCGTGCGTCTCCATATCCACAGTAACTGTCAGGTACGATGTTAGCCGGGACCACTCCTGTTCGCGTGACTCCCGGACGAATGGAACATCGATACGCTTGGGAGCGATACGCTTCCACGCAGACGGTTCCGGATCCTTTGTCGCTGATGTGTGCACCTTTCCAGGGTTTTCGAGTTCGGTCCCAACTAGCTCTTGCCGAAGGTCTCTGATGAAGTATCGATACTGCAGTTTGTCGTGGTGGTCAAAGCCTGTGAATGGGTGCATATCTTCTGCCTCGAAAAGGTCCCGGAGCATTCGGAGAATCGGACGCTGTTCTGGCGGTATGTCAGCCTCGTCCGTCTGGTGGAGCCGACGGAAAACAGTGAACCAACTCAACCAGTAGACCGGTTCGTCTGTGAATTGATTTAGCAGAGAGACGGGAGTTGTGTTCATTGTGATAACGACCAGTGCAACGTCTCGACCATCTGCATTCAACCGCAGTTTGTTCAGCTCGTCTTGAAGCTGGTCTTTGTGCAGAGGAGCACTGTACTTTGATTCGTATCCAACGAGTTTGTCTCCGTCATCTACGACCCAGTCGATTTCCCGATTGATCCCGGTATCAGTATACCGCGGTAGCGGTGAGTTCTGGTGAGCGACAAGTCTCGCTTCATCGGAGAAGAATAACTGCTGATGACTATGGATCCTGTTGAGAAGATCGGGACTAATCTGTAGGCTGTAGTAGAGGTACCCCGCAAACTGCTCGTTCAGATCTTCTTCGTCGCCATTTGGTGACGAGAATGGATACCCCATCTGTCTACTTTGACTCAGTAGAACGCTATAAAATCTGGTGCAACCATCGTCATCTTCCGTGTATCAATCGTCCCGTGTTCATCTGGCTCTATTTCTCTTCATACAGCGTGGCTTAGAGTCGTTCACAGCCGGTTCAGCGAATTCCGTAGTAGCCGCCGACAAATTCTTCATCAATTCTACCTCTGGAAGGTGATCCTCGACCTCAATTGTCGCAGGTGGACCGGATGATGACCCACCGATGAGCGATGTCATTAATGCCGCATTAACGCACCTGATCGAGAGTGAAGCAAATCTACACGGAATACGTGATCGTTATCCGCCACACGAAATCAAAGACTGCTGCAATACGTCCGTCCTTGGTCTTCGGTACCGGACGAGTATCGAATCTACTAGGCGGTAAGCACACTTCACATCCGTTGAACCCCTTTCTCTACGCGCTCTGACTGACTGCTGAAATTACAAGTAGTATGAGGATTATTTTCTCCTATGCCCGGCCACCCTTGTGGGGAGTGTGAACAAACTGTTCCTCGTGCTCGATACTGTCCAGAATGTGGCTCACCCACAGGGGTTGTGTCCACAGGAGAAATTGGCGATCACGAGATGAGTGAGTATTTTTCTACCATCGCGCTTGACGCTCGTCACGAGAGCGTCTCCTTTGATACCCTACGTTCTAAACACGAGTCCTACAGCAAGCCACTAGGAAGTTATGCAGTGCAAGATGAACAACCTGAGCTCATTTGCGAAGTCAAGAAATGCACCGTAGAGGGGGTAGAGGATTCTTCATGGGACATCTCCGCTGGAATCCTCAACTCGGGCCATCTCCTTGTTACAGACAAACGGATTGTCGCTATTTTCCCCAGAGAAGAAGAACCCCAACTCATCGACATCGCTTTTACTGACGTGATAACCGTTGAGGAGTCCTCAACTTGGCGTTCCAACAAACTCGTAATTGAGGATATTCAGGGATACCACTACAAGTTCGCTCTGAATACGGACCAAGATACGTTTGAAACAGCTATTAGCATCGCTCGTGATCTGAATGAAACCGTAGACTCCGAGGATTCTAGCGCGGTGAAATTCCTCAAAAAGGTTGATGCAGAGGTTGCTGAAGCAGAGGACGCAGAATCTGCTCTATATGCAATTGCGGAAGTATTTGAAGATCGGTCTGAGAAAACTCAGTTCGATCAAGCCGTTGCTGACTCCGATTCTATTGAAGAGTTAGGGCAAAAAATAGCCGCGATGCCTGGAATTGGAACTAACACGGAGACACTCGAACCTCAATCAACGACCACATTAGCCAAACCAGAAATTGATGCGACGGATTTACGCCAACGAGTAACACGGACTGCTCGTAATGCTGACCCGGAAGACGTGGGAAAGTACTCATTAGGGGCTGTGCTTGGGTTTGGTACTGCTGCGGTATCTGCTCCAATATCTACGACTGTAGGTATCGCAGCTCTCCTAGCTGGCGGCGCAGCCACTGGAGCCTATGCTAGTTCGAATCCGGATTCGATGGCGGCGAAGATCGAGCCGTTGCAGCTCGCTATGAATGCAAAGGGAAGGAGCACTCAACTTGCCTCGAATAGGGGGGCAGGCAGCCACGGAACGGGAGCCGCGTTAGGTATGATTGAGTACCTCAGCCAGGTGGACGATGATGAATTGGATGAGGCGTATGCAAAGTGGCTATCAGAAGTTGATATTGAATCGGTAATGGAAGGCCAGAGGATGGCTGTTCGGTATGCAAGTGAGACGGATGAATTTGATAATCCTGAACAAGCTAGCCTAGTCGGTGGTGCAGCGGGGCTAGCCTATGGATATGCGGATTTTGAAGAAGGTATTGACGAACTCGTAGATGACGACACAGTAGACGAAATTTTAGATGATACCGACGATCAAGAAACCTCTTAGAATAGTGCAGAGTCTCCCTATTCGACCCACCGTGCCTTCTGTAGGTTCTGTTGAAATGATCTGGAACTGCCAGAACCGGCGTGTAAGATGCAGAGGATGACGCAGAATTGGATTAGAAGTAAGTTGCTATAACTTGTATATCTCAATGATATGGTACCGGAGTTGCTTGAGAATATACTGGCAGCCCTGCTTATTCCAGCACTCATACTCTATATCCTTCATTACGGCTGGTTCAAAAAGTACGTATTGCTCGCTACTGGCTTGGTTATGTATTTTGCACAGGTTGCTGCAGGGGTGATTTATGCAACGACCCTGGTGGCTCCAAAAATAATAGTTGGGCTGCTGAAGGCCACTATTGTAGCTCTTATCTCCATCGTCTTAGCTCTAATTTATTCGACTACGTATATGATTCCGTACATCGGTGAGAGAGCTAAGGACTGGAAAGAGTCAGTACAGGGTGGAGTGACAGTATCGTACTTCACTATACAGGTTCGTCGGATACGAGAGATTATGGTCCGTATTGTAGCGGAAGAAGATAACCGAGATCTAAACTTCCAAGATCCTCATAAGTACCGTACAGAGCTGAAACAGGTCAAGCAGGATGCAAAAGACAGGCTTGAAACTGGTGAAACACTCTTGTCGATACTGCTTGGTGCCGTACTTTTGTTAGCTAACCTAACGGGGGTAAATCTACTACAGTCTTCAATTTATAACATTCCCGTACAGTTGATGATTGAAGGCTGGCTATTGGTTATTGCTGTATCAATAATTTACAGGTCCACTGCGCTAGACTTCCTCGCATACAATTCCGAAGAGGAATTTGATTCGCTTGATACGATGGATGCCGCTTTAGGTTATCAAAAGGGTATTTCGCTTGTTGGGTTTATTCAAGGATTGATGTTTTTACTTGTGTTCGTGGCGGCGATTTCGAGGGTGAAGTTTGACTTGATCGAGGACGCTCTGAGAGCAAAGTATACAGATGGGCCTTGGTTAGCGTTTACTTGGAAAAAGCTGACTAACTAATTTGACGATCTGGTTGGGTGGCTATAACTCGTGCCACGAAATTTCCACTGAATCGGATTTTCGTCTGAGGCAATTAACTGGGTTATTTTTATGTATTGAGGCTCTTGTTTGACTCACGCTGGGAAAAACAGCCGTTTCAGGCGCTGAGTGAATGTGAGTGTGGCCGTATCTTCCGTGAGGCGGGTTTTGTCCTCTCACGGCAAGGACCAGGGTTCGAATCCCTGACGGAGCACTACAGCGACCGAGTTTTACGAGGGAGCGAAGCGCGCACGGAAGAGATTCGAATCACGGAAATCCGACCGGAGCGAGGATTTCCA
>Ga0209945_1000436_pt1 | contig 14838 bp, 11 predicted proteins | sample SalPonR2_A_D2_MG_FD_185703 | JGI IMG/M metagenome (GOLD analysis project Ga0209945, IMG submission 185703) | Salt pond soil microbial communities from South San Francisco under conditions of wetland restoration - Salt Pond MetaG R2_A_D2_MG... ...
CGACGACACCCCTGCTCCGGCGACCGAGCCCGAGCGCCGGCTCCTCCGTGCGGCCGCGGCCGCCGAGTCCGGCAGCGAACATCCGCTCGGCGAGGCGATAGTCAACGGGGCCCACGAGCGCGGCATCGACGTGGCGCAACCGACGGCGTTCACGGCCGTTCCCGGACACGGCGTTCGCGCGACGACCGAGACCGGCGAGGTGGTCGTCGGCAACCGCGCGCTCCTTCGCGACCACGGCGTCGACCCCGACCCCGCAGAGGAGACGATGCGTCGGCTCGAGAACGAGGGGAAGACCGCGATGGCCGTCGCACACACCGAGTCAGCGGACGCGGCCGGAGAGCTCCTCGGCGTCGTCGCGACGGCCGACACGGTTCGCGAGAGCGCCCGCCAGACGGTCGACGCGCTCCGCGATCGGGAGATTGCGGTGTCGATGCTCACCGGGGACAACGAGCGCACCGCGCGAGCCGTCGCCGCGCAGGTCGGTATCGACCCGGACCGGGTCCGCGCCGAGGTCCTCCCCGAGGACAAAGCCGACGCCATCGAATCAATTCAGGCAGACGGCAGCCACGCGATCATGGTCGGCGACGGGGTCAACGACGCGCCGGCGCTCACGACCGCGACGGTGGGTATCGCCATCGGCTCCGGGACCGACGTGGCGATCGAAGCCGCCGACGTGACGTTAATGCGTGACGACCCGCGTGACGTGCTCAAGGCGCTTCGCGTCTCCGAGGCGACCATCGCGAAGGTCAGACAGAACCTGTTCTGGGCGCTCGCGTACAACGCGACGCTCGTGCCGCTCGCCTCACTCGGCCTCTTGAATCCCGCCGTCGCCGGCGCGGCGATGGCCGGGTCGTCGGTGTCGGTGATGACGAACAGCCTCGCGTTCCGGCGGTACACGCCGGACCACGACTACCGGTTCTTACTCACGCGTCCGTTCCGTCGGCTGTTCGCCTGACGGGAGCCGCGTGAGGTGGCGGTCACCGTCCTGTCGGCCGGTCGGCTCCGATCACCGCTCGGCGAGCAACTCGATCAGCCGAGCAGTCGTGCAGATTCCGTTCTCGAAGCAGTCGAGGTCGAGATGTTCGTTCGGCGAGTGATTTCCTTGGTCGTGGTTCGCGTATGGCACGACGAGCACCGGAACGTCGGCGAGCGCGGGCACGGTGCGGAAGTACGCGGCTGGCAGGCTACCACCGAGGAGCGGCAGTTCGACCGGCTCCTCGTTCCACACCGCCTGTAAGGCGGCTCTAACCGGTTCTGCGACCGGCGCGTCGACGGGCGTCTGCATCGGCGGGAAGCTGCTCCGATACCGAACCTCGACGCCGGGCTCGCGGGCCTCGAGGTGGTCGCGAACCGCCTCGAAGACCGCCCGCGGGTCCTGATCGGGAACGAGCCGGAAGTCGAGTTTTGCCGACGCGCGCGCCGGGAGCACGGTCTTGCCACCCTCGCCCTGATAGCCGCCTTCGAGGCCGTTGATCGTCATGCTCGGCCGAGTTAAGAGCCGCTCGTAGTACGGATCGTCGGTGGCGAACCCGTCGAGGTCGAGCGTCTCGCGGACCGCCGCGCTGTCGTCGGGGATCGCCTCGACGAGCGCCCGGGCTGCGTCGGTGATCGCGACGTCGTCGTGGAAGCCGTCGATCGCGATGCCGTCGCCGTCGTCGGCGCGCATGGACGCCAGCAGCCCCACGAGTCGGTTCGTGGCGGCAGGGACCGGCCCGCCGAAGTTGCCAGAGTGGAGGTCGGTGTTTGCCGTTCGCACGTCGAGTTGAACGGAGAGCACGCCGCGGTTACCGTACAACAACGTGGGAGCACCGGCGGGCGTCCCGTCGCGGTCGGCGACCGCGTGCCGCGGCCCGTCGGCGACCATCACGAGGTCGACGTCGGCGAGTTCGTCGGGGTGCTCACCGAGGTACTCGCGGAGTCCCTCGCTGCCGCTTTCTTCGCCGCCCTCGACGAGCAGTTTCACCTGGACGTCTGGGAACGCGTCCGCGGCGCGAAGCGCGTCGACGGCGAACGCGTGTGTGGCGAACTGACCCTTGTTGTCGCCGGCCCCGCGGGCGTACACTGCGCCGTCGCGGACGGTCGGCTCGAACGCGGGCGTCGTCCAGGCCGCCGGGTCGCCCGGCGGCTGGACGTCGTAGTGGCCGTAAAACAGGACGGTGGGGACCGCCGACGCGTCGTCGATCGCTTCGGGGACGTACTCGGCGTACACGAGCGGGTATCGGTCGGTTTCGACCTGCGTGACGGCCATGCCACACTCGTCGAGAACCGAACCGACGAGGGGTGCGGCCGCCTCCATCCCCTCGCCGGTCGCAGAGACGCTCGGCTGTGCGAGCAGCTCGAAGAGCCGGTCTCTGTAGGTGTCGAGTCGTGCCGTCACCGCGCGGTCGACGGGGGTAGCGCCTCTGTGGGTGGTCGAATCGTCGGTCATGCCGAGTCGAACGACGGCTCACCTCCTCGCCCTTGTGGTCGCGGCACCCGTCGCCGGTGGGTGCAGATCAGGCTTTCGGCCCTGCAGGCTGTAACGCGCCCGCTCAGTGTCGACCGGCGCAGACCCGGTCAGGCCGTCTCCTTCGCTGCCGATAGCGAGAACACGAACCCGAAGTACGCGGGGACGCCGGCGAGCATGAACATGACGTACGCCCACTGCGGAGCGGTCGCAAACGGGTACTCGAACAACAGCGAAACGAGCGTTACCCACCCGAGCGCGAAGGCGAGGTCGAACACCATCCCAGTCCGATGTGTCCGGACGTGGTCGCGAAGGCGCCCGCTCACGACGTCCTCACGGCTCCTCCTCGACGTAGTCGACGACGAGCACCGGGACGTGCGTCGACCGAAGCGTCCGCTCGGTAACGCTTCCGAGGAGTGCCCGCCGAACGCCCGAGCGACCGTGACTCCCCATCACGATCAGGTCGACGCCGGCCTCCTCGGCGTAGTCGGCGATAACGTCTTGGGGTCGACCGCCGGCGTGTCGCTCGACCGCGTCGAGGCCGGCCGCCGTCGCACGGTCGAGGACGCGCCCCGTCGCCGCCTCGGCGTCCTCGCGGAGCTCCGTCATCTCCGCGAAGTTCCCCTGGCGGATCCGGTCGACCTGTTCGGTGCCGAGGCTGTACGCCACCATGTCCGTGTCCGCCACGAACAGGGCGTGTATCGTGGCGTCGTACTTGCTCGCGACGTCGACCGCGTGGTCGACGGCCGCGTTCGCGACGTCGCTTCCGTCGGTGGGAACGAGAATATCGTCGTACATGATCAGTCGTCTGCCGGCGTCTCACCGGTTCGGTCGGCGACGACCTCGGCGGCCGTCGTGTTCTTCGGCATCGGTTCCGGGCTGTGACACTGTCGCACCATCTGTTTGGTCCGCAGCGGTGGCTCGTCGGTGACCACAGACACCAGTATCGTCACCGCAAACACGATCGGGACGCCAACCAGGGCCGCGCCGATGGCGGGCATCCACGTCTCGAGGAACGGGATGAACGCGGTCTGGCCCTCCGGTGTGGTGAGGATCCCGAAGTTCGCCTCGTTGAGCATCGGGACGAACCAGACGGCGAGCCCGGTGGTCATCCCCGCGAGTGCGCCCTGCCGGTTCGTGTTCTCCCACCAGAGGCCGAGGAAGAACATCGGGAACAACACGATGGCGGCGAGTGAGAACGCGTACGAGACGAGTGCCGCGATCGGCTGTTGGGGGTCGAGCGCGAAGACGATGGTGAGGAGCCCGATGGCAACGATGCTCAGGCGGCCGACGAGGACCTGTTGTCGCTGGGTGGCGTCCTCGTTGATGATGTTCGCGTAGATGTCGTGTGAGATCGCCGAGGAAGCGGCGATGAACAGTCCCGCGACCGTCGCAATCGCGGCGGCGATCCCGCCGGCGGCGACGAAGCCGACCAGCCACTCGGGGAGGTTCGCGAGCTGTGCGGCGAGCACGACGATGACGTCGGCGGCCGCGCTGCTCATCCCGGGGTCACCGTACACCGCGCCGACCTGGTTGCCGTACAGCGAGGTCCCGAACGCGGCGAATGCCGGCGCGCTCAAGTAAAGGATGGAGATGAAGAACAGTCCCCAGGCGCACGACCACCGAGCGGTCCGCTCGTTTTCGACCGTGTAAAACCGTACGAGCACGTGCGGCAGTCCGCACGTTCCGAAGACGAGACTGAAACAGGTGGCGATCCAGAGGTAGTAGCTCCCGCCGGCGAACGGTGCGGAGAACTCCGTGCCAAGCGCCGTGATCAACGCTCCGTACTGAAGCTGTGGGACGAACGTCGAGTAGCCGGCAGTCCACCCCGTCGCGAACAGCCCGACGAGGAACGCGCCGATGAGGATGACGTACTGCAGCGCCATGTTCTTCGTCGCGCCGAGCATCCCCGACAGCGTGAGGTACCCGATCGTGAGCAACATGAACAAGATCATCATCGCCTGGTAGGCATCGAGCCCGGGGATTGAGACGACCTGGTTGATATCACCGAGGATGTACATCCCCACGAGTCCCATGCCGCGCGCCTGTCCGATCGCGTAGACGAATCCGATGAGGAACGTCGTGACCGCCGCGAGCGCCCGCGCGGTATCGGAGTTGAACCGGTCCCCGACGAAGTCCGGTGCGGTGTACTTCCCGAACCGGCGCATCTGGGCAGCCATGAAGATGAGCAACACGAAGTACCCGGTCGTCCACCCGACGACGAACGCGAGGCCGTAGACGCCCGAGAGTGCGATGAGCGCGGCCATACCGAGGTACGACGCCGCGGACATCCAGTTCGCGCCGATCGCCATCCCGTTCTCGAGGTTCCCGATGGAGCGCCCGGCGACCCACATATCGTCGGTGTCGGCGACCTTGAACGCGAAGCCGACCCCGAGGAACAGCGCCATCATCCCCACGACGATGACCGCGGGGACGAGTTTGAATCCAATCTCGAGTCCCTCTGGGAGCAGGTCTGCCTGGAGGAGGGTCGGTACCGCGCTCACGGCTCGACACCTCCGTCGACCGCAGTCGTCGGCTCGGCGTCCGGCTCAGCGTCGGCCGATGTGTCGGCGGACGGTTGGACGATGCCGTACTTCTCGTCTATCCGGTCTCGTCGGCGGGCGTACCACACCGACAACAACAGTGCCGAGGTCGGGCCGCCTATCGCGATAGCGAAGTAATGGAACGGAAAGCCGATGACCGGCAGCGTCGTCGTCATCACGTCGGGGGCGATCGCGGTGGCCGTGATCGGCCCGAACGTCGTGAGCGCCCAGACGCTGAATCCGATCCAGATCACCCGGAGGTGGTCCCGCATGAACGGGGTCGCCGGGTTCAACAGGTTGATCTCGACGTCGAGGTAGTCTATCTCGCGTTCGCGCTCGACGTCGGTGCGGCCGCCGTCGGTTCGGTGGGGGTCGGCGGTCCCGCCGTCGGTGCAAAGCCGACTCGTCGGGTCGCCGTCGCCGGTTGCGTGGGCGTGGTCGGTCCTCTTCGGGCTGGCGTCTCCGGTGGTCGTCGGCGGCCGGTCGGGGACGGTCTGGTCGGTCGGTCGTGGTCTGTCGCGGTCGGGTCGAACGTGCGTGTCGTTATCTGTCATAGATCGTGTCGTGCGTGTGTGTCGTGGCGTGAGCGTGTCGATGTCGTGAGTGTGAATGGCGCCAGTAAGCGGCGGCCTCTCGGAAGGCCGGTGGCTGCCCGCTACTCGGTCACCTGTGCTTGGATGTCGGCGACGATTTCGGGGTTCCGGAGCGTGCTGGGGTGTTACCGATCTCATCGCCGTCTGCGATGTTCTCGAGGAGTCGGCGCATGATCTTTCCGGACCGAGTCTTCGGCAGGTCGGGACTGAAGACGATCTGTTCGGGTCGGGCGATCGGCCCGATCGCGTCCTCGACGCCCGCGACGATCGCCTCACGAAGCGTCTCGCCGCCCTCGTAGCCATCCTCTGTGATGACGTACGCGTAGACGGCCTCGCCTTTGATGTCGTGGTTGCCGCCGACGACCGCCGCCTCGGCGACGCCCTCGACGCCGACGATTGCAGACTCGATCTCCATCGTGCCGAGCCGGTGTCCGGAGACGTTGATCACGTCGTCGACCCGACCGAGCACGGTGATGTAGCCGTCCTCGTCGATCTTCGCGCCGTCTTCGGGGAAGTACACCCAGTCGTCGGGGTCGTCGCTGTCGACGTCGGAGTACTCGGCCCAGTACTCGTCGATGTACCGCTCGTCGTTGCGGTACAGCGTCCGGAGCATCCCGGGCCACGGCTTCTGTACGGTGAGGTATCCCGCCTGCCCGGGCTCGATCGGCTCGCCGGCCGCGTCGACCAACTCGACGTCGACACCCGGCAACGGCGGGCCCGCGGACCCGGGTTTCATGTCTTTGACTCCGGGCAGCGTCGTGACCATCATCCCGCCGGTCTCTGTCTGCCACCACGTGTCGACGATTGGACACGAGTCGTTACCGATGTGCGTGTAGTACCACGTCCACGCGCGCGGGTTGATCGGCTCGCCGACCGTGCCGAGCAGCCGGAGCGAAGAAAGGTCGTGTCGGTCCGGGTACTCCGTGCCCCACTTCATGAACGCGCGGATCGCGGTGGGTGCGGTGTACAGCTGGGTCGCGTCGTACGCGTCGACGATCTCCCAGAGCCGGTCGCGGTCCGGGTAGTCGGGCGTCCCCTCGTACATCATCGTCGTCGTTCCGAGCGCGAGCGGCCCGTAGACGATGTACGAGTGACCCGTGATCCAGCCGATGTCGGCCGCACAGAAGTACGTGTCTTCGGGCTTCACGTCGAGGACGGCCTGCGAGGTCCACGACACCCACGAGAGGTAGCCACCGGTGGTGTGTTTGACTCCCTTCGGCTGGCCCGTGGTGCCGGAGGTGTACATGAGAAACAACATATCCTCTGCGTCTCGCGTGACCGGTTCGACGGTCGCACCGGCGTGTGCCTCGACGAGGTCGTCGTAGTCGTGCTGGTCGCCGTCGAGGTCGTGTCCGAAGTCGTCGTCGTTTGGGCCGAGCCGGTCGACGACGACGGTCGTGGTGTCGTGTTCGACACCGTCGAGCCCCTCGTTCGCCTTCGCTAGGTGGTCAAGGGGATCGCCGCGGCGATAGTATCCGTCACACGTGATCAAGTACTCGGAGTCGGCGGCGTTCATTCGTGTGGCGAGCGCCTCGGCGGAAAAGCCCGCGAAGACGACGCTGTGGGGCGCGCCGATGCGCGCACACGCGAGCATCGCGACCGGCAGCTCCGGGATCATCGGCATGTACATGGTGACGACGTCGTCGGCCTCGACACCCTGCTCGCGGAGCGCGGCCGCAAACTCGTTCACCTCCTGGTGTAGCTCGTCGTAGGTGTACGTCCGGTTCGCCTCGTCGACCGGCTCGCCGACCCACTCGATGGCGGCCTCGTCGCCGCGCTCGTCGAGGTGTCGGTCGAGACAGTTCGCGGAGGCGTTCAGCTCGCCCCCGGTGAACCACTCGAAAAACGGCGGGTCGCTGTCGTCGAGCACCTGGTCGTACGGAGAGTCCCAGGTGAGCAGATCGGCGGCGTCTTCCCAACAGTGCGGCCACTCCGCGTCGAACCGCTCGTACACGTCCGGATCCGAGACGTTCGCCTGCGAGACGAAGGCGTCGGACGGCTCGAATACGTCCTGTTCTTCCAACCGCGCTTCCAGCTGTCCGTCATCGTCTGTCATGCGTTCGACCGTATACACCGACCCCCCTCACATAAACAACCACCCTAAATACGGAAAGATCGTGATAGTTGTTCACGAGAGGCGGTCGTCGCCCCGGCGCGTCCCGGCGCTCGCCGGCTCGAAGAGCGCGTCGAAGATCGCCCGCTCGGCCTTTCGGAGGTGGTTGTGAAACGTCGGCGAGGAGACGTCCATCGCGTCGGCCACCTCCTCTGCTGTGCTGTCGCGCGGCCAGTCGAAGTATCCGCTGTGGTAGGCGGCCGACAGCGCCGCGAGCTGCCGGTCGGTGAGCCGGCTCGTGACGTCCTCACGCAGCGCGGACTCGGTACGCGCCCGCCGGGTCGTCGACTCCTTACTCGTGAGCCGAGTGCCAGTGTACGCCCGCCGCAGGTCGTCCGCGACCTGCCGGACCGCGGTTCCGTCTGGAAAGTCGGCGGTCACGCGCACGGAGCCGGCGGCGGCCGTCGCCTCGCGGATTCGTGCACCGCGTACGCTGAGTGCGTGGACGATCGACCCGCCAGTCGCCCGAACGGACACCGTACAGCCGTCTGCACGCGTCTCGACCACGCTTAGTGACCCGACCACGTCGGAAGCGGTAAGCGCGTCGGCCACCGCCTGTGGACCAGCTCCGGTCACGGTGAGGAACCACCGTGCCGCGTCCGCAGAGACTGGGACCGTCGACTCGAGGATGAGTTCACACTCCACGGCCGCGCTCGTCGACGCGAGGACGTCCGCCGCTGCGGCCGTGTGAAACTCGACGACGGTGACGCCGTCCGAGTGGAGCAGCTCGCGCCACCGGCCGGCGGTGACCGCCCACCCCAGGCACCGCCCAACCGTCTGAACCGCTCGCCGGTCGGCGGCCGTCGCCTCCACCGCGTCGTCGACCGCGAGACACAGCGCGCCGTACGTCGTCTCGCCGTGACGAACCGGAGCCGCGATCCACCGCACGCCATCGACGACGGCGGTCGTCACCGTCCCTCCCTCGATCGCCTCCCGCCACGGCGGATCTCCCGGCTCGACGCGGTCGGTCGACGGGGTTCGCCGAACCACCCGAGCGTCCTGGAAGCGCTCGCTCGCCGTCAGCCGCGCTGTCACGGTCTCGAACAGTCGGTCGCGACCCGTCGCCTCCGCCGCGGCCTCGACCGCCTCGAGGAACGGGGCCACGTCGGGAGAGTCGGCGCGGTCGATCGCCGCCGCGACTGCGTCTCCGTCGAGCGACTCGAGGTGGTCGTCGAGCGCGGCTAGCGTCTCCCAGCCGCCCGCCGCGCGGACGACGTTCGGGTCGAGACCACGGTCGTGGAGCAGCCAGCGGGCGAATCGCTCCCTGAGCGCTCGAGGAGTGACCGACGACAGCGCCGGATCCGACCGAGTCTCGGCCGCACGGATGCCGGTCTCGCGCACCAGCATCTGGATACGACGCGTCGAAACCGGCACGAACGGATCCGCATCGTCCAGCTCCATTTGTTCGGCGTACGCCCGAAGCGACGCCGTGAGCGACGCCGGCACCGGGGCCTCGCGGTCGACGGCGTCGCCGTCTGCCGTCGGGACCGCGAGCAGCGCGACCGACGACGTCGACGGCTCGCGGAGGTCCCCCGGTCGAACCCGCGGCAGCTCACTCGTGCGCAACCCGGCCTCCCCGGCGAGGCGAACGACGACCTCGGCCCGTGTCGTCGCCGCCGCCGTGACCAGTGCGTCGTACGACGCCCGTGACAGCGTCTCGCCCATCGTTTCGGATCTGTATACGAGACCGAAGTGAGAAGGTTTCGATCGATCGCTTCGGTGTACCCTCTCGCGCGCGAGCGGGAGACGTCCCGGGCTGGTATACAGCTCACACAAACGTTCGGTTTACACAACGATTCCGAAACGAGACGTGGACGCGAGCTCCTCGGAAAGACGTGGCGCCCGCGCCACCCCGTCTACCCCTCACCGACGTCGTCGCCACGTCCACGCGCCAGCCACGTCCACGCGCCAGCCACAGCTACCGCTCTCGCCGCTCACTCCGGCGTCGAGGCGTCCTCGCGGACGGCCGAGGCGATCTCACCGACGATCTCGGGGTTGCGAAGGGCACTCACGTCACCCAACGCCTCGTCGCGGGCGACGTCCCCCAGTAGTCGGCGCATGATCTTCCCGGACCGGGTCTTCGGGAGGTCTGCGGTGAACACGATCCGGTCGGGGACGGCAGCAGCGACGACGTTCGTCTCGACCGCTGCGGCGATAGCCTCGCGGTGGTCGGCTCTCGGTCGGTTTTCAGAGCCCGTGACGACGTACGCGACTATCTCCCCGCGGTCGTCGGTCACCGCGGCTGCCTCGACGACGCCGTCGACGCCGACGATCGCCGCCTCGAGTGCACCGACGCTGAACCGCGTGCCGGACACGCTGAGCACGTCGTCGACGCGACCCAGGATCCGCACGTAGCCGTCCTCGTCGACGACGGCGCGGTCACCGGTTCGGTATCGCCAGCCGTCGTCGGTCTCGACCCAGTCCGTCTCGCGGGGACGGTCGTCGCTCTCGCGTGCGCGATCGTCACCCATGCCGTGTCTCCGACACATGCCGGGCCACGGCGTAGTAAGCGTGAGGACACCGGACTCACCGGGGTCGACTGGGTCGCCGTCTTCGTCGACGACGAGAGCATCGATCCCCGGCAGCGGCGGGCCCACGGCACCGGGCTTCATCGGCGTGACGCCGGGCAGCGTCGCGATGAGGATGGCGCCGGTCTCGGTCTGCCACCACGTGTCGACGACCGGTACGTCGCCGCCACCGACGTGTTCGCGATACCAGTGCCACGTTTCCGGCGTGATCGACTCGCCCACCGTCCCCAACAGCCGTATCGACGAGCAGTCGTACTCTTCGAGTGCCGCGGCCCCCCGCTTCACCAACGACCGAATCGTCGTCGGCGAGGTGTAAAAGACGGTCACGTCGTGTCGGTCGATGCGCTCTCCGATCCGGTCGGGCGTGTCGGAGAACCCCTCGTCCATCAGGACCGTCGTCCCGACCGCGAGCGGGCCGTACACGCCGTACGAGTGACCGGTTATCCAGCCGATGTCGGCCGCACAGAAGTAGGTGTCTGTGGGGTTCACGTCGAGTACGGTTCGCGTCGTCCACGCCACGTGCGCGAGGTAGCCACCCGTCGTGTGTTCGATACCCGTCGGCTGCCCGGTCGTTCCGGAGGTGTACATCACGAACAGTCGGTCCGTGGCACGACGCGTGACGGGGTCGACGGTCGTGCCTTCGTGGCTCGCACAGAGCGTTCCGTAGTCGACCTCGTCGGGACCGAGCGACACCTCGAGCGCGTCGCCGAGCCGATCGACTACCACCGTGGCCGCGAGGTCGACCTCACTCCGCACTCGAGCGGTATCTGCACGTGACTTTTGATTGAACGCGTCTCCACGACGGTAGTAGCCGTCACACGTGATAAGGAACGTCGAGTCGGCCGCGTCGAGGCGGGTCGCGAGCGCCTCCGCCGACAGTCCTGCGAAGACGACGTTGTGGACCGCCCCGAGACGTGCACACGCGAGCATCACGACCGGTAGCTCCGGGATCATCGGCAGGTACAGCGTCACGACGTCGTCGGCGTCTACCCCGAGTTCGCGAAGCCCGGCGGCCGCGGCGTTCACCGCACGGGAGAGGTCGGCGTACGTGTACGACCGTTGTTCGCCGCGCCGTCCAACCCACCGAATGGCGAGCTGGTTCGGTCGCGTCTCCACGTGGCGGTCGACGCAGTTGACGGCGGCGTTGAGCCGGCCGTCCGGGAACCACTCGTGCGCCGGCGGCTCGCCGTCGAGGACCGTCTGAGGGTCGCGATCCCACTCGAGGCACGCTGCAGCCCTTCGCCAGCCATTGGGCCACGTCTCGGTGAACCGCTCGTACACCGTCGGATCCGAGACCGCAGCCGACTCCCGAAACGACGTGGGTGGCTCGATCGAGTCGTCCCGCTGTGCCACGGCGTCGAAGTGCGAGCGCTTCCCCTCGTCCATGCTCGTACACGCTGTCGGCCCACCGTATAGTCTCTCGGGGTCGGCACCGCGCGCGGGATGGCCGTTCGGCCGCGAAGTGGGCCGCCGATTAACACCCCTCCGCCTGCCGGAGGGCTTCTCGAACGGGGTCTGGTGTCGCGTACGACCCGCCCTCGACGCGGTGGTCGGGAACGAGTATCGGCACCGGGTTCGTCCGCAGCGCCGCCGTCACCGTCTCGAGGTCGTCGGCGTCGTTCGGGTCGGACCCGGCGAGTCGGGTGAGCCGGCTCACTGACACCGACTGGCCGACCGGGACCGACCGGAGCGCCTCCAGCACCCGTCGTCGGTCGGTCGCAAGCGTGAGTCCGACTTCGGCCGTCGCAAGCGCCTCGAGCGCATCCGTCGACCCGTCGATGGCCGCGCCGATGTGATCGAGAAGGGGGTGCTCTCGCCCCGCGTCACTCGGTAGCGTGGCCGGGAATTGCACTGCGATCACCCGATCTCCGGCGGCGCCGAGCTCGACCACCGTGTCGATCGACTCGTACTCGCGCGCGTAGATGCCCGCGCTCGCGTGCTCGTCCATGCGTTGTACGGTACGCTCACGGAAATAAATCGACCGTGGTCCGACCCGGCGGGACCTCGCTGCCCCGCAAGTCTTATGAACATATCCGTCCATTAGTGTACACTAATGGAGGAACCCACGGAGTTGGACCCGGCGGTCCAGTCGATTCTGTCTGCGGCACGCGATCGAGCGGCTGAGACCAGGGCAGAGGAGTCAGATCCCGGTCGGGTCGCCGTCGAGCCCCGAGACCTCAGAGGTGCCTTCGAGCGGGCGGAGACGGTCGACCGCGTGCCGGTGATAGCCGAGATCAAACCGACGAGTCCGACGACCGACGGGACGCGCGAGGACGACCCGGTCGAGCTTGCGGAGTCGATGGTCGCCGGCGGCGCAGCGGCTCTGAGCGTCCTCACGGAGCCCGATCACTTCGGCGGGAGCGTCGAGACGCTGGATCGCGTCCGGGCGGCGGTCGACGTGCCGGTGCTCCGCAAGGACTTCCTCGTCGACGAGGCGCAGCTCGACGCGGCCGAGAGCGACGTGGTTCTGCTCATCGCGCGGTTCGTCGGCGACGACCTCCCGTCCTTGCTCGCGGCCGCACGCGACCGCGGCTTTCAGGTCCTCGTCGAGGTGCACGACCGCGAGGAGCTCACGGCTGCCGTCGAGGCCGGTGCGACGTACATCGGCGTGAACAATCGAGACCTTGCACGGCTCGTCGTCGACCTCGAAACGTTCGAGTCGGTCGCCCCCGCCGCACCCGACGACGTGACGCTCGTCGCCGAGAGCGGTATCTCGACGTCAGCAGACGTCCGGCGGATGCGTGAGGCCGGAGCCGACGCGCTGCTCGTCGGCAGCGCCATCATGGCCGGGGACGTCGAGTCGACGACCCGGGCGCTGACGCGAGCCGACGCCGCGGACGACGCGGTCACCGACGATGGGACCGCCAGCGATACAGTGCCGGACCACGAGGAGACAGATACCCACGACAGTACGACCCACACATGAGCGAATCAGAATCCACGACGACGGAGCCGAGTACCGGACCGCGACGACGCCGCGGCCGCGACGACGGAAAGTTCGGCCGCTACGGCGGCCAGTACGTGCCAGAGGCGCTGATGCCGGCGATAACGGAGCTCGCAGACGCCTACGAGCGGTACGTTTTGGAGAACGAAGACGGCTTCATAGACGAGTTCCGCGAGCGGATTACGGACTTCGGCGGCCGGCCGACCCCGCTTCAGCGTGCCGATCGCCTCTCTGCGCGCTACGGCCGTGAGGTGTACCTCAAACGCGAAGACCTCCTCCACGGGGGCGCCCACAAGCTCAACAATGCCCTCGGACAGGTGTTGCTCGCGAAGTACATGGGCAAAGAGCGCATCGTCGCGGAGACGGGCGCCGGCCAACACGGCACCGCGACCGCGATGGCGGCCGCCCACCTCGACATGCCGTGTGAGATCTACATGGGCGAGCGCGACATCAATCGCCAGCGCCCCAACGTGTTCCGCATGCGGCTGAACGGAGCCGAGGTGAACTCCGTCACGGCCGGCCGCGGAACGCTCAAAGAGGCCATCTCGGAGACGATGCGCGACTGGGCGACGACGGTCGAGAACACCCACTACGTGATCGGCAGTGTCGTCGGCCCCCACCCGTTCCCGGTGATGGTCCGGGACTTTCAGGCGATCATCTCCGAAGAAGCGCGCGAGCAGGCGTTCGACCAGCTGGGCGCGCTCCCGACCGACGTCGTCGCCTGCGCCGGCGGCGGCTCCAACACCATGGGAACGTTCGCGGCGTTCGTCGACGACGAGGACGTGGCGCTTCACGCGGTCGAAGCCGGCGGCTCGACGCTCGAGGTCGACGAAGAAGCAGGCGTCGCTCCCAACTCCGCCTCGCTGTACACCGGCGAAGAGGGCGTCCTCCACGGGGCGCGGACCAAGCTGCTGCAAGACACCGACGGCCAGATAATGGAGAGCCACTCCGTCTCTTCCGGGCTCGACTATGCCGGCGTCGGTCCAGAGCTAGCGTGTCTGGTCGATGAAGGCCGCGTCACGCCCGTCGCGGTCGACGACGACGCCGCACTCGAGGGGTTCCACCGACTCTCGAACACTGAGGGGATCATCCCCGCGTTAGAGACCGCACACGCGTTTGGCTTCCTCGAAGAGCACGCCGAGTCGCTCGGCGAGCGAGTCGTCGTCAACGTCTCTGGACGAGGCGACAAGGACTTGGACGCAGCCATCGAAGAGACGGACAAACGCGACGTTCCGGGTGCGCCGGACATGTCGTTGTTCACGGAGGGGATGTGAGTGACGAACCGTGCGAACAGCCCCGCGCTTGCCGGCGCCTTCGCCGACGGGGCGGCGTACGTGCCCTACCTCGCAGTAGGTGACCCTACGTACGACGCCTCACTCGCGTACGTCGAGGCGCTCGACCGCGGTGGAGCGGACGTCATCGAGCTCGGCCTCCCCTTCTCGGAGCCGATCGCGGAGGGGCCGACGATCCAGGGGGCTGTCGTCCGCGCGCTCGAAGGCGGGATGACGCCGGACCGGTTCTTCGCGTTCGTCGAAGAGCTCACAGTAGAGGCGCCGCTCGTGTGTATGACCTACTACAACCTGATCTACCAGTACGGCGGCGGTGCCGAGGCGGACGGCCCGCGGCCGTTCGTCGAGCGCGCAGCCGACGCCGGCCTCGAGGGGTTCGTCG
>Ga0209945_1000448_pt1 | contig 14713 bp, 17 predicted proteins | sample SalPonR2_A_D2_MG_FD_185703 | JGI IMG/M metagenome (GOLD analysis project Ga0209945, IMG submission 185703) | Salt pond soil microbial communities from South San Francisco under conditions of wetland restoration - Salt Pond MetaG R2_A_D2_MG... ...
GGTACACGCAGCGGGCAACTCGCAACGTTTTTCCACCGGCCACGGCGACGGTTTATATGGAATCAGACCGCCCCTTCTCGCAGAAACTTGCGGTTCCGGAGGCGTTGACCTTCGATGACGTGTTGCTCCGTCCGAAAGAGAGCCGTGTTGAGCCTGACGACGCCGATGTGTCGACGCGGGTCTCGAAGTACGTCGAACTCAACATCCCGGTACTCTCGGCGGCGATGGACACCGTCACGGAAAGCGATACCGCCATCGGGATGGCCCGTGAGGGTGGCCTCGGCGTCCTCCATCGCAACATGGAGATCGAGGAAACCGTCACCGAGATCGAGCGCGTCAAACGCGCCGACGAGCTCGTGATCGATCGCGAAAACGTCGTCACCGCCAATCCCGACCAGACCATCGCCGAGGTCGATCAGATGATGGGTCGAGAGGGCGTCTCCGGCGCGCCGGTCGTCGACGACGACGACACCGTCCTCGGCATCATCTCCGGCACCGACATCCGCCCGTTCCTTGAGGTCGGCGAGACCGATCACGTCCGGGAGGCGATGACTGATGAGGTCATCACCGCCGAGGAGGATATCAACGCGCGTGATGCCCTTGAGCTGATGTACGAGTACAAGATCGAGCGCGTCCCAATCGTTGACCACAACAATACCCTCGTTGGCCTCGTGACGATGCAGGGGCTCCTCCAGCGGCGCGAAAACCAAAACGCCGCCCGCGACGAGGATGGCCGCCTCCGGTGTGGTGCCGCCGTCGGTCCGTTTGAAACTGATCGCGCAACCGCGGCCGACGACGCTGGCGCGGACGTGCTCTTTATCGACTGCGCCCACGCCCACAACCTGAATGTCATCGAGGCTGCCCGCGAGATCAAACAGGAGGTCGACGCTGACGTGGTCGTCGGCAACGTCGGCACCCGCGAGGCCGCCGAGGCGGTCGTCGACTTCGCCGACGGGATCAAGGTCGGCATCGGGCCCGGTTCGATCTGTACGACCCGTGTTGTCACCGGCGCGGGGATGCCACAGATCACCGCGGTCGCCGAGGTCGCGGATGTGGCCGCGCCGGAGGATGTCCCGGTCATCGCCGACGGCGGGATTCGCTACTCCGGCGATGCGATCAAGGCGATCGCGGCGGGCGCAGACGCTGTCATGCTCGGGTCGTACTTCGCCGGCACCGAGGAAGCCCCCGGCCGCGTCATCACGATGAACGGCAAGAAGTACAAACAGTACCGCGGGATGGGCAGCGTCGGCGCGATGAAATCCGGCGGCGGCGACCGCTATCTCAAAGACGACGAGGACGGCGAGGAGTTCGTCCCCGAGGGCGTCGAGGCCGCAACCCCGTACAAGGGGACGCTGGCCTCCGAACTGCACCAACTCGTCGGCGGGATGCGTTCGGGGATGGGCTACGTCGGCGCGGAGACGATCCCCGGCTTCAAGGAGCGCTCGGAGTTCATTCGGGTCTCTGCGGCCGGCCAAACTGAGGGCCACCCACACGATGTGATGATTACCGACGAGGCCCCGAACTACAGTCCCGACGAGTAAGCGATACAGACATCGTTTGAGCACGCGCGATCCCGGTGATTGATTAGCTGCAATCGTCTTTCGTTGCTATGATCGACATGTCGCGGATACGGCGGTCGCACACCCGTCGACAGCGAATCCATCACCTACACAACCGACTTGGAATCAGATGAACGACGACAGCGCCGCCGAAGCCGGCGAGCTCACGCTTGCGTTCTCGTTGTCAGCGATCGAGCGGCTCGACTCACCGAGTGCGGTGTTTGCGGATGCCCGAGCGTGGAGTGAGTCGATCGGCATCATCGACGACGACACCGAGCAGATCACACAGCTCGTCGCCGACCATGACCTTCAGGACGATTTTGAGATGCACGACCGCGACAAGTGGTTTGCGCTCGAAGAGCTCTGTGAGACGACAGCGACCCCACGACATGTCTATGTTGGCGCGAGCGACGACGACATGCGGGTCGCAACGATGTTTTGCTGGGAGTACGTCCGCGTCTCCGACGCCGCCGAGCAAGCCGGGTGGACGCTCGCCGACCCTGAATCTGACCACGGACGTCTGCGCCGGCTGCTGACGCGGATCAGAGCCCTCATCCAGTAGCACACGCGAAACTGAAGGTGCGTGTGCAATCGCCCACTCCCTGTGTGTGCCTACTGGAATCCACGGCCAACGTCGTCGTCCTCGATGAGTTCGTCTAACTCCGCATTTAACAGGTCGTCTGCCTCCCCAAAGGTATCCGAGAGCGTCTCCAAGCGATCGGGTCGCTCACTGAGTTCGTACTCCATGGGGCCAAAGGCCGGACTGTCGATGGCGTCCATGACATCACGGAAGAAGGCCTCCGATGAGGTGTCGGCGTCGGCGTGGTCTTGCAGCGCCGATTCAAGCTGTGTGGCCATCGCCTCGGCATCGGATTCATCCTCCGGCGGCTGTTGCATCGCAAACCGACCGGGGTCGTCGCCGCGGCGCGGCAGCAGGGGGTCGATCTCGTCGTCGATCTTGCGGGCGACTTGGGTGCCGACACCGCGGAGTTCGGTCGGATTTTTCGCGTAGGTCTTGAGGTGGAACACCCCGCCGTCGGGGTGGCCGAGATAGAAGTCCTCGCCGACGCCGGTGGCTCGCTGGCCGGCGATCGCCCGCCACCCCTCCGGGTCGTGATCGCTGTCGACGACCGTCGAAAGGATATCTTGCCAATCGCGGATCTGCATAGTCGCGTGTAGGGCGGCCCCCAGAATGATAGTTGTGGACGCTACTGCCCAAGTGGTTTCATCTCACAGTGTGTCGCCAGCGCGTCTTCGAGCGTGTCGTACGGTGGGAACGCCGGCCACTCATCAGCAACCCAGGCGTACTGTACTGTCTGATCGGTATCGATGAGGAACACCGCCGGGCGGGGCTCCGCGATGCCGGTCATCCCATCGAGGTCGTTGACGATATCGTACTGCTCGGCGACCTCGTTGCCCGGATCGCTGAACAGCGGGGCGTCGATCCCGCGTTCCTCGATGAACGTCGTGTGTTCATACGGCGTCGAGATCGAGAGCCCGACGATCGAGAGCTGGTAGGAGCCCTCGAAATCTCGATCTCGAAGCTCATTCCAGATGTAGGTCGCCGGGAACGCGCCATCCATCGGATAACAGACCAGCAACAACGGGTCGTCATCGAGCAACGACGACAGCGACACATCCTCCCAGTATTCATCGGTCACCAGTGGTCGCGTGAAGTCGGGTGCCGTGTCGCCGGTGGTTGGATGATCTGTCTCCGGGAGCTCAATGATATCGAACTCAAGCTCCATTAGTCGGCCCCTCCGTACGTTTTGTCAAGATACTCGACGATGTTGCCGCTCTCCGACATGGTGACGCCCGTGTTGTCATCAACGATCGCGGGGACGGTTCGCGCACCACTGATTCGCTTGACTGCGTTGCGATCGGAGTGCATCGGTTCAACAAATCTTGAGGTATAGGGGAGGTCGTACGCTGAGAGCTTGCGGACGACTCGTTCACAGAACGGACAGGCTTGAAGCCGATACAGCGTGATCGGTGTCGTGTCGTCGGTATCGCTCATTGTCGTTTATACGGCTGAGTGTGGGGTAAAGATGTCGCTGTCGGTTGCGGGAATCCTAACAGCGTGGGTCGTCAGTAGTGGTGGCGATGACCGTTGTGGCGGTGAGAGGGTTGCCTGCGACGTTGTTTGTCTCTCGTGTTCGGTAATAGCAACTCGGGACGGGTGGAGCCGACAAGAATACTAATAGTTATTAACAATCTCCGCGTCAATTGTTATATGAGCGTTGTCAGTGTCTCGATGCCAGAAGAGCTGCTCGAACGAATCGACGAGTTTGCCGACGACCACGGCTACACTGGCCGCAGCGAAGTTGTCCGTGAAGCCAGCCGCACATTGTTGGGCGAGTTTGAAGACAAACGCCTCGAAGGTCGCGAACTAATGGGCGTCGTTACTGTCCTGTTTGACTATGAGACGACCAGCGTCGAGGAGAAAATGATGCATCTTCGACACGAACACGAAGGCATAGTTACCTCAAACTTCCACAGCCACGTTGGCGGCCACCACTGTATGGAACTGTTCGTGCTTGAGGGCTCCTTGGAAGAGATTTCGACGTTCGTCGGGAAGATTCGGGCGACGAAAGACACCTTGACTGTTGATTACTCTGTGTTGCCGGTCGATGAGTTCGGCCCGCTGGCCGATATGAGTTGAACAGCCCCACGCCCTCGGGATGATCAGCCGACGACGAACCACGCGGCAACAACGACGAAACTGCCCGCGAGCGTGCTGGCGACAGCATGCGTCCGAAGTTGATCAAGCAGGTGATGGGAGTTTTCTTCCAGCGAGAGTACCTGATCGATCTCGCTGCCGGTCTCACATTTCGGGAGAAAATCCATGGCGACGTGGAGAAAGATCCCAGCCGCAAAACCGAAAACAACCGCGTTGACGATTGGCTGTTCGGGAATCGGCAGTACGGCAGTCGGGATCGCCGTGAGCCCAACACCCGCCGCGGGGAGGAGGAGTACCGCTACCGGTCGCCCATCCCGCCGGAGTCGACGGGCCGCGGCATAGCCGGCCGGGCCTTTGTGTGAGACGATCGCGAGGCCGAGCAACAGGCCGAGCGACGGCATCGAGCCGTAGACGATTCCGATGATCGCCCCCGCTGACAGCGCGTGGGCTGAGATCTGGGCGGCGGTGATATCCATCGAGAGATCAAGATGTGTCAGCCGGTGGCCGATCGTGTGGGCACTGTAGCCGAGAATCACGCCGATCGCGAGCCCGATCCCCCCGAACTGTGGCGTCCCCACCGATCCTGCGAGGCCGATCGCCTGTGGAACCAGAAACATCGCCGCGCTCATAATCATCGCGCCGCTGGCCAACCCGTAGCCCCAGACGAGTCCGAAGGGGTCAGTCTCGTCCGCCCGTCCGCCAAGCCACGCGCCGCCGACCATCGCACCGCAGGCAACCCAGCCGATGACGACGACCTTCAACACGGAGTCGTCGATGCCGCCGATCCCGTACTGAACTCCGCCGATCGCGGCCGCCGAGAGGACAACGAGTGCCCCGATAGACAGCGATCCGAGTCGAGAGCGACCCAACGCAGAGTTGTTAATTTTCGACTCTGAGTTAGTATTCACTACTATCGAAGAAACTGTAGTTGCGAATAAATCCATCGGAACCTGAACACGGGGATTGGGGGTGGCCGATCCCGACACCAAGCGGTTACGAGTCAAATACCGTTACATCGCTGTTGCCGGCGGCTGAACAACATGCCGGCGAGTCATACTCACTCGATGAGTCGTCGTCATTGTCCGATTCGGGGTCAGCACTCGCGTCGTTGGCAGCCGCGTTGTCGTCACCTCGGTTTTCGGCTTCCGGGCCGACTTGCCGTCGGATCCACTCCGAGATGCCGTCGAGAACCTTCGGTTTCTTCGTCATATAAGACGGTGTGAGGCGTTCAACTAAATCAATTGGGATGAGCTACCTACTCATACACTGAATGAACAGCTAGTCCACGGTATCCGGTGGCGTCCCAGCGAACACGACAGTTGACAGCAAATATTCCTCGCTGCGAAGTCGAAGCTGGTCTCTGAGCGCGCGGTACTGTATCCCATTGTGCGGGCGGCTCCCGATATCAAGTTCTGTGGCGAGCAATTGGAGATTCTGGATGACAGCACCGGCTTCGAGGGCGGTGAGGAGATATCCCATCTCGCCGTACCGGTCGGCTGATCGGCCCGGGAGTGCCGTGATCACGATGGCCGCAGCAACGGTGTCAGCAGATGTGATCCATGTCCACTGTTCTTGCAGCCAGTCACTGTAGTCGCCCGCAGCGAGCTGTTCGAGTGCGCCCTCTGTGCCGTTGAAATGGTAGATGCCAGCGTCGATGTCGGGCGAGTCAAGCACGATCGGATACAGCTCCAGTGGGTAACACGCCCCACCGGAGGCAACGGGACGGCGCGGTTCGCCATCGACCTCGCGGGTCTCACCGTAGGCATACGTCAGCAGCGTCGCCAACTCGGTGTCGGTGAGCGGACGTCGCTCGAGTTCCCTGTAGGATGCCCGCTGTCGGATGGCCGCCGGCACCGCCGCGTCGTCGGGGTCGGCCAGTGGCACCTGTGGTGCCCCCTGGTACTGTTTATTTGCTGGTGTCGACGACGGTTCCGAGGGGTATTCCGGTTCGAGGGCCGATTCCGAGACAAACGATGTGAGATTCTTGTGGTAGAGTTCGTAGAGATACTCGTCGGCCGAGTCGTCGGGTAAGGGATAGTCAGCCATCGTTATGGGAAGGGGTGTGGCACTGTGTTGAGTGTAGCTTCCGTGATGGGGGTGTCTCGATACCCCATTTTGACCGGGACACTGGAGAGGCGATCGCCGCCGAAATACCGGAGCCGCTCGACGAGATACAGTGGCTGGAGTCGCGGCACAAGCACGCGCTGAACGGTCGTATCTACTGACGCGATATCCCGGGTTGTGACATCGACGGCGTAGGCGTCGTAGCCGGTGGTAGTGACTGCTTCGACCGGATCGATCTCTTCGTCGACAGCGAACGCATCGAACGTGGTTGTTCGGTCGCTTTTGATCCAGAAATCCAGATCAGCGAGCCGGTCATGGTCGGCCCACAACAGCGCGCGATCCGCAAACGAGTCGATGTCGCTGGAGTCGATATCGTCGGCCGAGCGCGTGGTCGACGCCAATCGGTGGATCGTCGACAATCGCGTCTGCACCACCTCCGACACCGCCTTCTCGATCACCGTTGTCGCTGTCGATCCAGCCGCGGCGGCAACGGTGACGGCCGGTCGCTGCATCCGATCGACAAGCACCGCGATGGCAATCGGCACCCCGAACTCGGTTGTCGCATCCAACAGCGTCAGTTCAAGCCTCTGTGCCGTGATGCGATCTGCCAACCGGTCGATTCGTGGCGGGAGTGTCTCGGGATCGATCACAGGCAACGCGGTCGCCGTGAGATAGTATATCATGAACGCGTCGCGTTCGAGACACTCCGTGAGGCCGTTGTGGATCGCCATCTCCTGATCGGAGCCGGCCGCAATCCCCGTTGAGATCGGATTTCGGATAAATGGTTCTGCGGTCGGTGGATACGACAGATAGACCAACTGGGCCGGGATCTGGGTGGTCGCTCCCGACCCGAGGTCGACACCACCAATCCACGAGAGTTCGTCATCGGTGCCACAGAGGTCGGTATCGTTCGCCATTGCGGCCCGCTGTTCGGGTGAGAAGTTGACGACCGCCGTTGGATCAAGCGCGGGCTCCGTGAGATCATCGTAGGTGGCTGTTTGGAGTGAATCGTCACGGTAGATACAGCCACAATATCGCTCAATTGCCTCGCCGTAGGTGGCAACGAGGGCCGCATCTTCGGTGAACGCAGCACCCCCTTCGTCGTGGGGCATTGGATTGCCGTCGGTAAATGGGGTGAAATCCTCTCGTTCAACGACGTAGCTCTCGATGGCTGGCTCTCCCGGCGGTACCGGAACCTGTCGAACACCAGTAATGATCCCCGTCGTTGGATCTTTGATTTGTTCGAGCCGTTCACGGTCGCTTTGGCCGTCATCAATCTGGGAGCTTTCAGCAGCCATTACCGTGACTCCAGCGCGATCAGTCATCGGATCCGCTCCTGTTGGGACTACGCATTGTCACAGACCTCACAGTGGGGGCTGGCGAAGACGCGTGGTGTTTGTCTGCGTCCCTGATAGTGGTCATATACGACGAACTGATCGTTCAGATAGCGGGGGAGCTGTTCGAGCAATGCGCGGAACAGAAGTTCCGTGACGGTGTCGGTGTACGCTTGCATGTATGGAGGCGTGCCAGTGACCGTCTCATCGAACAGTTGGCCGCCAGCTTTGTTCGCATCTACGCGCGTGTAGACACAGTTCAGACAGGCGCGGGCATCCGCTGTAAACACCGGGCCAAGCCGCCACCCCGTTTCGGTGAGCCGTGTTTTGACGAGCGTCGCCGACGAGGTGGCCCACGCCTCGTTGGCAGCCGTCCACGAGTCGCTTCGTTCGAGCTGTTCGCTCAGGAAAATCACGTCTGGATCATCTCCCTGTCCTTGGAGATCACCAGCGGAACGCTCGCCGACGGAGACGCCTGCTGCACGCAGCCGGTCACAGACCCCCGAAACGGGGTCGTGATCACCGAACACCGCCACCGAGCGTGCTGCCAATCGATCCGGAAGCGTCTGCTGGGTTGGCTGTGACATCGCTGGCAAGACTGGCTCAAGATACCGCTCCCAACCCGCCTCTGAGAGCCCGGTTGGAATCGCCTGCGCGTCGTATGCCAATCCAGCCTCGTACAGAAGGTCGATCTGCTCAGGGTCACTCTCGGGAACCTGCGCGATGAGATCGCTGGCCGCTGTGGTACCGTCCATCGTTGCCAGCAGTGTACATATCGCTTCGAGCCCGTCCCCTTGTACCGTCTTGGTCGCATGGGGTGTTTGGATCACCGCCTCGCCGTCGTGACGGCCGTAGCCTGTTGGACTGTACGCCGCGGGGTATGTCTCCATTATTCCGTGATGATGCTGTGAGTGTATAATGCTCGGGGTGAGGGTGTCACTCGTCGTCAGCATCCGACCGTGTACTACATCGTAGTGGGATGGACAGTCAATCTGTTCTCAGGTCGGCTGGCTCACGATGCTACGAGCAAACTCAGTCCGATCGTAGCTGGCACCAACACAAGCAGGTACCCGGCGGCTGCGATCGCCCACGCGATCGTGGTCTGTGATCGACGGGTGTCATCCAGCCCCGTTGCCCGTGGCAGCGGAATGAGTATGAAAAATCCGACCATCAGGACGTAGAGGACAAGCGTTGTTCCACCGATAGTCATCGCTGAGAGACTGCCCGTGAGTTGCTCTGCGGCGAGAAGGAAGTACACAAATAGGAGGCCTGTACCAAGCCCGGCGAGGTAGTGTACCACCGACGCGAGCCGAGAGGGTGCAGCAGCCACTGGTCGCCCGGTGAGGACACTTGCCGCGACGTACGGCGGAGTTGTCCCCTCTGTCGTGTGTGCCATCAGTCGATCCATACCGAGGACAGCGATCCCAGCCGCAACCAGTCCGATCGGAAATCTGACAACCGGCGATACCGTCGACAGTTCAGGAAGCATCTGGTATGCGGTTGGGTCGCAATCGGCTTGAATTGATTCGTTTTTCAGCCGGGTGCTGTGTTCAGTTTGCTTGCTTACGTCGAGACAGCGAAGTCGTCTATTGTTCGCCCTCGTCGGACGATCTGCTCGCTGATCACCAGCTTTTCTTTTCGGTCGAGTCGTGACCACTGGAGCGTTTCTGGCGGTGACTCCTCAAATGACTGAAACTGCTCAAGGACTGCCTCGTTGATGAAGCGACTAAATGAGCCGCACTGTGAACACTGGGTTGTGAGATGGGAGGTATCGAAACTTCGCGTGACCGCCCCTTCGAGACAGTCGAGACACCGGTATGATTGGTTCACACACAATGAGAGGAGTTTGAGACATGAATATCTGTGGCCTGTTTCAGACAGCCACATGCATCGAACCGACCGGGATATTCTATATAGCTAAATAAGATTTATGAGTTCGATATCGGACAGTGGCTCGCGGGCAGCCTATTTTATTTCATCACAATATTGAGTAAATATTTGCTTCGTACGTTGATCTGACCTGGCCACCCCAGTTGTGGGTGTAGGTGTCGATGATATCGTCGGCTACGTCGCCACGGAGATATTTCACCACACCGCGGTCGCCGGTTCGATCCCGGAGGTGTGTCGTGAAGAAGTGCCGGAAGTAGTGCGGCGTCACGTTATCGGCGGCATCCCCGCCGGTGTCGTACCAGCCGGCAGCCGCGGCATGCTCGGTGACGATGTTTCGGACAGCCCGCGGCGTCAGTCGTTGGCCCCACGCACCAGTGGTGTAGACAAACAACGGGTCGGCCGGTGAGTGACTGTCCGGCCTGATCGCAAGCCAGCGTTTAACCACGCGCTGTAGCTCTTCGTCGACCGGGATCACCGTCGCCCGCTTGCGTTTATTCGAGGCCGTCCGCTTTTCGCCGTTGACCCGCTTGCCGACGGCGGGCTCGCTGTCGACGTACAGGGAGTTTGGTCGAGTTGTAAGCTGCGGGCGCGGACTTTTATCAAATGCTGCTTCCACCTCCTCGTCGTCGACGGCGAGATCACGCAGATCCAGATTGCAGAGTTCGCCGACTCGCATGCCGGTTTTGAGCAGTGTGACGATCAATGCCCGATCGAGGGGATGGTTGATATCGCCGACAAACGACCGCATCTGGTCGATGCTGATCTCTCGTCGGGTGGGATCTTTCTCGATCGTTTCGTCCAGTTCCTCGACGACAAGCGTCATCGGATTCGACTCGAAGACACCGACCTGTGTCATGTAGGCGTAAAATCGGTGGAGATAGGCGGCGTAGCTGGCGATCGTACTATCGGTGACTGTCCCGCGAAGGTTGTGAACCCACGCCATGCAGTCCCGATGGGTTGCCTGCGAGGGCGTCAGTGCCTCGCCGCTTGGGTTGCGATCCGGATCTGCCAGAAAGGTCTCAAATCGCCGGAGCACACGGCCGTAGGCGTCGCGTGTCCGTTCGGTCTTGCCGTGGTAGGTGAGGTCTTCAAGAAAGTACGCGATCGGGTCGTCCGGATCGTCGGTGCTGGCAGTCGTGCTCATGAGTCGACCCTGGTGTAGCCGCCGTTTCGGCCGCTGTACCGAATCTGGTTGGTGGCCTGTAGTGAGTCAAGACAGGCTTCGAGTCGTTCCTCGAAATCTGCTGAGAGCGAGTCAACCAATTCCTCCCAGGACAACGAGCCGTTGGAATCCAGCGCATTGAGAACCTGTGTTTCGAGGTTGCCACCCCTGGGGTCTGTGGCGTCAGAACTGGGTTCCACAGTACCGCCTGAGTCAAGTGTGAAATCCTTCCGGCCAGCTTGTACCATTGTCCGAACAAACTCTGCCTGACTCATACCGAGCTCGTCGGCATGTTCCGTCCAGTCGGTTTTTTGCTGGGTCGGCACGTAGGTAACGACACGTGCTCGGTCGTTCGTATCGTCAGCAGCCATGGACTGTGGTATGTCGGACAACTACTTGAATCTACCCACACTGCAGCTGATAAGGGATCTTATGCTCGTTTATGTGTCTCTTATTCATCAAAATACGTGTGCACGACAGACGATAAAATATATTTTGTGTGTACGTCAGCCGAAAATATTTCTCGTGGTGAGATGAGACTCGGTAGCATGGACTGACTCTAAATTGGAGGGCTATTGCAATTGAGTAGTCTTGTTGAGTCCCTGTTCGGGTTGTCGCTCGTACCCCAGGGAACTCATCCTTTCAGCGATCGTAGGGGATACACTTGGGAGCCGAAACATCTGCACATCTCAGTAGACCACTTTGTCGGTGTAATCGTGTGGGAGTTCTCAAACGACTCAACGATGTGGTGGTACTCGTGTGTTGTTGTAGAGAACTGCGGCCGATGAAGTGTTCTCAGTTACAATTCGTGCCGGAGGCCTTTGACAGGCGGGCTCCGTCTCACCGCAGCATCGCTATGACGAAATCAACGAACGACGTGAGATCCCTTGTTCGACCATCGTCGGAACTGTATTTGATGTGGCCCCGATCAGTACGGAGCGCAGCTACACCCGCTGAAGGATGGCATGGTCTGAAGCTTTCTTGGAGGGCAAAACGGACAAAACGGCGCACTGAGAAAGGATTGTCTTGAGTTAGATGGCTCGCAGACGACGTGTATCCAGGAGAACAACGCAACGACAGCCGATTAACCGCCGTCGACACGTTGGGATGGTAATTGGCTGTGTCGCTGTCCATGAGGCGTGTTTGAGCTGCTGCGATCGCTCTCTGAACGTGACCACCGTCACCACGTCCTGGAATACCGGGTTTCGTCACAGCAGCGTAGTGACTCCCCCATGGAATACGATACTCAAGATAATCAACGACGACCAGCTACCGTCACATAAATCTCATGCCGCTATACGAATGACGGAGCAAGATTATCGAGACAGCACCGACCAGAAACAGAGCGACAACAACAGACCCCGGGAAGCGATTACTTGAGTCGTTCCTGTAGGAACGATGGATGTGCGGCCGTGACACCTTCAATAGATAAAATGTCCTCGCTGATCACATCGCCAAGAGAGTCACCGTCTTGGGCCCGAACCTCGGCCATCAACATGTGATCGCCGGAGGAGCTATACAACGCCTCGATCGAGTCCAACGATTTGAGTGCTCGCGTCGCCTCAACATACAGTTCACTGGCGACATCGACACCAACCATCGCGATGCTCTGTGAGGAGAGTTTTTTCGGGTCGACCTCGGCGGAGTAGCCGACGATCACCCCTTCCTCTTCGAGCTGCTGGATATACTTCCGCACCGTGGGCTTTGAGACATCGGCCCGGTCGGCGATCTCGGCGTAGGAGGCCTGGGCGTCATCCTCCAACACCGAGAGAATCCGGTCTTCCGTCGCTGTCGTGCTCATACCTAACCTTTCGTTCCGATAAAAAAATACCTTGCGAACCGAAAAACCGATTTGGACTGCGTAAACGCCGCAGCAGGGCTGTCGTGACAGTTACTTGTGTTTATCGAGGAAGAGATCGGCCGATCGCTCCCACTCGTAGGAGTCGTCGAAGTATCGCTCGGCCAATGGTTCCTCGGGCATCTCGCCGATCGCCTGTTTTTCCTCGGTATACGACATCCGATCCTTATCGACGTAGTACCGGCCGGTGAGCACCTTGCCCTCGTGGAGGGCATTCTCGGTTTCGGCCATCATGTCGGCGGCTTCACGCCGGTCGGTTTTGTCGAACTCGTAGTCGTCGGAGTCGTTGACGTCGATGTAGGGGACGTACTGCTTAGCGTCTTTGTTCCACGTCGGACACTGGGTGAGGAAGTCCACGTGGGCGAAGCCATCGTGTTCCATCGCCTCAACGATGATCTCCTTGGCCTGATTTGGGTTGACAGCGGCTGTGCGAGCGACGTAGGACGCACCGGCGTTCAGCGAGAGGCTGAGCGGTCGGAGCGGCTCCTTCGCGCTCCCCGCGGGCTGGGTTTTCGATTTGTGACCTTTCGGGCTCGTCGGCGAGGTCTGGCCCTTGGTGAGGCCGAAGATCTCGTTGTTGAACACGATGTAGGTCATGTCGTGATTCTCGCGGGCGGTGTGCATGAAGTGGTTGCCACCGATCCCGTAGCCGTCACCGTCGCCGCCAGCGGCGATCACTTCGACGCCAGGGTTTGCGAGTTTGGCGGCCCGGGCAACCGGCAGTGATCGACCGTGGATGGTGTGGAACCCGTAGCTGTCAAAGTAGCTGTTGAGCTTGCCGGAACAACCGATCCCGGTACACAGCAGCATCTCCTCGGGGGATTTCCCGAGTTCCTCAGCGGCTCCTTTCAGCGCTTTGAGCACACCGAAGTCACCACAGCCAGGACACCACGTCGCCTGCGGTTCGAGTTCCGGCGTGTAGTCGTCTTGATCAGTTGGCTGTCCGTCACCGATTGCTGAGAATGCACTCATGATTAATCACCTGCTGCTGGAACGAATTTGGTTTTGTTGCTGGAGAGCTCGCCGCCCTCGATGACCGTCGTTTTGAACCCCTCAACGATATCGAGCGGCTCGAAGGGGTTGCCGTTGTATTTGAGGAGACTCGATAGTTTCTCGCCGTACTTGCCGAGTTCCTTCTGCGTGAGGCCGCGGAACTGCGCGGAGGCGTTCATCTCAACGACGAGCACCTCGTCGACGCTCTCGATGAACTCGCTGACCTCATCAACTGGATACGGAGCCATATCGGAGACACCGAGTGCCTTCACCGAGTACCCCTGCTCGTTGAGCATATCGGTGGCCTCTTCGACGGTGCCCTGCTGGCTGCCGAACGTCATCAGACCGTAGGTGGCCTCGTCGGGGCCGTAGTGGGTCTGGTGGGTCTCGTCCTGTGTGGCGAGATCGGCCGAGATCGCCTCAAGCTTCTCGGCTCGTCGATCCATCTGGGCGACACGGTTCGATGTTGTCTCGGCGATATGTCCCTCGGGGGTGTGTTCGTTGCCTGTGGCGAGGTAACGACCACCCTTCTGGCCGGGGATCGACCGCGGGCTGACGCCGTCTTCGACATCGTGCTGGAAGCGGCTGTACTTCCCGCTGTCGTCGTGGGGTGCCTCTTCGAGTTCCGCCTCGGTCAGCGTCGAGCCGAGCGAGGGGTTTGGCTCCTCATCGAAGTGGGAGGCCGGCAGGCTGACGAGTTCGCCGCCAAGCTTCTGGTCGTACAGCACGATCGTCGGAATCTGGTACTCGTAGGCGATCTGGAAGGCCCGCCGCGTCTGCGTGTAGGCCTCCTCAACGGTGCCTGGTGCGAAGACAACGCGCTGGGAGTCTCCCTGTGAGGTGTACAGCACGTGTTCGAGGTCGGCCTGTTCGGGCTTCGTCGGCATCCCGGTCGACGGACCGGCCCGCATCGCCTCGATGAGGACGACCGGCGTTTCGGTCATCTCAGCGAGGCCGAGGGGCTCGCTCATCAGGGCAAAGCCGCCACCCGACGAGCCGGACATCGCCTTGGCGCCGGCGTGGCTCGCACCGACTGCGAGGGCCGCCGCGGCGATCTCGTCTTCGACCTGCTCGGAGATCCCGCCGACCTCCGGCAGGTTCTGACACATGATCGTGAAGACCTCAGTCCAGGGGGTCATCGGGTAGCCCGCGATGAACCGACAGCCTTCGTCG
>Ga0209945_1000459_pt1 | contig 14623 bp, 13 predicted proteins | sample SalPonR2_A_D2_MG_FD_185703 | JGI IMG/M metagenome (GOLD analysis project Ga0209945, IMG submission 185703) | Salt pond soil microbial communities from South San Francisco under conditions of wetland restoration - Salt Pond MetaG R2_A_D2_MG... ...
CCGACAGCGACGACGGGTCGACGACCACGCCGTACCGGAGCCGGCTCTCGGGTTGTCCCGCCTCCACGGCGACGCCGACCGCCTCGGCAGTCCCGAGAAGGGTATCGATGCCGTCGACCGACCCGTCGGCCCGCGATCGGAGCCGCGAGCGCGTCCCGTCCCCGAGCGTGGCGTAGGCGACGGCGTCGCCCGAGAGCGCGGCCGGCGCTACGTCCGCCCCGGTGCCCCCGGCCGCGCGTCGGGCGCCAGAGGCGGCGTGATCGACCGCCGCCGCGTCGTTTCGCCCGCAGCCGACCGCGAGCGTCGAACCGGTCACGCCGATCGCGTAGCCCGGCTCCGGGACGGCACCGCACTCGAAGCCGTCCCCCGTTTCGGCGCCGCCGAAGGCCGCCCCGGCCGGCGCCAGCGCCCGTCTGAACTCGGCGTCGATCGTCCCCTCGGCGACCGCACAGCCGCCGGCGACCCGGCCGCCGTCGATTGCGACGCTCGCCGAGACGGGACCGAACGCGGTCGGATCGACGGACGGATACCGGTCCCGGAGGTCGGATCGGATCGATCCGACGCCGGCGGGCAGGCCGATCGTTTCCGGAAGCGAGGGGTCGACGCGCGCGGTCAGCGTCGTTCCCGCCCCGGCGGTCCGCCCCGTCGCGTGGAACGGCGTCGGCTCGGGGGGCGCGGCCGTCGCGGTGGCGGCGGACAGTCCGAGAGCGCCCCCGAGAGCGAGCGCCGAGACGCCGCGGACGAGCCCGCGCCGGTGGATCATCGGCGTGGCCTCCGGGGTCGGGGGGACGCTGACCCGGGGACCGACTCGGCGGGGCAATCGGGGGGCGATGCGACGGCGGAGTACGATCGGCTCGTGGGGTGGAGGGCTGATCGCACGCGGGCAACCAATCGTGCCATACGCTGTGGTCCGATGATGGGCGCTCGGCACTAAATACCTGTCCACGGGTGCCGACGGCGTCCCGATCTCCGGCCCGTCGGTCACTCGGTATCGGGTCGGTATCGCTCCATCACGGCCTCGATTTCGCCCCACGCGACCGGCGGCTCCATCGTTCCGACGGTCCGCTCGAGGTCCCGCAAGCGGTCGCCGAATCGCTCCCGCCAGGCGGGGTCGGCAAGGGCTGCGAGCCGCTCCCCGACGGCCTCGCGACGCGACGCCAGTTCGTCGAGTCGCGGCTCGACGTCCGGCGGTCGCTCGGCGCCCTCGCGGTCGGCCCACGCCCGAAGCGTCGCCAGCTCCGCCCGCAGATCCGCCGCCAATAGCCCGGTGACGCGGTGTCGGATCGACGCCTCCGCCCACTCGGCCGCCGGGTCGTCCGGCTCCGTCCCGTCGGCCGCGAGCGCGTCGACGGCCCCCTCGAGTTCCTCGAGCGATGCCGCGAGCGCGTCGGCGTCGGCGACGAGTTCCTCGGCCCGGTGGCCCGGGTCGTCGAGCCACGTCCCGAAGTCGTCGAGGTCGAACTGGAACTCGTCGGCGGCGCGCCCGAGCTCCTCGGCCGTGGCCACGACCCGCCGTATCTCCAAGCCCAGCGCGTAGAGGTTGGCGGCGTTCCTGTGCTCGACGACCCGCCGTAGGCGCTCGTCGAGCGTGTCCAGCCGCTCCTCGATGCGGTCGAGCCGCGCGTCGAAGCTCCCGAGCCGCGCCGCGACGACGTCCAGATCCGAGACGGGCTCGGCCATGGTGCGGACGTCAGCCAGTTTCGTGGCGGCCAGTTCCGCGCGCTTCTCGGCCGTCGCCGCCGCCCTCGTGGCGTTCCCGACGGCGTCGTCGACGGCCGCCCGGCTGACGACGCCGTCCTCGGCGACGACGGCGAGCGTCTCCCGTACGGCGTCCGAGTCCGTCGGGTCCTCGACGACGGCGCTGACCGCCGCCTCCAGCGACAGCCCGTCGAGGCCCCCGCCCTCCCGGGAGTCGTCGCGTTCCTCGCTCGGCGTCTCCGAGGGCGTCCCTCGTTCGCCCTCGCGACCGCCGTCGGGGTCGTTTCCGCCCATGTCGGTCCCTTTCGCGCGCTGCTCCCTTATTTATTCGATCGGTCGCGGGGACGCCGGCGACTAGACGTCCGCAACCAGACACCGCGCCAAGGGCGCGTGTCGTTTATATATGTCTGCGGCCGATTTATACGCACGAATGCGATCAACTGCGAAAGACGTCGCCGTTCTCGGCGGGTCCGTGTCGGGGCTGGCGGCGGCGGACGCACTCGACGGGTTGGACTCCGTCGGGGAGGTCCGCGTCTTCGAGCGCCAACAGTACGACGACAAGCGGGTCGATTGCGGGGAGGCGATCAACGACGCGACCCTCGTCCCGCTGGAGAAGACCCCCGAGAACGGGTTCGTGAACGACGTCGAGGGGTTTCAACTCCGCGTGTACGAGGGGACCGATCGGCACCCGCGCGCCCCCCCGCTCGGCGTCTCCAGGCTCCGGTGTGAGTCGGGGTACATCTGCGAACGCGACACGGTCGAGCGTCGCTGGGCCGAGACCCTCTCGGAGCGCGGCGTCGCCTTCGAGACCGGGCGATCGGTCACCGCCGGTGCGTACCGCGACATCGTCGAGGAGTACGACTACGTGGTCGACGCGACCGGACAGCCGGCGTTGACCCACAAGGTCCGCGATACGGTCCCGTCGTACACCGGGGACATGGTCGCGCTGAACGCCACCGTCGAGGGCGACTTCGGGGGGTACGTCGACCGCCCGCGCATCTTCTTCGAGGGGTACGTCGGCTACGCGTGGTCGTTCCCCAAGTCCGAACGGCGCGCGAACGTCGGGATCGGATGGGCGGGCGACCGCCGGCCCGACGACTACGTCGAAGCGCTGACGGCGGCCGCCGAGCGGAACGGGTTCCCGGTCCCGGACCGCGGGGACGTGAACATATATACCATCCCGCGGGGTCCGAGCCTCGATCCGCGGGACACGTACGTCCCGGCGGACGGCGTCTTCCTGGTCGGCGACGCGGCCGGGATCGCGAACCGATACCAGGGCGAGGGGATCTGCCAGGGCATCCGGTCGTCGTACCTCCTCGCGGACGCCATCGCCGACGGCCGTCCCGAGGCCTACCCCGATCGGCTGTACGAGTCGATGAAGGCCGAGTACCGGCTCGCACACCTGATGCGGGGCGCGTGGGTCGAACACGAGGACCCGGAACTGCTCGCGGCCGTCGCCGAGGCGCTGGACGGGTCGACGATCGACGACATCACCCGCCGCCCCCGTCGGGTGATCCGACGGGTGTTGGGGACCCCTCCGGTCGCCGCCCGACTCGTCGCCGACGGCGGGATGCTCGGACGCCTCGTCGACGCGTACACCGATTCGTGGGAGTACGACGCCGGGAGGTCGGCCTGATCGGCCGACGGAGCGATCCGACGTCGGGCCACGGTCGGAGGCGCTGGGCCGCCGATCGCCCGCGTCGGGATCGCACCCTGCCGTCCGTGGGGACAACAATTATGTATTTTTGTCGTAATATTGCTACCATGGCACACAGTCCCGAAACGCTCGTCCAGTACATCTGCACGCACTGCCAGGTGACCCACGCCGGAACGCCGATCCACGTCTCGTCGGGGGACCACCGGTTCGAGCCGCCCGAAACCTGTGGCGCCTGCGGCGAAAGCGAGTTCGTCTCGGCCGACAACTGGATACACAGCCACCAGTGACGGCCCGCGGGGAGGGCACTCGCCGAGGTCGATCCGCGAACCGCCCGCCCCGCCGCCTCCCGGCCCCGGAGCCGAATCGCTGAAATACCCCGATGGACTACGGGCGAACGTGTCGAAACAGGTCGCCGAGGTTGGAACGCTGTTCCTACACGAATCGGGGGACAGCTACACTGTCGTCGTCCGACGCGACGGCGAGCGGTTGCTCCGCGGCCGGCTCGATTTAAAAAGGACCGACGCCGGGCCGCGGCCGGGTCGGTTCCGGGTCACGGACGGCGACGACGAGGTGCCGCGACGCCCCGAGCAGTTCGTGGAGATGGCCCGGCGGGCCGCCCGCATCCGGATCTCCGAGCAGACCTCGCGGGCGGGTCGCGAGGAGCTCGAAGCGATGCTCGGTGGGTACCAACTCGACGCCAAGCAGGTCCGGACGTGTCGGTACTGCGCCGGAAAGGGCCGGTACTCGCCGCTGACCTCCGAGACGGCGATCAAAGCCGACGACGAACACATCTGTCCCGACTGTGCGAAGCGCGAACTCGAGCGCGAGGCCAACTACCGGGGGTTGCGCTCGGGGGCCCGCGACCGACTGGAGGAGTTGCTCCTCGAAGTCGGGGACCTAGAGCGCGTCGCGAACCTCCTGTCGGGGCAACTCGACCCCGACCTGACGAAGTTCGACGAGATCAGCGCGACGACCGACGAGATCGATCCCGTCCCGACCGGGGAACTCGACCTCCAGGACGCGTTGCGCTCGCGGCTCGAGGCCTTCGACGAACTGCTGCCCGTCCAGAGTCTCGCCGTCCGGAACGGACTCTTAGAGGGTCGCGACCAACTCGTCGTCAGCGCCACCGCGACCGGCAAGACGCTCGTCGGCGAACTCGCCGGGATCGATCGCGCGCTGAAGGGCGAGGGGAAACTCCTGTTTCTCGTCCCGCTGGTCGCGCTCGCCAACCAGAAACACGAGGACTTCGAGCGGCTGTACGGCGATTCGCTCGACGTCTCGATCCGCGTCGGCGCCTCCCGCATCCGCGACGACGGCAACCGCTTCGATCCGGGCGCGGACGTGATCGTCGGGACCTACGAGGGGATCGACCACGCCCTCCGGACCGGCCGGGACCTCGGCGACATCGGAACCGTCGTGATCGACGAGGTCCACAACCTCGGCGAGGAGGAGCGCGGCCACCGCCTCGACGGCCTCGTCTCGCGGCTCAAACACTACTGCGAGACGAACTCGTGTGGCACCCAGTGGGTGTATCTCTCCGCGACGGTCGGCAACGCCTCGGATCTCGCCGCCCAACTCGGCGCGCAACTGATCGAGTTCGAGGAACGGCCGGTCCCGATCGAGCGCCACGTCACGTTCGCCGACGGCCCCGAGAAGATCGACATCGAGAACAAACTCGTCACGCGGGCCTTCGACTCGAAGTCCTCGAAGGGGTATCGCGGTCAGACGATCGTCTTCACCAACTCCCGGCGGCGCTGTCACGAGATCTCCAGGCGGCTGGAGTACGACTCCGCGCCGTATCACGCCGGCCTCGACTACGGCGAGCGCAAGCGCGTCGAACGGAAGTTCGGCGACCAGGACATCGCCGCCGTCGTCACCACCGCCGCCCTCGCCGCCGGGGTCGACTTCCCGGCCTCGCAGGTGATCTTCGACTCGCTGGCGATGGGCATCGAGTGGCTCTCGGTCCAGGAGTTCGAGCAGATGCTCGGCCGCGCGGGCCGTCCGGACTACCACGACCGGGGGACGGTGTATCTCCTCGTCGAACCCGACTGCTCGTATCACAGTTCGATGGACGGCTCCGAGGACGAGATCGCGTTCAAACTGCTCAAAGGCGAGATGGAACCGGTGATCACCCGCTACGACGAGGCCGCGGCGATCGAGGAGACGCTCGCGAACATCACCGTCGCCGGGAAGGGCGCAAAGCGGCTCAACGACCGGATGGTCGGCGAGATCCCCACGAAACACGCCCTCGGCAAACTCATCGAGTACGACTTCATCGACGGCTTCGAGCCGACGCCGCTGGGGCGGGCCGTCACCGAGCACTTCCTCGAGCCCTCCGAGGCCTTCTTCATCCTCGATTCGATCCGCTCCGACGAGAGCCCTGACGAACTCGTCGCCGGCATCGAGTTGCGCGGCGAGCGCTGAGACGGCGCCGGCGTCTCAGAGAATCGACTGGGAGACGTCCTGTCCGCTCCTGATTTCGGGGATGATCACGTTGTCCGCGCCGGCCCGCCGGGCGAGTTTCGAGTACCGCTGGTTGCCGACCCGGACGATCACTCGCACGTCCGGCGCGAGTTGGCTCGCGAGGATGGCGATCTCGATGTTGGCGTTCGAGTCGTCGATGGCGCCGACCAGCGCCTCGGCCCGCTCGATGCCGGCTTCCTGCAGGGGGCCTTCCATCCGTGCGTCGCCCCGGACCGACGGGATGTCGTCCTCTTGAACCGCCTCGATGCGGTGTTCGTCCCGCTCTACGACCACGACGTCCCGGCCGGCGTTCGAGAGCGTGTTCGCTATCGTCCGGCCGAAGCTCCCGTAGCCGCAGACGATCATGTGGTCGGTCATCTCGTCGATGTGTCGTTTCGTTTGCATTCGTTTGAGTTCCTCTTGGACCTGCCCGCCGAAGACCACTCCGAGCACGCTCTCGCCGATCCAAAGCGTCGAGAGGATCAGGCTGACGGTCACGACGAGCGAGAACGCCCGCACTCGATCGCCGACGCCGTACAGCTCCATGCTCGTCGGATCGAGGAGCCAAAAGGCCGCCACGACGAGGGAGACTCCCTCGAGGTAGACGAACCCCGCCACGCCGACGACACAGACGAGCGAAAACAACGCGATCGGCGGGAACGCTCGCTTCAGCACCGGACGATCGAAAACGAAAGCGGGCACACGGAAGATGACCCCCGTAGTCGAAAATAACCCTTGGGTTCGCGCAGTTCTTTCCCGGCCTCGGCCGGGACCCTACAGAATCGCCAGGACGCCGACCGGAGCGGCCATCCCGGCGAAGGCGACCCCCAAATACGCCAGGAGGATCACCAACAGCGCCCCCGGGATCCCCCCGATGGCGCAGACGAGGATCGCGACGGGCGTGATCTCGACGCCGATCCCGAGGAAACTCGCGATCACCAGCACGATCACCCCCACGACCGCGTTCACGATGAACGGCTTGACGGTCTTGATGACCGCGTACGCGCCGAACAGGAGCGCCAATACCCCGACTAAGAGCCCGATCTCGAGCGTCGTGACCATACCACGGCTTCGCCGAGCGGCGCTAAATCCCTTGGGGCCGAGAGCGAAACGTTTTCACCCCGTCGAGGAGTAGACGTGCGTGCGGGACCGTGGGGTAGCTTGGTATCCTTCAGCGTTTGGGACGCTGTAACCCCGATTCAAATTCGGGCGGTCCCACTTCCGTCGACGAGAGCCCGCGAGCACCGCTGGCGTGTGCGAGCGGCGTTGCGGGACGAACGGGGGACGAATTTGAATCACGCGAACGCGACGCGAGGAGCGTTCGCAGTCGGATTCAAATTCGGGCGGTCCCACTCCCTTTTCGATCGAACGACACGCACGCCCTCGCCCGCTCGGCCGTCGATCGGACACGAGCGTCGCCGGGAACGTCGTCGCTGTCGTCGGGAGAACCTAAAGAACAGAACCGAGTTAGCCTTCGATTTCCGGGATGTCGTCGATCTTCATCCCTTCGAGTTTGTCGATGATGCTGTCGATCTTCGAGTCGAGGTCGTCGACGAAGTCGGCCGTGTCCTCGGTGGTGATCGCGCCCTGGCTCGACGGCTCGATGAGGTTCTCCTCCTCGAGCACCCGAAGCGAGTACCGGACTTTGTGGTGGGGATACCCCGTCTCGTTCGACATCTTGACGATCCCGATCGGTTCGCTCTCGATGACCATCCGCAGAACCCGAAGATGGCGCTCAAGCATGTCTACTTCCTTCTCAAGTCGATCTATCATGGCATTTGTTAACTTGTGTTTGTACAATTTAAATGTTGCTGTCCGAGCGTCGGAGGTACGCCCCGCCTAACCGAAACACGCGTCGCAATTGTATGGGGGTGTATAAATCGCTTGTGACAACGACCCGTGTGTGAAGGCCTCCATCGGAAGTTCGCCCCTCTATACCGGACTTTTTCGCCGCCTCGCCCCGACGGGCGTCGTGTCGGATTGTTAATGATTTTCCGTGCGCATTGGTGGTTCTCACTACCGTTCGAGCCACCCATCTCGCGGGTCGCGTTGCTCCCCGCTCGGCGTCCGGAGAGACTCGCTACGCTCGTCTCTCCCACATACCGTAATCTGTTTACCCCACTGGCGGAAACGTCGTTCCGATGACCGTAACCATCGTGGGTTCACAACTCGGCGACGAGGGCAAGGGGGGCATCGTCGACGTCTACGGCGATGCCGCCGACGTCGTCGTGCGCTATCAGGGCGGCGATAACGCCGGCCACACCGTCGTCTACGAGGGCGACGAGTACAAACTCTCGCTCGTCCCCTCCGGCGCCGTCCGCGGCAAGGTCGGCGTGCTCGGCAACGGCTGTGTCGTCAACCCGAACACGCTCTTCGAGGAACTCGACGCGCTGGCCGAACGGGGGCTCTCCCCCGACGTTCGCGTCGCCGAGCGCGCGCACGCGATCCTGCCGTACCACCGCGTCCTCGACGGGATGGAGGAGGACGTCAAATCCGACGACGACCTCGCCGCCGGAACCACCGGGCGGGGCATCGGCCCGACCTACGAGGACAAGGCCGGCCGGCGCGGCGTCCGGATCGGCGACCTCCTCGACGCCGAGACGCTCCGGTCGCGGCTCGAGTACGTCGTCCCGCGCAAGCGCGCGCTCGTCGAGGACGTCTACGGCCTCGAGATCGGCGGGGACGTCGATCCGGAGGCGTTCGACGTCGACGCGCTCTTCGAGACGTATCGGGCCTTCGGCGAGCGCCTCGAACGAGAGGGGATGACCGTCAACTGCGGGGAGTTCCTCCAGTCCCGGCTCGAATCGGGCGAGGAGATCATGTTCGAGGGCGCACAGGGCACCTCGATCGACATCGATCACGGGATCTACCCCTACGTCACCTCCTCGAACCCCACGGCGGGCGCGGCGGCGGTCGGCACCGGCCTCGGCCCGACCGTCGTCGGGCAGGGCGAGGTGATCGGGATCGTCAAGGCCTACCTCTCCCGCGTCGGCACCGGCCCGCTGCCGACCGAACTCGGGGCCGTCGAGGGCCAGACCCCGAGCGGGGGCGGCCGCCCCGACGAAGCCGACCTCGCGGGCTACATCCGCGACGAGGGCGGCGAGTACGGCACCGTCACCGGCCGCCCGCGGCGCGTCGGGTGGCTCGACATGCCGATGCTCAGACACGCCGCCCGCGCCAACGGCTTCACCGGCCTCGCGATCAACCACGTCGACGTGCTCGCCGGTCTCGACGAGGTGGCGGTCGGCCACGCCTACACCCTCGACGGCGAGGAACTGCTCACGATGCCCCCGACGACCGAGCGGTGGGGCGACTGCGAGGCGGAACTGCGGACCTTCGAGGGGTGGGACGACGTCGACTGGGCCGCCGTCGCCGAGGCGGGCTACGACGCCATCCCGGAGAACGCCCGGACGTATCTGGAGTACATCGCCGAGGAACTCGATACGCCGATCTACGCCGTCGGCGTCGGGCCGGGCCGCGAGCAGACCGTCGTCGTCGAGTCGCCAGTGTAGCTGGATCCGGTTCCAGTTGCGGATACCGCCGGCGTCTGCCCACGCCCCCGACGGACTCAACGCTCGATTCTCCCCGCGTTTTTATACCCCGTTTCGCACATCCTCGGCGTATGTTCGAGACAGTACGGCGGCTCTGGCGGGGGCTGGCCGGTAGCACGGACAGGCGGATGACCGACGGTGGGACCGAGTCGGTCGGTGCCGATCCGATCGACCCCCTCCCGTCGACCGAACGCGCCGCCGGAGAGGTCGTCACCGCCTCGAGCGCCGAACTCCTCGACCTCGTGGCGCAACCGACGTTCGCCCTCGACGCGGAGGGCCACATCGTCGCCTGGAACGACGCCATCGAGGAGTTGACGGGCGCGACCGCCGCCGAGGCGCTCGGCCACGAGCACGCGAGCGAGATGTTCTACCCCGACGGCCGGCGGGCGAAGACGCTCGCCGACAAGGTGCTCGAGCATCCCCGATCGGCCCACGAGGAGCACGACGTCGACCTCGACGACGCCGACAAACACCGGGTCGGCGACACGAGCACGATGACCGACCAGCACGGCGACGAGAAGCACATCGCCTTCTGGGCGACGCCGCGGTTCGACGACGACGGCGAGCTCCTCGGCGTCGTCGAGGTCGTCGTCGACCGGACGAACGTCGTCGGCCGTCAACTCGCCATCGAGGACCTCGTCACCGAACTCTCGGCCACGCTTCGCGCCGTCCGGAACGGGAACTTCGACGAGCGGGCGGCGATCGACGATACACACCGCGCCCAACTGCGCGAGGGAGGGGTCGACGTCAGTATCGTCGAGGAGTTCAATCGCTTCGTCGAGGACTTCGAGACCCTCAGCAGCCGGGTCGAATCGCAGGCCACACAACTCGAGAGCGTCGTCGAGGAGGTGGTCGACAGCGCCGACGAGATCGCGACGCATATCGACGAACAGAACGGGATGCTGGAGGACGCCGTCTCCGAGATGCAGTCTTTCTCGGCTCGCATGGAGGAGGTCGCCGCGACCGCAAAGGAGGTCGACGCGGCCGCCACGCAGGCCAGCGAGGTCGCGAGCGAGGGCGTCGCGACGAGCCACGACGCCCGGGAGGCGACCGACGAGGTGACCGAGATCGGCGACGAACTCGTCGGGAACATCCGGGCGCTCGACGACCGCATGGAGGACATCGAGACGGTCGTCGAGATCATCTCCGACGTGGCCGAACAGACCAACCTGCTGGCGCTGAACGCCAACATCGAGGCCGCCCGCGCCGGCTCCGACGGCGACGGCTTCACCGTCGTCGCCGAGGAGGTCAAGACGCTGGCCGACGAGACGCGCGAACACACCGAGGAGATCACCGAGAACATCGCACAGCTGCGCGAACAGACCGAGACGACCGTCGACGCCGCAGTCGAATCCAGCGAGACCATCGAGAGCGCCAGCGGGCGGATCGACGAGACGCTCGCCGCCTTCGAGGAGATCGACGACGCCATCGACGAGGCGGCCGACGGCATCGCCGAGGTCTCTCGGGCGAACGACGAGCAGGCCTCGGCGGTCGAGGAGGTCACCGCGACGCTCGAGAACGTCCGCGATCGGGCTGACAAGGCCGATTCGGCCGTCGGCGACGTCAACGCCGCCGCCGACGAGGGGGTTGCGGCCCTCGAGCAACTGGTCAGCCGCGTCGACGAGCTCAGGGGGCGGGGCGACGACGGCGCCGGCGTTCGGGCGGACTGACGGTCGATTCCCGACGAGTCGAAGCCTCCTTAATGCGGTCGGCCGTTTGCGTCGGTATGGTTACGGACGACACAGACGCCGCCCGGAGGAGGACCTCCGGGGACGCACCCGAGCACGAGAACGCCAGACAGGACGTGATCGCCGTCGACGCCGACGACGACCCCGAGGGACTGGTCAACCGCCTCGAGGCCCACACCGGCGACGGGGTCAGGCACCGCGCGTTCACGGCGTTGGTTTTCGACGGCGACGACAACGTCCTCCTCGCACAGCGGGCCCCGGACAAGCGCCTCTGGGACACCCACTGGGACGGGACCGTCGCCTCCCACCCGGTCGAGGGCCAGACGCAACTCGAGGCGACCAGGGAACGCCTCGAGGAGGAACTCGGCGTCACGCCCGACCAGTACGACGACCTCCGGGTGACGGACAAGTTCGAGTACAAGCGCTACTACCTCGAGGACGGCCTCGAGTGGGAGGTCTGTTCGGTCCTGCAGTGTACCCTCGACGACCGGACGCTCGACCCCGACGAGAGCGAGGTCGCGGGCGTGATGTGGGTCCCCTACGACCGCCTCCACGAACACCCCAAGTGGTACCGCCAACTCCGGCTGTGTCCGTGGTTCGAGATCGCGATGCGGCGCGACTTCGCGGACGACTGAGTGGCACTACGCGGTTTGAAAACTATCCCCGGCTTGATCCGTCGTACATACTGTTTTCCCGGAGAAAGATTTACGTACGACAACAGAATACACTAAGACGGTTAGCATGGACGATCCGAAGGTTCGGCGGGCGGTGTTGCTGCACCTCAGCGGCGAACTGACCGAGGCCGAAGCCGCGCGGCGGGCGGGAATGCCCCGATCGAAGTTCCGACACTACGCCCGGACGTGCGGACTCGTCGTCCCGTCGCCGATCGAGTCGACTGACGGATCGGAGCCGCCGGCCTGACTCGTCCGCCGGCCCCGTCCGTCTCGGGGGCCGCCGGCGCACCCGGACGATCGACGGTCACCGCAGCAGCCGGTCGAGTTCCGCTGCGCCGTCGGCCTCGAAGGATCGCGCGGTTTCGACCGTCGTCTCGCGCACGGAACGATCGTAGACGCCCTCGACGGTCGCGTGAAACTTCTCCTCGACGACCCCCCACGTTTCGGGGCTCGACGGATGTCCCTCGAACCCGTCCCGGGCCGCTTCGGCGACCGATCCGTCCCTGAATTCGACGGTGACGCGGGCGGGAATCGCCCCCCGGTCGTGTCGATCCGTCAACGCCTCGTCGGGGACGACAGTGACGGCCTCGAGGATGGGCTCGAGGTCGGTTCGGTTCCCGCGGTGGATCGCCAGTTCCCGGTCGACGAGCGCCGCCGCCACCCGTTCGGGGTCGACGTCGGGGACCGCGGCGTCGAACGTTTCGACGGTGACGGAATCGATGTCCGCCGGGTCGATCGGCCTCTCGCCGGCGAGTTCGATCGCCGCCTCGATCGCCGACTGCCCGTACGGGTGGGCGTCGTAGGGGAGGACGGCCGCGTCGCGAACCCGCTCGCACCCGGGATCGAAATCGAGTTCGAACGGGCCGACCCTGTCGTGCCACCCGTTCGGCGCGGCGATCGCGTCGGGGGCCGAGACGCCGTTATCGGCCAGCGAACACGCATACAGGGCCGAACGGGCCGCGTGCCCGGCGGGCAGTGGATCGTCCGGATCGCCGACCGCGAGCGCCAGCCGTCCCGCCGCGATCCCGACCGCGTCGGCGATCGTCGGCGCGTCGTGGCCCATCGCCCGCCCCGCCCCGGCCGCCGCGGCGACCGCCGTGTGGGTCGCCGGATGGAGTCCGTCCAGCGGCGCGTTCCACGCGCACTCGCCGTGGACCTCGAGGGCGGCCGCGATCCCCGCGAGGGTCGTCTCCCCGGTCGCGTCAGCCGCTTCCGCCGCGGCCACGACGGCCGCGAGCGATCCGCCGACGGGGGCGAGCGTCGGGGCCAGAAACGTCGGCCCGTTCCCGGCGGTGATCGCGACGGCGTTGCCCGCCGCCGCCCGCGGCGGCCGGACGACGTCGGCGGTGCCCCAGATCCGGCAGCCGTGGGCGTCGGACGGTCCCCCCGGGCGCAGTCCCTCCCTGATGGCCTCGACGCGGCGGCGGTCGTGGTTCCGGAGCGCCACGCCGACGGCGTCGAGGAGCCGTCGTTTCGCGGCCTCGCGGACGTCGTCGGGGAGCCGACCGTACTCGACGTCGGCGGCGAAGCCGGCGATTTCCTCGGTCGAAGTCATACCACAGCGCACGGCGGGTGTATAAAAAAGCGTTCCGCGGTCGGTCGGCGGTGGTTCGTCGATCAGCGTCCACGCACGCGTCCGCCGTGACGACTGCGTGGGTGCCGGAGGCGTCGCGACCGAGGCCGGGCGGACGGGTGGAGCACGGTGCCTCGGGTCACGAAACCGCCCTCGCTCGGTCGTGAAACGTCCGCGCGTAGGACGTGAGGTCGAACTCGCCGCGCTCGATCCTCCGAAGCGCTCGCATCGTCTCCGGGCTCGATTCCGGCTGTAACACGAGGTACGCCCCACCCGTCGCCGTCCGGTTCAGCATCCAGCGTGTGAATCGTTCGGTCGGCAGCCACCGGACGTCGGATCGAAGCGCGGCCACCTGCCACGCGTATTCCCGGGCCGTCTCGAGGCTCGATCCCGCGACCACGTCGTCCAACTTCCCCAGCCGTTCGCCCAGACGTTCGAGGCCGGGCGCGTACTGTCGGGCCAACAGCTCCTGTTGGACGCTCACCAGTCGGTAGAGTATCTCGTCGATCCGGGTGTGGTCGGCGTACTTTTCGGGGCGATCCGGGTCCACCCCGACGTCCGAGAGCGCCAACGCGAGGTCGTAGTTGATGTGGGCGTTGATGCCCAAGAGCGCGTCCTGCACGACGAGCGCATCGCCATCGAGTGCGGTTCCGAACGCCACGATCCACGGATCGGGCACGTCGGCGAGCGCGCCGCGTTCGTAGCTGTAGAACGCCCGTCTGTAGTACTCCGCAAACCGAACGAGATACCGCCTCATCCACCCCGGACGGTCGAACTCGCCGGATTCGATGGCCCGGACGGTCTCCCGCGTCATCTCCGTGTAGACGGTCAGAAACACCGCCCGTCGGTCGGACTGTTCGAGCAGCAGCGTTTCCAGTCGCTCCAAGCGATCGCGGGTGTCAGCTATCGATTCGAACGGGGTCGAAACGAGCGCCGTCCGTTCGGGATCGCTCTCGACGTCGACCGCGAAGTCGGATACCTCACGGCCGATGGTCCGACGGATCCGGCGCAACTGCTGTCGGTCGAAGAGCACCTGTGCGTAGGGGGCGTCAAACATCGAATCACGCGTGCCTCGCTACCTGCACGCCTCCCCCTGGAGTGATAAACCCCCGGGCGAGGTCGTCCGGGGAGGGGGAGTTCCGCCCGACCCGCTCAGGGCCGGGTCGTCGCCCACACCGCGAGCAGGCCCAGAACGACCGCCGGAATCATCGGGAGGACGAGGTAGGTGTCCCAGAACGTCAGCCCGACCGCCGAGGGCATCCGCGGGTACAGGTATATGAACCCCGGGACGACCAGAAAGGCGACGACGACGGCCGCGA
>Ga0209945_1000461_pt1 | contig 14619 bp, 6 predicted proteins | sample SalPonR2_A_D2_MG_FD_185703 | JGI IMG/M metagenome (GOLD analysis project Ga0209945, IMG submission 185703) | Salt pond soil microbial communities from South San Francisco under conditions of wetland restoration - Salt Pond MetaG R2_A_D2_MG... ...
TTAACTGTTTCCTGCTTAGACCCATCATCGAAATGCTCACCAGCCTTCTTGAAGGCGTCGCCATCTGGCGTAAACGAGTCCGGATCGATGGTGTTCGCCTCCTCCGCCGCAGAATCACTCGCCCCAACACTCGTCGCCGTGTCTGACCCAACACGCCGCTTCGTCGTCTTTGCAATACCATCCTCCTCGACACCCTCCTCGCCATTCATAGATTGCTGTTCATCAGAAGACCGAGGAACAGGCGCGTGCCCGGTATCTGGAAGCGAAATCAGATCCGCAAGCCCACTGTAGTCCACATCGAGCTGTTCAGCTGTATGCTTCATCATTCCCGGCCCACAGCGGTATTCAGCAATTGCCTGCAGTTCATCAAGCCAGTATTCGAGCCGATCCACCTCCCACTCATATGTTAAATACGTCTGCGTTGACGCACCACCGGAAAGCACTGCGGGTCGATGACTTTTCGACGGCACCCCCGGGAACAACAACCGATCGGCCTGCGGAATCGTATGCGTACTATATGCGGGATGGAAATCCACACCCGCCTCATGGAGCTCTTGCCCGCGAACTCCGCCCTGCTCAGTCACGAACGACCGAAGCAGGGATGTCTGCCGCTTTGTTGCAGTTAACACGACAAGCGACTCCTCCCGATCGACCGCCTCTTTGATTTCTTCAACGATGGTGTCAGCTTTCGGATTTCGCTCAGTCAACTCCGACACCATCGCGGAAAGCGCTTGACAGGCATCATCGAGCATGTTCCCAGCGCCAGTCACATCCTGCTCTAGTTGCGCATAGTTTCCACGAACATTCTCGATCATCTGGTCAACCGTTGAGCCCGATCCCCAGCCACTGTCGAACGCCATCATGTCGTCATGGAATTCGACCGATGTCGGTAGCGCACTGAGATAATTATACGTAAAGTAGAGATCACGCATCATCCGCGACACCGAACGTGGTTCTGACTCCGTCTGCCGGGCCACATACCACGAGACTTCACTGATTTTTTCAGAGGCCCGATCTGCGACTGGCTGCAGATCGCTGTACGTTAGATTCGCTATCTCCCTGTCGACACCCCTGATGAGATTCTGGAGAGCTGGGAGTGACGCCTCAAACGGCGAGGTCGGATCCGCACTTTCAGCCGTGATCGATTCTGGCTCGAATTTCGACCGGTCAGCCATGCTGTGGAGGAGATCTACCCCACCTTCTTCGAGAACTAACTGACTGAGCCCCCAGAAGAGAGTCTGTGACTCGGGGGATAGGGTTGCGTTCTGATCTTCCAGTCGCTCGAGATGTGGATGGGAGGGGCTATCGAATAGATAGATCAGTGGAATGTTTCGCTCTGCTGCGGCCTCCTGATACTGTTCTATTACGTCGAAATCGCTCAGCAGTTTGCTTGTGACGTCCAGAACAATCGAGGACAGTGGGAGTTCCTCCCTAGTCGGGAATTCTCCTGCGATCTTTTTCCCCAGTGTTGAATGTACGACTGAGACGCCTTCGTAATCACCGTTCCAGTTACGGGGTTTGTGGTTTGTGATGTAAGACAGCTTCTGTCCGTCGCCAGTTTTGACCATAGGAGCGGTTGCGTCCGCGAGCGAGTTCACCGGTGCGCTCGGTAACGATTCCCCGGTTCCTACATTGAAATACTGGTCGCGAATCCCTGCTCCAGACCGATTACTAATGAACAGCGTTGGCGGCATGGAGCGCGTCTGGTAGCCAATCGCGAGAAGTACCGTTAGCTGGAGATATGTCGGAGCGGAGGGGTAAATAAGCGCAATATCCCGATTTTGCTGTTGTGCCGCAGCGGCAGCAGCGACATATGAGCGATCGAATCGGGTCAGCGAGACTGGTTCCTCTCTGTAGTGGAGCTTTCCGAGAGTATCCGTAACAAGCACTGGGGCTGCTTGGTCTTCGACAGTTAGTAGATCTCTCAGACGCTGCGAACTGTCAGCCGTCATTGGGTTACAGTAGAAATATTAATAGAAGTCAATAAATGTATGTCTCGAATAGGTTCCACCACTTCAATACCCACTCCTCGCTTCCACACCCATCCAGAGTCCCCTGCACCCATGCCCCCGGCCCAGAGTACCACACCCAGCAACACCCCACCGCAACCAAATCTCACCAGTCAACGCACGTACAACTAGGGCGCAAAATGAACCATACTAACCTAACTCTGCGAGACCTCTACGATACTTACAACCTCAACCGAAGATACAATCACCCAGACAACGTCACCTTCTCGCACTCCTATTTCGGCGACGGAAGATACCCACCAGACTGGGGGGAGAAACGTACAGATATCTCGACTACCCATGGCGGCCGACGCGAAGCTATCCGAGAGTACCAAGGGGGCCTATGCGCCCGCTGCGGAACGGACATTTTGAACTCTGAATTTAATTGTCATCATTACCTCTTCCTCGATCAGGGCGGAAAACACGACCTCAATAATCTCCTCGCGCTGTGCCTGCCCTGTCACCGCCTCATTCACCCCAACGTTGACGACTTAGACAGTAATTGGCGGGAAGCCCCCATCTTCCCCTCAATCGATGCAGACCCTCGAATGGCAACCGTGAGAAAACCCGTAGTAACCTCTGAACGCCGCCAATACCTCCCGAGCCTCAGCCTCATCGCCGAAAAAAGCACCCCAGCAGAAAACACGCCTGCCCTCTCAACGGCCACATTCGAAATTGGACCCGGCGACGCCCTTGCCGCGGCAGAGGACTTCGAGCGTCTGCTCGATGAAATGGGAATCCACTTCGATAGCGAATACACCGTTCACGTCACCTCTTCAGCTGACCTCTCACTCTACGATGCTACCGTTGAACTCACCGTCTCCAGCCAGTATAGAACAAATATCATACTGGAAACAACGACCGACCGCAGCGGGAACGCCCAATTTGAATTACCTGCCGGCCGCGAGATCAAAGCCACCGTAACTAAGGGCCGCCTTGGTCCCGTAAAGTTTGTCGACACAACTACAACCGAACCTCGCACACGCGAAATCACGCTTCAAGACTAACTCATCAGTTATCGAATCCATGGACAACGCGGCCACGGCACTCTCTCGAACTGATGATGCCTACCCACTCTCTCACAGAGATCCAACCGTATTTACCCTCCCATTGACAGGATTAGAGGACTCCATCAAGAATCGTAATCCGTCAGCTGTTTGCACCCGATTGACTACTTGGGAAGTGTCCCCTTGTCGTCGAAACTACAATGCTTGGCCAGTAGAATCCCAGCGGCTCCGTTCGTCAGTGAATTTAACGGGAAGAGAGGAATATATCTAACTGGCTACTCTCTCAAAGGAGGTAGATGATCCAGACAGAAAACTCTACTTTTTGATAATAAATTGAATAACGTCTTTAGAATAGAATTTAACCGAATGCCTCTTGATCAGTCGTCAGAGACAACCTCACCCGTCGACAGTGTATTCTCTTTGGCTGTTGGCTGCTCTTTTTTTGTTATCACTGGGCAGATTACTTGGCCGATCCTCTTTCCTGCAACTGGAGGAACAGCATTTCCGATCTGCCGAAACCAGCTCGTAAACGGTCCTAAAAATATGTAGTCATCTGGGAATGATTGTAGCCGCGCTGCCTCACGGGGAGTAATCCCACGATTTCGAGACGGATCTGCGCGTTCTTTATCAGAATATCCATACTCATAGTAGTCCGGCAACACAAAGCCGTTCGCGTCTTTAGCCAGATGGGCCACAATTGTCGGTGCGGGTTTAGACCACTGGAGCATCCGGTATTTATCTCCAAACCGCTGCTTCTCTGCAGTCCCGACATCATACTCTATGTATTCGGCATACTCGCTATCGGATCTGTATTTAATATCCCATCCAGTATCACCCGGTTCTAGCGCTTCATCAAACAGAACCCGATCTTTTTCCATTGGATGTTCTCTGGCTAAGTGGTTAAAGCAGAGATTGGTCCCTGAATCGAGATTGTGCGTGTTTATATACTCGCTCTTTCGTCCTCGACTAATCTTCGAAAGGACCCGTCCTCCTTCGCCTCTCCGGAGGCGCGGGAGTCCAGAGAGGCCTTGTTGAATACTCTGTATCTCTCCCTCTACTGGAATATTATCCAGCAATTCTGACGCACTCAATGAGCCCTGTTCTGCGAGATCTTTACGTATTCCAAGAAGGAGTACCCGTTCTCGCTTCTGCGGGATGCCTAATTCAGTCATGTCTTGGACCCGATATTCAACGTCATAACCGAGTCCTGCCTCGCTGAGCAACTCTAGATCTTCAATCACCCAGTCGATTACCCGAATCCCGGTATCTCCGACTTCATTAACCATCCCCTCGACGTTTTCCATGACAATGGCCTTCGGTCGAAGTTCCTCCACGGTCTGTACATACTGGGTATAGAGTGTTGTGCGGCCGTCATCGAGAACACTGTAGTCTTCATCGCTTGCTCGACGTGAACGGTATCCAGCTTGTGAGAGTGACTGACAGGGCGGACCACCGACGAGTATGTCAGGAGAACCAACTGCTTGTTTAATACGTTGGCTTAAATTGACTTCTCGGACATCTCCACAGACGACGTTTTCGTGGGGAATCTCTGGATGATTGAACCGATAGGTAGCGACGGCATCTGGGTCATTGTCGATTGCCCACTGAACATTAGATTCTGTCTGCCCTATCCCACAAGATAATCCACCAGCCCCTGCAAATAGATCCACGGCAATCGGTCCCTCTTGTTTTGATTTCTGCTGTCGGAGGCGGTGCGTAAGGAGAAATTTTCTAATTTCGCATGTCTCTCCACATATGTCCTCTCCCGCAGTGATAGCATGAGTCGAAAGCGCCCGATACAACGGAGCAATTTGCCGATCAATCAGTTTGTCTTCTAGGAAGTGACGTCGACCTCTCTCTTTTTTGAGGTCTACGGGGTCGATGAGGCCGAGAGAGCAAAGAAGTCTGTCAACTTGACCGTCTACTGGCCAGACGGGCTTGTCGAAGGCTGTCTGAACCAGCCACCACGCGTCATTTTCCTGAATATTTGGAATCTCGGTGAAAAAATCTACATAGGTCTGGTACTGAACCCGAGAAAACTCTCTGAGGGTCACCCCATCAGTATAATCTATTTTTTCAACAGCGGTCAGGAGCTGTTGGAGACGAGACACGCGTTGTGGTCCAATTCCGCCTCCACGAACGAACTCACCAAGAACTGCTGAGAGCGTATCTTGACTGAGAGACTTGATCTCTTCCCAATCTCCGTATTGTTCCCGTAGCGCACGCACTGCATCATACGACCATCGTTCGAAGAATCGTTGTGCTGGCGATTCAACCGGTCCACTCAGCACGGCAGCAGCTACGATATCGAGAGGATCATCGCTGTTATACAACGGGTCACCACAAGAACAGTGCTTTTCGTCTCTAGACTTTTCTTGCTTAATGGTGGCATAGCGGCAGGTCTCACTGTATTTGTCGTGCTTCCGGGCAAGCTGTGCAGGTGTCGAACCCACGCACCCAACCGGATCCATTCGTTGTCTCTTCGCGTGGGCGGCAGTCAAGACATCAATTAGAAATTCGATATTGTTGAAGACCAACTCTCTATGAATGTCACGCTCTGTATCTGAAGCTGATTGAATCAGCTCCACTGGAGAACTGGGAGACGTGACCGACTCTGGCATACCCGCTCTTATATGGTCACCAGGGATAAATTTAGTGGCAATCGTATTTTTCATCGAAAACACCCTACTGAGCCTGTATCAGATTCTACGCAACCTGATACGAGTCCTATTCCCCAATCGTATTTCTCTTCTCGTCTCAGTCGTGATCAGTGGCCACCGATCTTATGTCAGCCGGAGTTGTAGTCCTCAGTATCAACGCCCTTGGTCCCACCATCACACTGACCCTCATCTCGGGCGATCAGCTCGAGCAGACTACTGAGTAACTACCATGGCTACTGGAATTAGCTTGGAGGAAGAATCTCCAGCCGACGACGAACGCATTGCCCGGCACCTTCGTGAGACGGTGTTGAAGCAGGTCCGTGGAGACATCAACGAGCGAGTCAAACGTGACTTCCCTAGCGATCGGTTCTTTGCGGGTGCGCTAGCACCTGAAAGCGAGGACCAACTCGACGATCCAGACGATGATCTCCAGTCAAAAATGGAGCCAAGCGGCCTCGGTGCTACCGTGCGCATCCAAGGCGGCGAGGAAGGTGACGTGCTGACGCTTGCTGTTAACGCAAGCGTGTGGGTGCGAGTTAACCCCACTTACGAAGAGATGGTAAACCGCGATTCTTTCGTCGCACTGGGTGATCGAGATGACGACGACGAAGGCGACAGTCTCCTCCCAGTTTTTGAACGCATTCCTCTTGAGGTGCCGCCCATCAAGATCCCTGCGGACGTACTCCAGACGCCGACGCGCAGCACTCCGGAAGTCATCCGCGACCGCACTCAAGAGGCATTCGAAAAAGCATTCTCCAGTGCCCGAACCCATGCTCGGGAAAACTACAATCTCTACGTTGAGACCGAGGAAGATGACACTGTCCCGCCGGCTGCGCTTGAGGATGATGAGAGCTTTCGTGATTACCTCTCTGAGCGGGCTGCTGTGGGAGCACCAGCACTCCCAGAGTGGAACGCCACGCTAGCTGTGGAAGTGATGGCTGACGAGGAAAACGATGACGACAGCACCATCGTCGACTTTGAAATCGCGAATGAGGCTCTCCAGAGCCGCGAGGATGCGATCTACACCGTCAGAGACCCCACACTGTTCGAGGTAGCCCTCGAGCTTGAGACGAGTGGCGATCTTGAGTTCGTCCCTTTTACTTTTGATCCGCTCCCAGAGGATTTCCGTTACAACAGAGACCTCTGGGGACATGGTCGAAATTGTACCATCACTGCGCCTAAGCGTAACGATCAAGAAGTGAATGAAGAAGGCATCCCGCCGGGTCGTCGGGCCCCTGCTGCGATGCCGACCGCAACTCGACTTGAAACACAGTTCATCCCGGAGTACCGACAACTCGTCTACGAATCGGCAGATCGTAATGTCGATGCTACATTTGAGACGTTGGCCGACCTAGACGACGGTGGCCTCGATCTTCTCGATGATATTTCCACCGAGATGCGGAGATACCTTAGCGAGGAGTACGACGCCGCACTACAACAATATCGCCAACGAGAGGACTGGAATGATGACCCAGAAACGGGTGATCTGGCTGATTTCAATGAAGACCGCGCTGCTTTCGAACGTGAGATTAAACGGTTCGAGCGTGGGATTCAGTGCCTTCGAGAGCATCCCGAAACTGTCGGACGTGCTTTCGAGTTGATGAACGAGGCAATGGACCGGATGCATGAGTTCCCCGGCTGGCGGCTCTTCCAACTAGTGTTCATCATCATGGAGATCCCCGATGTGGCGAGCCGCGAATACGATCAGTGGAACGAGGTTAGTTGGCGAGATGGTTCAACTGAGGACCGCGCAGAGGATGCCGATTCAGCGCTTGACATCGTTGACGTTCTCTGGTTCCCCACCGGTGGTGGAAAGACGGAAGCGTTCCTCGGTGTCGCTGTCTGGAGCATGTTTTTCGACCGCCTCCGTGGGAAGGACTTTGGCGTCACTGCGTGGACGAAGTTCCCGCTTCGACTCCTTTCGCTCCAGCAGTTCCAACGTATGACCGAGACGGTAATGTACGCCGATTTGGTTCGACGAGAACAGTCGGATATCGGTTCACACCCCTCTCGCCCGTTCTCAATGGGATATCTTGTTGGGAAGGCAAACACCCCGAACGCACTCACCAGCTACGACAACAATAATCACCAACGATATCAGGGGCCCTCTGGAGAGGACCTTCGCCGCGAGGCCAAGGTCGTCCCAAGTTGTCCGGCCTGTGGGTCTGATATCGAGGTCCGAATTACAGATGACGACCACAGACTGACGCATTGCTGTACCGCGAGTAGCTTCGATTGTCCGTGGCAGTCGCGATCGCTCACTGCCAGTGAACCATATGGTGAGGAAGAGCTCCCAGTCCACGTTGTCGACAATGAGCTCTACCGGTACGCACCGACGATCATCGCAGGTACCATCGACAAGATCACTGCGATCGGTTACCAGCGCAAATTTGCTCACCTCATCACGGGTGAGATGGATCTTGAGTGCCCAATTCACGGGTTTGCCAGTTTGGGCGAATGTACGGAGAAGTACGGCTGTCCGATAGACAAGGATGAGTTTAGTGACATGGCACGTCCTGTCGAACCGTACGATCCGGCCCCGTCGCTGATGGTTCCAGACGAGCTCCACCTGCTGGAAGAAAGTATGGGGAGCTTCGACGGCCACTATGAGACTGGTGTTGCCGAGCTACAGGAGCTTGTTGAGGCCGGGACAACAAAAGTTATCGCGCCGACGGCGACGATTACTGGCTTTGAGGACCAAGTCCATAATCTGTTCATGCGTCCGGCTGAACGGTTCCCCTCACCTGGGCCGTACCTGCGTGAGAACTTCTACGCGCAGGAACGTGCGGAGACACAGCGGTACTACATTGGGCTGGTCCCACACGGAAAGACGCACATCAATTCCATCATCGACCTCCTGTTTTATTACCATCGGGAGGTTCAGAACCTGTTCCGAGAAGCGTTGGAAAACCCGGATCAGGTACTGACCGGAGCTGTATTCGAAGGGTCGGATACCACGACACCACTTGAGGCCGATTCGATCGATGAAGTGCTAGCCTTACTCAGCTACTACAGCACCAGCATAACCTATCTGTTATCGAAAAAGGACGGCGACCGTCTCGATCAGTCTATCGTCTCTCAGCTGGATACGTATCTCCAGAAAGATGGCCGACCGCCACTGGCGTCTGAGCGTATGACTGGTGGAACTGGCTTCGAGACGATCATGGAGGTCTTAGATATCGTCGAGGACCCATGGGACGAAGACGCCGACAAACAGATCCTCAACCGTCTCATCGACCGAGGAGTACTCGAGGAAGATGTCTCAGACTCTGTCCTGTCTCTACGTAGTACACTTGAGAACAGTCTCGACAAGGAGAACGGAGTTGTCGGCAGTGACCAATTCGACAGCGAGCGGGCCAGCGCTACCGAGGACACTCGGGAAGCACTTGCTTGGCTACTTGCGAGTCGGCTCAACACCATCACGGCGACCAACATGATCGCCCACGGAGTTGACGTCGACCGTTTCAACATGATGACGTTCTTTGGCATGCCCCGAGGAACAGCAGAGTACATTCAAGCGAGTTCCCGTGCTGGCCGATCGCGACCGGGCCTTGTATTCAACGTCGCCCATCCCATCCGCGAGCGTGACCTGAGCCATTACCACTTCTTTGAGAAATACCACGCATTTCTCGACAGACTTGTTGAACCGGTCCCCATCAATCGTTGGGCAAAAAACAGTGTCAAGCAGACCCACCCGGGACTGTTCATGGGACTCATTCTCAATCATTATATGTACCGCGAAGGAGCCGGAAACCTCTATTTCGGTGATCAAGCCGAGAAGTTTGCTGACTCAGTCGACGAAGGAGAATTACGCCAGCAACTGCTGGGGATGTTCGGTGACCCAAGCGACCACGAGGAATTTAAAGGCGATATTGAAGATCTCACAAAAGAGGCACTCTCTCAGCTTCGTCTTGACGACGACCAGTGGACAAGTGGGCGTATCAAGCGTTCACCGATGCGGAGCCTCCGAGATGTCGACGAACAGCTACCCATTCGGTCGGAGTACCGCTACCGCGAGATCTTCGAGACGCTTGACAACCGGTGACCGACAATGAGTATGAAACGCAGCCGCCATCAGATCCTGTACCAGTTCCTCCCCGGGAACACCTTCGACTACAGCGACAAGCGTGGTATCTGGCAAGTGAATCGTCTCGAAACGACCGACGCGAGCGGCCAAGTCGATCGAGAGTACATCGTTGACCGCGTCTTCGCCCGGGCGAAAAACTGGGAGGGTGGTGAACAGGGATTTACCTCGAATAAAACAGGCCACTACGACTTCGCAGCACCGGAAGAAGTCCGGGCTCGTCCGTTCCCAACCACCTTCTACTGTACGAGCTGCCAGAAGGCACATGGATATTACTCCGCAGATGATCTTAGCGGAAAGAATCAGGCTCTAAAATGCGAGCGATCCGGCTGTAACGGCGACCTAAAGCAGTACCAGTTCGTGAGCGTCCACAGCTGTGGCGAGATCAGGCGACTGTATCCACGGAAATGTCCGGATCACGGTGACCAGTACATCATCCTCGATACGCAGGACAGCCAGCGCGCTCAAAACTTCCACTGGCGGTGTAACATCTGTGGTTGGGATACCCGAGTGAGCTACTCTCAGAACTGTGACTGTGAGTACGTTCCTCCATCCGCGGATGACCCAGACGACGACAAGATGTACACAACGGTCCACCGAGCCGGTTCGACATACTATCCACATTACCTGACCACGGTCAATCTGCATGCGTCGGGTATCGGCCATCTTCGCGGAAGTGAAGACGGCTCACGCAAGGCTATCGCGAAACAGCTCGGCCTCTCTGACTCTTCGCTGAAGTCTGTCGATATGGACGAGGGTATAGAGGGAGCTGAGATCGATGACGATCGGAAAATAGAGGTGTATCAGACGGAAGAAAAAGTCGAATCGCTTGATGAAGCAGAAGACTGGCTCCGAGCACACGGAGAGATCGACAGTCAGACCGTTGGTGAATCGATCACGGACTTAATCGATCTCAAGACTGACGACGATTCCTTTGAGATGACCGATGCTGGCGATGAGCTTCTTCAGTACGTTCTCAGCCTCGAAGAACTCACAGCACACACGCTTGACGACTTGGAAGAAGACGCCCGACAACAGGGGTTCCCCCGTAAGGCAGACACGATTGCGACGTACTCGGACGACCTCGACCGCTTGGGTCTAAACACTGTGCGTGTCATCGAAGACTTCCCAGTCCAGACGTTCGTCTACGGCTACACTCGGGGCGGCCGCGAAGAAGACGAGGCGAAGCTGAACGCCTTCTCGCAAAACGCGAGCAGCGGAGACGGCACACCGATATTCGTCGACACGTCGGAAACAGAGGCAACTCAGTTCGATCTCGACCCCGCGGCAGTGCTGCTCTGGCTAGCTGTTAATATTCCTGAGACAAGCGACGAGCGAGCTGTCCGTGGCGACATCACGCTTCCCGAACTGCCTGTTGATCCCTCGGACGCCGATATTGAGCGTGCTCGGACAACCATCGAAGAACTCTCTCGTGCGGAGCAGTGGGCGTTCCTGCTGAACCATCTCGACCCGGTTGATCAGTACGGCCGGTTCGAGACCAGTACCGACGATACCGTAGAGGGGCAAGTCACGAAGTACGTCTTCGAGATGCTCCATACCCTTTCTCACGTTCTGCTCAAGCAGGCGAGCACGATCAGTGGGTTCGACCGAACGAACCTGAGTGAGTTTCTGTTCCCACGCGCGCTCTCACTGGTGATCTATACCAACAACCGCGAAGAGTTCAACATCGGGGGCATGACCACGATGGTCGAGCAGCAATTGGATGACCTTCTCGGGCAAGCCCGTGCTCACGGGAACGAGTGCATGATGGACCCGGTCTGCTCACAGCGCGACGGGGCGTGTCTCTCGTGTCTCCACGTGAGCGAGATCAGTTGTTCGTATTTCAACCAAGTTCTCTGTCGGGACTACTTGTTTGGAAGTCGACCAAACACCGATCGAGACATCGAAGGATTCTGGCGGTTGTAATCACCTCCACGTTACTCATATTCAATGGCGCGACATTTACCGTCCATCGATCGTGCGCTCACCATCGCGGACATCGTTGATCACGAGGAGCCGCTTCTTGACGAACTCGAGGGAATGTTTCTGGTTTCCGCCGGGCGATCCGAACGCATTTCGCCGGCCGCAGTCGCGCGAGATACGGAACTGAGTCGTGAAGCGGCGACCGACCTCTTTCGTCAGCTCCTCCAAGTAGAGGCGATTCAACGCGAGACCTACGAGGCTGAACTGGTAGACACACAGTGTCGCGTTGATCCAATCAAAACACGAGAGATATTCGAGCGGACACAGCAGTCGATTCGAACGCTCGCTGCTCATCGGCAGCGGGTTCCCACCACGGAAGTAACGCCGTTAGTGACATTTCCAGATGACCCCGCGTTCAGCGATTCGACGCCTGCCTCCTTCGACATGGAGGGGCTGCTTTCTGCTCTCGCAAGTCAAGTCAAACGTACCGAGCGGGAGATCGTGCTCCTGTCGCCATTTTTTGAGGGTGACGGCCTTGGTCGTCTCGCTGACGTTCTGTTTGATGCGCTTGACCGTGGTGTCGAGCTGACGATTGTGACGCGATATCTCGCGGATTCAGAGTCACATAACTACAACGTCATCAACTCATTCATACAGCGAGCATCGGAACGTGGTGTCTCATCGGAAATTACCCTTGTCGATTACACTGTCTGGGAAGATACCACTCCGATCGGCAAACGACGCCAAGATGGCGAGAATCCCCAGTTCACGCTCCATGCAAAAGTGATGCTATTCGATTCTCGGGCCGCCTACGTCGGCAGTGCCAACGTGACGGATTATGGCTTCAACCGATATCTCGAACTCGGAGTCCTTCTCGAGGGAGCAACGGTCATAGCGTTCCGCGACCTGTGCGAGTTCCTGCTCGACTCCGATGGTGCCGTTACCGTTGGACTTTGATATCGACTGTTGGATGATGTATTACTACTGGGTGAAACCCCCTCTCGAGCTACTGGGCTCGATATCATCGCTCAACCCCTTGGAAAGTATTATTTATCTTGGACGTTCCGTTACAAGGTAGCTGTAGTCCCGCATTCATCCCACAACTCGTCCCCATCCAATGACGGACCCAACCACCTACCGAACGAATCGCGACCTGTTTTCGAATTATTACCTCAACGACCACCTCCACCATATGGAGGCTTGGACTGAGATCCCGGACACAGAAGTAGAAACAGCGTTCTCAGAGATCAAGTCGATTCTCGATAAGAAAGGTGATCGCGTCGAGGACTACAACGAGGCCCAGCTCGAACGGAACGTCATTCGACCGATCTTCGAGATCCTCGAGATTCCCTTTGAAATCGAGGAGACGGTGATGCGGAATGCGCGACGACCAGATTACGGGTTCTTTCCCAGCGCAGAGGCCGCCGACGCGGCGTTCGATCGAGAAAACTTCTACCAAGAGGCGATCGCCGTCGCGGATGCGAAACGATGGGGTCGCAAGCTCGACACGCGGGGCGAAGAGAAACGGGATTTCGAGAACCCAAGCTACCAGATTCATAGCTACCTCCAAGAAACACCGCCGCAGTGGGGGGTCCTCACGAACGGGGAGAAGTGGCGACTCTACTACGGGCCGACGAGCCACCGGTTGGACTCCTACTACGAGATCGATCTCCCCAAAGTTCTCTCCATCGGCGGTGAGGGAGGCGATCTGGAGGCGTTCAAGGAGTTCTACCTCTTCTTCCGGCAGGGAGCATTCCTCGACGACCAGACTGGTGACTGTTTCCTCGACGATGTCTACGACCAGTCAACCGCCTTCGCGGAAGCGCTCGGAGAGGACCTCCAAGAGAACATCTACGAAGCCATTCGCGTCCTTGCGGAAGGGTTCCTCGAAACCAACGACAACTTGGACGAGGAAGATCTCGACCGGATCCACGACAGCTCGCTCATCTACCTTTACCGGCTCATCTTTGTTCTCTACGCCGAGAGCGAGGGGCGGAACCTCCTCCCGACGGAGAACGAGATCTACAGCGAGACCTACAGTTTGAACGATCTCAAACAGGTCGTCGTCGAGAAGCGCGACGAGACCCAGCAGCACTACCAGACGTGGCAGACGAGTCTCTGGGACAAGCTGGACGAACTGTTCGTTCTCATCGACCAGGGGAGCCAAGGAAAGGGAATCCCGAAAGACGACCTCTACATCCCAGCGTACAACGGTGGGCTGTTCCGGACTGATCCGGAGAAGGAGGACACCATCGAGGCACAGTTCCTCTCGAACCATGAGGTCGGGGACACGTACATCGCCGAGGTCATCGAACTACTCACGCGTCACGAGGCGTCTGAAGGCCAAGGGAAAGTCTTCGTGGACTACTCCTCGCTCGACGAGCGGAACCTCGGATCCATCTACGAGGGACTGTTAGAGTACACACTCGCCGTCGCAGACGAACCCCTGACTGTCGATGACGGTGAGTACGTTGCCGCGGGCGAGGGTGATGACGTCACCGTTGAGCAGGGTGAGGTCTACCTGCGCACTGACGACGGTGAGCGCAAGGCGACGGGATCGTACTACACGCCGGAGTACGTCGTCGAGTACATTGTCGACGAGACGCTCGGGCCACTGGTACAGGAGATCCGCGAGGACTTGGTCGCAAACAGCGCTCGGGGGGACGACCGCGCATTCGCCGAGGAGTTCGCCGACCGAGTGTTCGATCTTACTGTGCTGGACCCGGCAATGGGAAGCGGACACTTCCCGGTCAACGCGGTGGACTATCTCGCCCGTGAGATCATCGACGCCCAAGAGCAGCAGGACCGCCAGGCACTCGACTCCGCTGACGCCGAGATTCGCGCTCCAACCACTGAGGAGGGAGAACTACGCGACATCAACTGGGCTCGGCGTAAAGTCGCTCAGCGCTGTATCTACGGCGTCGACGTCAACCCGC
>Ga0209945_1000468_pt1 | contig 14496 bp, 13 predicted proteins | sample SalPonR2_A_D2_MG_FD_185703 | JGI IMG/M metagenome (GOLD analysis project Ga0209945, IMG submission 185703) | Salt pond soil microbial communities from South San Francisco under conditions of wetland restoration - Salt Pond MetaG R2_A_D2_MG... ...
TGATTATTGCTGGAATCAAGAGCCTATGGGCCACTGAACGACAGAGCTGCACCGTGAATTCTGTACGTCCTTGCAGATCTTAAGACAGCTTCACTGGAGAAATCAGCGATACTCCTCAACGTCGACGATTTGTTTCGTTTCCGCGTGAGTTAGGTCTCCATCAGCAGAAACAACCGTTGCATCAAGTTCCCGGCCGACGGCGGCAATCAGACCGTCCATCCCTGTTAGGAACGGGCCCTGTGACCCAATCTCGTTGGCGATATCCCCAGCAATCTCTGCGGTCTGCTGGTCGGTCTCGTAAACGTCACCCCACGAGAGATCCGCTTTCGCCCCTGCTACATCGCCGTGTGGATCATTCCCTTCTCCAACGAGGACTTCGGCATAAGCAGGGGCCGGGAAAATGAACTGCTCATGGTCGTGCGCGAGTAGGTACTCTGCGGTGGCGTCAACGCCATTCAGGTAGTCAATAAGAAATGTCGCGTCAAGTACCTTCATTCGCCGTCAGCCAACCGACGCATTCGTTCTTTGGACTTCTGTTTGGATTTCTCACGAGCGTCGCGGACGCGGTCAGCCTGTTCATCTGACCACCGGCCGAATCCGGCCATGAGATCGCGGTCGTCCTCAAGCATCCGCTGCAACACATCGTTGTAACTCTCGCCCTCCCGGCGACGGCGGTCAAGTTCTCGCTTCACGGTATCGCTGACGCGAATCTGCTCATCTGCGGTAGCCATTTCTACGTTGACATTCGTGTTGACATTGGTTAATCCTTGTGGGTAGTTCGACAACACAGGTCAACTCGAAGGAACGACTTGTCCAATGAGCCGTGATTTGGCCAGTAGAGTAGAATCGCTATTTCACCTCACCAGATTGGGAGTGGAAGTCTTGCTGCGATCTGGTGGGATTACAGCGTAACCGCTGGCGTCGTCTGATCGTCAGTAGCCCTTTGATGCCGGGGACAGTAGAGAATCTATGTCGTTCAGTGTCAGTTGGCACACGCTGCTGGAGGAGGTTGACGACCTTCCAGCGGATGCAGTGCTGGTGACGCCACTCTCGCATACCCCGTTCTGCATTAGCGATAGCCAGGAACACCGGATTATCATCGACTACGTGGAGAAAGACGAGCGGCGGCCGCTCCAGCGAGAGCAATTCGAAACGCTGTTTCGCCGGGTCAGTGACGAACCCACACAAGAGTTTGAGCTTGACCGACTTCCGCCCGACGCGGAACCGTTTGCCGCGGTCTGGTCGCTGCACCCCCGCATGGAAGTTGATGAAGACGCTGGGATAATCCGACAGACCGACCTCGAAACCACGACACAGGTAGCCACAACCGGCGACGAAGACGAAGATGTCGAGCGCAACGAGCCCGAGCTCGAAGTCTACAGCGATGCGCTTCTCCTGACCGACGCGTTAGAACGCCAGGACATGACCGATCCCACCACGATTGAGACGGATGCACTGGTGGATCTCTACACGATGCTGTCGGATGTCCAGCGGAGTGCCGACGACCTTCGGAAACAAATTGCTGACGTGTTATTGAGTCGATTACATCACGACCAGCCGGTCAGTGGCCAATTCGGCTCTGTCCAGCGGACCTCCCGTCGCCAACGGTCGCTCAAAGACGAAGAAACAGTGGTGAATGCACTGGAAGCCGCCGGTATCGACCGCGAGCGCGTCACCAGCCTCGACCGAGACAAAGTCGACGATGCGTTGGAGGTGACCGAACTCGCAGAAACCGACCTCTATGAACTCGATACAACGGAATACGTCCGCAAAGCCGATGTTGACGAGGAGACCAAAGAATCCCGGCTCCAGGGGCTGAAAGATCGCCTCGCTGCCAGCGATGCCGAGGGCGGTGAGGTGGACCAGCTACAGGACGAAATTGCAGAACTGGAAGACCGGATTGAAGAACTCACGTCGTTCAAATCCGGTACCTCGTATCACACCTCATCAACTGGCGGATAGGCTCACGAACGCAGTTCTTCCGCTGGATTAGACGGGACACACATACCGTGGCGAGGGGCAACCTATCTGGAATTCATCAGAGCCCCGGTGAAACATACAGAGGATGGATACATCATCGCGGGAACGACCACAAACTGAACGGTGATCCCAATCTGTAATAAGGAACAAAGGGGGACAAACGCTCAAGTGACCAGCCCACGTCGAAATATTAACTAAATTGAAAATTTGATATCGTTTCAATAGATTAATTTTAAATAGGCCGCCCCAATTTTGATGGAATGGTGACAATTTCGCATGGAACAACAGCGGCGACGGTTCCTAATACTGTTAGGAACCACTGGAATAGGTTCACTGGCAGGGTGTGCTAGTTCTGATGATGAGAGTACCGATACAGCCACCGGGACGCCAGCCAAGTCGACCCCTACAAGAGAGACTGATACTCCGACACCAACTGACGCGACAACACCACAGTTGACCAAGGAAGTTGCCAAAATTGCCGCCGAGGAGGGTGATTCGAACGAAGACTTCGGCAGGTCAGTCGCTATCTCAGATGATGGAACCACCGCTGTCGTCGGTGCTACAGGGTCAGCGTATGTATTCAATCGAACGGAGGGCACATGGAGTCGAGCGGGTAGACTTACCCCCGAGGACGGCTCCTCCGGTCGGTTTGGATATTCGGTAGCTGTGTCCGAGGACGGGACGACGGCTCTCATCGGCGCTCAGCAGGCAAGCTTCCCGAACGCATACAACGCGGGAGCTGCGTATGTCTTCTCTCGATCAAACGGGTCATGGAGCCAGCAGGCGAAATTGGCTGCTGATGACCGAAGCCGCTTTGACGGGTTTGGCTTTTCGGTGGCGATCTCGGACAACGGTGCGACGGCACTCATCACCGCTCAACAAGACGCGAATCCGAACGGGGAAGGGACGGGCTCCGTCTACGTGTTTTCCCAGTCGGGCGACTCGTGGAGCCTACAGACCAAACTCACCCCCGAAGAGAGTGTTTCAGGCGAGGTGTTTGGGGCCTCTATTGGGATACTAGATGATGGATCAACCGCGCTCATCGGCAGGTTTGGATACAGTGGGTCACCTGACGATCCAATCGGATCGGTCCAAGTATTTGACAGAGGCGATGGTGGCTGGACCCGGCAGGCCACACTCAGGCCCGATGACGGGGTCAAAAACAAGGGATTCGGCTACTCAGTCTCGGCGGCTGATGGTGGTCCCACTGCTGTCGTCGGAGCACAAAACGATCAGTCGGCATATGTCTTCTCTCGATCAACCGGGTCGTGGGGTCAGCAAGCCAAATTGACCGGTGACGGGGATGATGAGTTCGGATTGGCGACTGCCGTCTCGAATGATGGGACTAGCGTCGTCATCGGCGCGCAGATTGACGAGCATTCGAACGGCCAGCGCGTGGGATCGGCTTTCGAGTTCTCACGATCAGGCAGGGATTGGACCCAGCAGACGAGACTGAGCCCCGAAGATGGTGACGCTAACGATCAGTTTGGCTCCTCAGCGGCTGTGTCGGGTGATGGTTCGATCGGCCTTATCGGGGCTCGTAATGATGCGGATCCAAACGGCTCAGACGCCGGGGCAGCCTACATCTTCGAATAAGTGCTGATGAATTCGCGCCCTGTATCTTGCACGGCGCCACGAACATCATCTGAGACTGGTAGGAAGTTCAGACTTCAACTCACAAGGGTACCGAGAAGATATATTCCAAATCCGGGAGTGAAATCAAGAGCAACGGCTTGCTATATAAGCCGTGATTCGGCCGGCTGTATTGCTGTATCAAGACAGCAACACTGGAAAAGCTGCTGAAGGGTACGTGCCTCTGACAATTTCATGATTTACGCTTGTCTATTAAAAAATTTACTGATAGTTCAGCACTGGGTTCAATGTGGAGGCGGTGTGTGTGGCAGTTCAGTAACGATTTATTAGATAAGTCGTAAGAGATTCCCCGGTTTTCACTCGGAGCTTGGCCGTTTGACCCCCCTACAGGCCGTGGTAGTAACGGAAGGTCAAGTAATCGTAAAGTCTCAGTTGCTCGTGATTATCTCACTAATCAGTTCCAAGACGCGTCTTACTCTTCTAACAAAATGCGGGTAAGCATCTAAGTCCAACAATCGAAGAGAATCTCTCCGCCAACTAGTTTTAGAGGTGGACTTTCTGAATGACAGCAGCCCTCAATGAGAGCGATCTCCACAGCGATGGATTATTAACCAACATGAGGTCAATAATCAGGAGTTTTGTTGGTTAAACGAGCGTCAGACATACCACCATTTCCGAAGCTACACACCACTGTTTCCGGAGCTTTTGAACCTGATGGTGATGAGCAGAAATGTACTGAGAGCGATTAGGATTCAGTAATTCGAGAGATTGGACTGCAGCAGATTGTTGTCATCAGCCGTCGATTCAATGATGTTCGCGACTTCTTCGAATCGCGATGTCGACAACAACACATCGAGGACAGCATTGAGCGGCACATCGAGTTCGTATTCGTGATAGCGGCCAGCCGATAGACCTTCGTTGCGTTCGTACACGCTAATGAGTCCGAGCATGTTCATATCTGAAAGATGGTCACGAACGCGCCGTTCACTTACGCTGTCGGCATCTAATCGGTCGCAAATTTTGATGTAGCGGTCGTAGAGATCGCGAGAGCGAACCGGAACTTCATCAAGTGCCTGGTGGTATGCCAGCGCACACAGAACAGCGTGCCCCTGTGTCGTGAGTTCTTGCATGCCCTCGTAGAGCTGATTCTTCTCGAGTTCGTCCTGGGCATCTCGAACGAAGTCCCCAGTCACGGTATCAGACTCTTCTGCTTGAGCGATTTCACCCGCCTCGCGAAGGAGGCGGATGGCCTGTCTTGCTGATCCAGTGTCTTGGGCGGCGAACGCTGCACAGAGCGGGACGACGTCGTCTTCAAGTACATCATCGTGGAACGCCTTCTCCGCCCGCGGGTGGAGAATGGACCGCAGCTGATTGGCATCGTACGGTGGAAACAGAATCTCCTTCTCTGCGAGTGTATCCTTGACTTTTGGCGAGAGGTTCTCACGGAACTGGAAGTCGTTGCTGATCCCGACAATAACGGGACGAACATCGTCGACGTAATCGTTCGACCGAGCGCGAGGCAGTCCATAGAGAATGTCGTCTGATTGCCCGATATTATCGATCTCGTCAAGCACAATCACCACAGTACCACCGAGAGAATCCAGTTCGTCGTAGAGCAGGTCGAATACCCGTTGCTGCGAATAGCCAGTCGTACTAATCCGATCTTTCCCCTGGCCACGACGGAGTTCGTTCACGAGTGCAACGGCCACTTGATACGATGAAGAGAGATTCTCACAACTCACCCAGATAGTAGACAGGTCAACATCGTCGTAAGCAGCTGCGTCGGACTCAAGATGAGAGAGCATGAACTTCGTCGCAACGGTCTTTCCTGTGCCAGTTTTTCCGTAGAGAAAGATGTTAGATGTGGGCCGGTTGTCGATAATCGGTTGGAGAGCTCGTTGATACTTTTCGAGCTCATCATCTCGTTCGCGGATATCTTCTGGTTCGTAAGAATCGTCGAGGGGAGCCGCATCTGCAAACACCTGCTGATCCCGTTCAAACATCCCCATAGAGAATTTACTTACAGCATGATATGATAAAACCACCGGTTCCTAAGCGTCCGAAGCGTCCGAAGCTAGGAGATATATAAGCAATAGGCACACCACCATTTCCTAAGCTCGATTACTTATATAACACACAGACACCACTATTTCCGAAGCTTCCAGATATCTGTGCGTACCGGCTGTTCTATTCTAGTTATATATAACAAAAACTTTATATATGTGGCTAGATAACCAAACCCGTATAGCGGTAAGAGAGAATAGTTACTAATCTAGAAATACTTGAGATAAATATCTTCAGAGGCCACTGCCTCCCAAATGAGACAATTACTGCTGGTATCTACACACCCTTCGTACATGCTGGCACGATAGCTCCGGAAACAGTGGTGTGAGGGTACCTCTGTTATTTCTGCGCGAAAAGCTTAGGAAACGGTGGAGGGTCGCACCACGATATCTTTGCTGGAGCTTTATCGACCAGCAGGAGATTCCGAAGCTCCACTCGCTGATTGGGGCGCCACAACCCACTCTGAATATCTGGTTGCTCTGGTTGTTTCGATCCACCTCATTGAGATAGATAGCTTCGGAAATAGTGGTGTGTCGATACCTGTCCTGAACCACCGTTTCCACTGTAATTCAGTTTGCTTTCTCTATCTGCTTCAATACAGTATCTGGTGTGATTACTTCGGAAACGGTGGTGTGTTTGGCTAACACTATTTTTCTCCCTATTCGCCCATGTCCTGAACGGGTAATCTCTGTGATGAGCTATCTTTGTTGACTCGATAGCTCCGGAAACAGTGGTGTGTGGTTCTGACGAAGTTGAGGCTCTGTGCTACGACATCAAATTCGTGAAATGGCAGTGTCCCTCACATCGTTGAATCCCTCAAAATAAATTGCTGAGGCGGTGGTGGGCTCTCTTTGGCTCTGTTGGGAATCGATGAAACGGTGGTGTGTGTATCACTCTGAGGATTCGACCGGGCCAATGTACTTCGATTGGATTTTTTCGCCGTCTCGCCACTGCCAGTAGTAGTAGCGATTGTCGTTGATCTCCTTGATCGTGACCGTCGCTTTTGCCGGGACGTCGTCCGGGAGATCGTTTGGCCGCTCCTCCACCTCGTTTTGGTCTGCCGACTCCTTGAGACGGGCTTCACGTTCCTGGTGCTCGGCGAGCGCTTCGGCGTACGTGGAAACGTCTCGGAGCTGCCCCGGAGACGACTCGTTGAGCGTGTTGACAATCTCCGTCGGAAGATTCGCCGGTGGGGTCGGGGGTTCGTAGGACATCGGCTACTCTCGTATTAACCAACACGGCCCACGAATCCATAGTTTTGTTGGTTAAGACGATGGGGCGGTTCTCGCGATTGCTGGCTGTAACACTATTCGAAACTTCTTTATATACAAGTTTCGTATTATGTTACACCGTGCTCCGGCGCATCGAACTCGAGGTCCTCGCCACGGTCGACCGCGGCGACACGATCTCCGAACTCGCGACGAAACTCGGCCACAGCGAGAGTTACCTCTCTCGTGCCGTCGCCGACCTCGTCGAGAAGGGGCTCGTCTACACGGAACGCGACGGGCGGCGAAAACGAGTCGTCCCGTCGGATGCTCGCGCCGTCGAACTCTATCGGGACCTCATCCACCAACACTCCCACATCGACTTCCCCGAGCTGTTGACCGGGAAGGCACTCGAGGTGCTGTACTACCTCGACCAGCCACGAACCGTCGCCGAGATCGCCGACCGGAGCGACAACTACCGCAATACGGTCAACCGTGTGCTCAAGCGGTTCCGCGACCGCGGCCTCGTCGGGACGGACGGCGGCCGCTATGAGTTCAACGCCGACTTCGACCGTCTCCACGCGTTCTCATCTGAACTCGCACACCATCTCCATCGCCAACGCCTCGAAGCCGTCGCCCCGAAGGGAACGATTCTCTGGGAAAACTACGACGAATTCCTCGCCCAGACCGAGACAGAGATCGACGCAGGCGGGTTCCACGAAACCGGGCTCGCTCGATTTGCGGCCTTCGACCTCCAGTTCCTGCTCACCGGCCGTCGCTACTACGTCTACACCGAGGACATCGACGCAGTCTCGCCGGCGGAGCTCTGCTGCCACACGCTGTTAATCGACGACGGCAGCCGCCACCGCTCGTGCTGTCTCCTCCTGCTCAACCACGTCGACGTCGACGAGGAGGACCTCCAAGTGCAGGCGGCGAAGTATGACCTCGAAGACGAAATCGACGCCTTGCTCCGCTACCTCGAGACCCACGGCGAGGTCGATGACGACCGGCTCCCGGAGTGGGACGAGTGCCAGGAGTTGGCGGCTGACTACGAGGTCCCACTACCACGCTGAGACCGACGTTAGGTCGAGAGAGTATTACGAACTGATTCCAGCGATTCACTCTTCGCTCATAACTCATAGAACGTCGCCACAACCTCACGCCCAGTTACTCGCCACCGACACCCTGTCCAAACAGACTCGATACGCTCGAACCGATCATCTGGCTTTGGTCGGAATATGACCTTTCGTCTGGGACCACGGATCGGTTCGTAAACAAACCCCTTTGAGTCAGTTTGTGTAGCGTCGCTACTCCCGGTCGTGTTATCTCGTTTTGTCATTGGTGATTGCACCCATCTAAGAGAACCGTGCCTTGGTTCAACAGCCGATGCCTTTCTATCGCTTCACTATCTGAGAATCACACAAGTAGTGCTGGCGGGTATCGGCCAGCAACAACGCGGCTAGGGACACCACTGTTCGCAGCTACTGCAGGGATTTCACGGCTCAAACTGCTGCCTAAACTGAATACTACCGTCGTTTTTGTCTATCTATCTGTTTATTCTTTATTCTGAACCAAAACTAATTTAAAACTTCAAACATATTTTATTTGCGAGACAGATAAAAAATCGTATTGATCGGCTTTGTTGAAATCATCAGAGAGTTACATGTTCGTCGTGTAATTCGTTGAGATGAAGGCCCTCCCGAAGTCGCAGATTCTCCGGTTTGCTGAGAAGGCGATCCATCTGGCACGCCGAGCGGTTCCTCGATACTCCTCGAAATTCTCTAAACACCGCTATACACCTCCTCAGAACGTCGTTCTGTTGTGTCTCAAAGTTCGGAAGAACACGACCTATCGTGGGCTGCTTGACGAATTAATCGAGATGCCACGTATTCGTCGAGCTCTTGAATTAGCTGAACTTCCTACTGCTTCAACGCTCTGTAAGGCGTTCAACCGGCTTAATATGGCTGTGTGGCGTATCATTTTGACTCTCTCAGCGACGCTACTTCCGACAAGCGGAGTTGTTGGTGTTGATGCGTCGGGGTTTGACCGTAGTCACGCTTCGAAACACTACACGAAACGTGCTGAACTCACGATTCAGCAACTCAAAGTGACGCTATTGGTTGACGCGAAGGTGAACGCAATCCTCGATTTACACGTGACGACGGCTCGGAAACACGATCGCCAGATTGCTCCATCGTTGATCAAGCGCAACCCCGAGTGTATCGATATTCTCCTCGGAGACAAAGGCTACGACGATCAGAAAATCAGACGGCTCGCCCGGCAACACGAGGTTCGGCCACTGATTAAGCATCATGAGTTCACATCACTCCACAAGGCATGGAACGCACGCTTAGACGCTGATCTCTACGGACAACGGAGTCAATCCGAGACTGTGAACTCAACGCTCAAGCGAAAGTACGGTGCGTTCGTCCGCTCACGACGATGGTGGAAACAGTTCCGTGAACTCACCATTGCCTGTCTCATTCATAATGTGGATCGATCACTCTGAGCGGTCAATACAGGCGGTGAATGAAGATAGAGTTTAGACTTGGAGAGGCTCCGAGCTGCGGGATTTCCAAGCCTGAATGATCCCAACACCTGCAACGACTGTCCAAGCGGCTGCAAAGATCATTTTCGAGTTAAGAAAGTTCTGAATGGCGAGAAAGGAACCGAAAATAAACTGTAAAAAAGCTATAATAGATAGTTTGTTCCATTCCATATGTGTTATTTTATGTGGTGGAAGGAAAACCATTATGCTCTGTATGCAGCTCTCATCAACCGGCTGTTTCAGGCGAGAATATATCTGAAGAATAGGATTTCAACAGAGCCACTCAAACACATTTTCGAGAACCTGTTCCGCAACGCCATCGAACATGGTTCTGACAGTGTGATAGTTTGTATTGGCCGACTTAGCGAGACCGGATTCTACGTCGAAGACGATGGCCCAGGTATACCTGACGATGTTCGTGAGGATGTATTTGAGGCAGGTCATACCTCTGAACGCGATGGGACAGGGCTTGGCTTGGCCATTGTCAAGCGGATAGCTGAAGCACACGGCTGGGAAGTATCGGTTACCGAAGGGTCTGATGGTGGGGCTCGGTTTGATTTTGAGAACGTAGAATTTGCCGACACGTGATATTGGAAGCGAAACCCCATCGCACAGCACCAGTCTAAGTGGTTCATTCTTCCACGAACTGCTCTAATGGAATTACCAAACCAGCAATGAGTTGTGAATCCTCACTTGAAAATACCAGAGGCAAACTCTAAACTGTTTTGTGTCGCAAATATCACACTTAGGTGGCGATATTTGTAAACCAAAATATTATTTGACAATCTAAATATTTATTGCCGATAAAATCCAAACTATTTGCAATGGGCAATAACAGCGAGGCCGAAAGAATAACTATCGACGGTGAGTCGTTCGCTGAGCTACGTAATCTGGTTGCTGAACTGGAGCAGGGAGGCCAGGACTTGGAGATGATGATCGAAACTAATAAAGAAATTATTGAGGGCCACGCGCCGACACTGGAGAAAATCAATACCGAAGCAGCAGATCTGTCTGCGACTATCGAGGAGATAGCATCAACAATCACCAATATCGATTCACAGGCGAAACAAGCATCCGAACTGACTGAACAGGGTGAGGAATCTACGGCCGAAGCCGTTGACGTCATGCACGAGGTAACTGACGCTTCGGAATCGGTGACGGAAGAAATCAACGATCTTCAGCAAAAGGCCAGAGAAATCGACAAAATAGTCGAAGTAATCAACGGTATCGCCGACCAGACGAACATGTTGGCACTGAACGCGTCCATTGAAGCCGCGCGAGCCGGAGAAGCCGGCGACGGATTCGCGGTCGTCGCTGACGAGGTGAAGTCACTTGCGGGCGAGTCACAGAAAAATGCGGAGACGATAGAGGACATGATCAACGCCGTGCAACAATCGACCGAAGAAACAGTGCAGAGTCTCGATAGCATGAACGAGCGAATCAGTGTCGGTATCGCGCGGATAGAAGATGCCGCCGACGACCTCTCGACTATCAACGACAGCATCGACACAGTCGCCGACAGTCTAATGCAGGTTTCGGAAGCGACCGACGATCAAGCCCAGAGCACACAAGAAGTTGCCACACTCGTTGATGAGGCAGTCGAAGGAATGAGCAGTGTCGTTGACGCCGTCGAAAACACTCAAGAGCAGGCACAGTCACACCAACAGAACATTGTCGAACTCAGACAGTTCGCCGACACGGAGATATAGTCAGTCGGGGCAGCCCAATTTTGTATCTCGCCTACGTAGGGAATTCACTGTGAATATTCGACATCACTCCGAGACAGGAACTGAGCTCGTCCCGACGCTACAGTCGGTTGCAGCCGAATCGGCCGTCGAGGGGTTACTCGTTTTGTCAACCCCCGCGGAAACCATAGCATCAACGTCGTTCGAAACTGCGCTTGCCGAGCTCGAGGTTCCAGTTATCGGTGGCGTCTTTCCAGAGGTCGTCCACCTAGGTGACAGCACGGAACAGGGTGCCGTCGTTGCCGGGCTGTCAACGCGACCGACAGTGACGGTTGTTCCTAAGCTGAGCGACCCTACCGGCTCGCACAGCGAGCATCTCGATTCGGGTAGTAGTACCGAGGTAGACGAGACCGCCTTCGTCTTCGTGGATGCCCACGCGACTGAAATCGAGTCGTTCATCGACGAACTGTTCCGGTCGTGGGGTGTTGAGCGGAACGTAATCGGTGGTGGGGCCGGTACACTCGCCGAAGAATCACAGCCCTGTCTGTTCACCCGTGACGGCGTTGTCTCGGACAGCGCAATTGTGGCAACTGTCGACCTCGCGAGCAGTATCGGCGTCAGACACGGGTGGCAGTACGTCGACGGGCCGTTCCGCGTAACCGACTCTGAGGGACCGAGACTCCGGACCCTCGACGATGAACCAGCATACGATGTCTACCGTCGGGTGGTCGAAGCAAACGGCGAGACGGAGGTGACAGTCGACAACTTCTTCGAGGTTGCAAAATCATTCCCGTTCGGTATCAGCCAACTGAACGCCGAGAAGATTGTCAGAGACCCATTCAAAGTCCACGACGATGGATCGTTGACGTGCTTTGGAGACGTTCCGGAGGGAGAATTCATCAGCGTCCTCGAAGGGGAACCGGACTCGCTGATCGATGCTGCTCGCGGGGCCCGTGAAGACGCGATTAGCGACCAGGCAGAGGTCGAGGCGGTCGTTTTCTTCGACTGTATCTCGCGAGCACTTTACTTACAATCGGCGTTCGGTAGCGAACTGGCCGCCGTCGATGAGACGAGCGAACCGGTCATCGGTGCGCTCACAATCGGAGAGATAGCGAACGACCGCGAGGGACACCTCGACTACTTTAACAAGACAGCCGTTGTCGGCGCACTGATGGAACGATGAGGGACGGACAAGAACGTATTCAGGTTCTGTACGAGATTTCCCTCGCTATCGGCCCGGCCGAGACGCTTGAACAGACTGTCGATAGAGCGCTTTCGTCGTATCTCAAGAAACTCGATTATTCTGTCGGAGCCGTTCTGGAACGGGTCGAGACATCAGCTGGGGTCAGATACGAGGCAGTAGGGACGATTCCAACCGACCCCTGGGACGGGGCGTTTCATACCGTACGCGACCAGATTCCGGACGAGGTTGACAACGACGCGGCGTTTCGCGAGTCACTCCCGCGCACCGGACGGGCCGAAAGTGTGTCCTACTGCCTGATGGACCTCCCGGAGTATGGCCTCCTCGTACTCGGGCGACGCGGAGCGGAACTCGACGCCCAGACTATCTCTGCGCTGACACCACTGAACCAGAAGCTGGCCGACGCGTGTGAGACGAAACGGGTCGAAACCCGACTCCGCGAGGAACGAAACCGCTTCGAGGGTGTCTTCGACGCGATGACGGAACCGCTGGTGAACGTCATTGAGGAGGATGGTGAGCCGATAATCAGAGATGTCAACGACGCCTTCGAGAAGACCTTCGGCTGTGCCGAACCGACGGCCCGTGGACGTCGTCTCACTGACCTGATCATGCCAGAGGCCGACGCGCAGTCTTCCGATACGACGGCTGGAGAGGCCGCGGAACGGGTCGCGTTCGGTCAGTCCCTCAGTCGGGAGGTGCGACGTTCGACCCAGGGCGATATCGGTGACTTCCTGTTCAGGAGTGTCCCGGTCGGGACCGAAGCAGCCCGGGAGTACATTGGCATGTACGTCGAAGTGACTGACGAGCGGGACAGACAACGGACCTTCGAACAGCTCTACCGGGAAACTGAGCAGATCCTATCCGGAGAGGACAGAGCGGCAATCTGTGAGCGGACGATAGCGGCCGTCGAGGAAGTCATCGGTGTCCCGCTGGCTGCCGTCCATCTCTATGACCGAACTGAAGAGGGACTCACACCAATTGCCACCTCGGAGTGCCTCTCGGAAGCAACGGACGACTGGCCGCCAGTGTATAGCGACCGGGGGACGGCAGTCTGGGAGACGTATCAATGCGACGAGCCAACCCCCGTCATCGACGGCAAGTTGGTGGCCGAACAGTTGCCCGGTGAGGACGTGCTGGCCGAGAGTGCGGCCGTTTACCCGCTCAGCACCCATGGCGTCTTAGTGCTCGCCACGAAAGACCGGGAAGTGCTCGACGGCGCTGACTACTTTTTCGGCCGATTGCTGTCTGCAACAGTGGCAACAGCGCTTGACCGAGCTCGGCGCGAACAGGGGCTTGCGGCTGTCCGCGATGTCACTCAGGAGGCGCTCACGGCGGAGACACACGAACAAATGGCTGAGGCGGCACTGGAACGGTTACCGTACGTCCTTGACTTCCCGCTATCTGCGATCTGGGAGTACGATCCGATAGAGGAACAGCTCAATCCGGTCGCACAGACGGAGCCCGCCGACGCGATATTCGAGGAAATACCAGTGTTCGAACCCGGGAACAGCATCGCGTGGCAGGCGTTCGACGACGGCGAAATCAAACTCGTGTCCCAGATAACTGGACACGCAGATGCGTACGACTCGGACGGCCCGATCGAGTCCGAAATTATCAGTCCAATCGGTGAGTTCGGCGTGCTGTCTGCTGGGTCGACACGCGAAGAGAGCTTTACACCTCTCGACCGCCAGCTGATCGAGACACTTACCGCGAATCTGCGTACCGCCGCTCGGCTGATAGACCGCCGAAAGGATTTGCGACTCCTCGACCAGATTCTCGCTCGGATTCTCAGACATAATCTCCGAAACAAACTGACGACAATACAGGGGAACGCGGAGTATATCCGTGACTCGACAGCCGAAGAACTGAGGCCGATGGTGGACAACATCGTCAAGGCCAGCCGGAAGATCGAACAGACCGCAGAGCATGCCCGGGAGATGCGTGCGGTTGTCAACGACAGCGAAGAGACGAGTGAGGTCTCGCTACGCCGGACGGTCGAACAGTCACTCGAAGAACTGCGTAGCGAGTTTCCTGCCGGGGAGTTTCGGGCGACGTTCGAGTCGAGCCCGACTGTCGTTGCCCACCCGAACCTCGCCGCCGCGGTCCGCCAGCTCATGCGGAACGGCGTTGAGCACCACACACTGGATCGGCAGCCTGTGGTCGAAGTTACGGTGCTCGAAACCGATGTCGGACCGACAGTCGAAATCGCCGACAACGGCC
>Ga0209945_1000473_pt1 | contig 14467 bp, 10 predicted proteins | sample SalPonR2_A_D2_MG_FD_185703 | JGI IMG/M metagenome (GOLD analysis project Ga0209945, IMG submission 185703) | Salt pond soil microbial communities from South San Francisco under conditions of wetland restoration - Salt Pond MetaG R2_A_D2_MG... ...
TGACCCGTTTGTCGCTGTTCGCTCATCTGCGACAGCCGAGGATCTTCCAGATGCATCCTTTGCTGGTCAGCAAGAGACCTTCTTAAATGTGCGCTCAGACAATCTTGTCGATCGTGTTAAAGAATGCTGGGCCTCGCTGTTCTCTCAGCGCGCAATCTATTATCGGAATCGACAGGGATTTTCGCATTCCAATGTCGATATCGCCGTTGTTGTTCAGCAGATGGTTGATGCGGAGAAATCCGGTGTGATGTTCACATCACATCCATCAAGCGGCGATCCACAGATCATCATTGAAGCAGCCTGGGGACTTGGTGAGGCGGTCGTCTCCGGTGCTGTATCACCAGATAATTACACTGTCGATAGGGAGACCGCAGAGACCACATCAGTCTCAATCGCAGAAAAAAAGATGATGATGGTGAAAGATGCACAGACTGGTGAGACTGTTGAGCAAGATGTCTCAGTAGATAAGCGCGATGCTCGTGTGCTCTCAGATGATGAAATCGCCGAGCTTGTTGCACTTGGTAAAAAGGTAGAATCACATTACGGTGAACCACAGGACGTTGAGTGGGCTATCTATGATGGATCAGTGCATATGCTCCAATCGCGTCCAATCACGACTATAAGCGATGATACACGTCCTGGGTCAGAAAGTAATCAACAAGCTAGCAATGGTGAGATTAATGCCGACAGTCCCAATTCGACTGAATCAGCGAACGATGCAGAGATTCTTGTTCGCGGGCTTGGGGCAAGTCCAGGGATTGCCGCTGGTGAAGCACGCGTCGTTACAAAACTTGACCATCTTGACCAGGTGAGCGATGGAGATATTATTATTACTGAAATGACAATGCCGGATATGGTCCCCGCAATGAAGCGTGCCTCCGGTATCATTACCGATGAGGGTGGAATGACATCTCACGCATCAATTGTGTCTCGTGAGTTGGGTGTTCCAGCGGTCGTCGGGGCAGGTTCAGCAACAACAACACTTGATGATGGTCAGTTGGTCACACTTGACGGTGATAAAGGAACAGTTCGTGAGGGTGAAGCTGAAGAAGAAGAACAACCACATGAACCAACCGAAGATGCACGACCAACAACACCGGTAAAGCCAATGACAGCCACCGAGGTGAAAGTAAACGTCTCAATTCCAGAAGCAGCCGATCGGGCAGCAGCAACGGGTGCGGATGGCGTTGGACTTCTACGTATGGAGCATATGGTGCTTTCACTCGGGAAGACTCCAGAACAATATATCGCTGATAACGGTGAGCGGGCGTATATCGATGAGTTAGTTGATGATATGCGGACAGCTGCCGAGGAGTTCTATCCACGTCCAGTTCGAATCCGAACGCTTGATGCGCCGACAGATGAGTTTCGGCAACTCGAGGGTGGCGAAGATGAGCCGCATGAACACAACCCAATGCTTGGATATCGAGGTATTCGACGGTCGCTTGACGCTCCAGAGATATTCAAACATGAACTCGATGCATTCCGCCGTATTTACGAAATGGGTTATGACAACGTCGAATTGATGTTACCACTCGTGAATGATGCTGAGGAAGTTATTCAGGCTCGAGAATTAATGAAACGTGCTGGTATCGATCCATCGACGCAAGAATGGGGTATCATGATTGAAACACCAGCAGCAGCTCTTGAAATTGAAGAAATAGCTGAAGCAGGTGTTGACTTCGTCTCATTTGGAACAAACGACCTCACACAATATACTCTTGCCGTTGACCGTAATAATGAGCACGTTGCTGATCAGTTTGATGAGCTTCACCCAGCTGTACTCTCGCTCATTGACAACACAATCGAGACTTGTCGTGATCTTGGCGTTAAAACAAGTATCTGCGGACAGGCGGGCTCAAAACCGAAGATGGTGCAGTTCCTTGTCGAAGCAGGCATCTCATCAATCTCAGCGAATATCGATGCTGTCCGAGATGTTCAACACGAAGTGAAACGCGTTGAACAACGTCTTATTCTTGATTCTGTTCGCTCATCATAGGATATACCGATATGTGCACGCTCACCCAGAGTCATATTGATGAACTTGCCCTAACAAGTCTTACATCTACTGACATGATACTGACTTTGTGATTCATATTCTGTTTCCAATCCAACTTTTGAACACATATGTCACCTCTGTATCCTCAATTCCACCACTATCCCCTATTATGCCGATTCTCTCGGTGTATTCGATATATTGCACACCCGGCTTAGCTGGTGAGTTCTCTATTATTGCAATCTTGCTGACGGCTGTATCATCACTGCCTGTCCCCGATCTAAGTATGAGTATGGGTGCGAGCATGATTTCATCAGACGGTGGTCTGTTATTGCCTGTCTCTCTTTTTGGTGATATTTGGCCGGAGTTTGGATGGCTTTCAGCCGCCGTTGAGCGTGCCACTGGGTGGGGTGGACTAATCATTATTTTCATTTATTCATTTTTAATCGCATTTGCACTTCCAGGAGTGAGTGAGATTGTGCTGTTGGCGCCGATTGATCTTGGTCTTTCACAAACTGGTCGCCTTGGGATTATTATGCTGGTGAGTGGTGCTGGAAAAGCTGCTGGAAGCGTCTTTGCCTTTCATCTTGGACAGGAAGTCAAACAATCAGGTCCAGTACTTCAGCTTTTCCAGAATTCATGGTTTGACCTCATTAGTTGGTCTGAGCGTCGAACAGTTGCGCTTGCACAACAGTGGGGATATGCCGGACTTGCAGCAGCACTCAGCGTTCCTGGATTCCCAGACACAATCTCAATTTATGCGTTTTCGGTACTCGAAGAGGATTATCTGAAATTCGCGCTTGCAACATTCATTGGAAGTATCGGTCGTCTAATAGTGACCGTTATTGGTGTTGGTGCTGTCTCTGCGTTTATTTAATTCCAGTGAGCAAGCGTTCCACAGGCTATCTGATTGATATGATTACTTACGTTTGTGAATTACCCTCAGGTGGGGTTTATTCGTCACTCAAATCAGCGGGATTTTGCCCTTCCCTATATGACCATGAAACAGTATACAATGAGTAAGATGAATGCAGAAACGCAGACACAGACACGTGAGTCATTTCCGACTGACGATCCAGCGGTGGTGACGTGTGGACTCCCGTATGCGAACGGTGATCTCCATATTGGACATCTTCGGACATATGTTGGGGGCGATATCTTTAGTCGGGCGCTCAAACGTCTTGGTCAGGAGACGGCGTTCGTATCAGGTTCCGATATGCACGGAACACCAGTCGCGGTGAATGCGGCTGAGGAAGGGGTCACCCCAGAGTCGTTTGCACTTCGGCATCATGAGCAATATGAAACGACCTTCCCTCAATTTGGGATTGAGTTCGATAATTACGGACATACTCATGATGAGACGAATGTTGAAATGACGCGTGAGATTGTCGAAGCATTGATTCAGGCTGGATATGTTTATGAACGAGAGATTCCAGTCGCGTATGACCCAGCAGCCGACCAGTGGCTTCCAGATCGGTTTGTCAATGGGACCTGTCCATACTGTGGTGCTCACGCACGGGGTGATGAGTGTGATGAGGGTTGTGGGCGACATCTTGAGCCTGGTGAGATCGAAACACCCGTTTCAACGATCACTGGGAATGACGCAGAATATCGACGTCGTGAACACCAATTCTTTGCAGTCTCAGAGCTTCAATCATATCTATCGTCATTTCTTGATCGACTTGAGGGAACCACAAACGCGCAGAACCAACCCCGAGAATGGGTTGAGGGTGAACTACAGGATTGGTGTATTACGCGCGACATGGACTGGGGAGTGGACTATCCTGATGATAACGATCTTGTCCTTTATGTATGGGTTGACGCTCCAATTGAGTACATCTCATCAACAAAGCAATACGCGGAGAGGGTCGGTACTGACTCATTTGACTGGAAGAATGCATGGCGTGATATACCGGGTGTGCGCTCTCACTCCTCGTCTTCGGCTAAAGACTCCAGTGAAGGCAACTCTCCATCCAATATCAACAATGGTGGAGAAATTATCCATATTATCGGTCGAGATATTATCCAACATCATACCGTGTTTTGGCCAGCGATGTTGCATGCAGCTGGATATACAGAACCCCGGGCTGTGATGGCTTCAGGATTCATCACACTCGAAGGAAAGGGATTTTCGACTTCACGTAATCGTGCTGTATGGGCTGATGAATATCTTGCAGAAGGATTCCATCCAGATCTACTCAGATATTATCTTGCGACGAATGGTGGATTCCAACAGGACGTTGATTTCTCTTGGAGTCGCTTTCGCGAACGAGTGAATAATGAACTTGTTGGAACTGTTGGGAATTTCATCTATCGATCACTGCTCTTCGCTGCGCGTGAATTTGATGGGACACCTGATATCGCGCTTTCTGACTCCGTTGAGGAGCGCATTGAAACAGCAATTGACGCATTTACTGCAGGCGTCAATGAGTATTCTGTTCGAGCCGTTGGCGATGCAGCAGTCAAACTCGCTCAGTTTGGCAATGAGTATATTCAACACCATGAGCCATGGAAACTGAGTAATGACGATCCACAGAAACAACAGGTCATGCGCGATTGTATTCAACTTGCAAAGGCAATTGCCGTGTTGTTTGAGCCGGTAACACCCGCTGCTGCCGAGCGAGTGTGGGCTGATCTCGGAGAATCAGGTGATATTCATACAGTCGGTATCGAATCTGCGCTTGTCGCACCACCGCAGACGTTTGATGAGCCAACTGAACTCTTTGAGAAAATCCCTGAAGAACGCGTTGATGAACTCACAGCAAAGCTTGCTGATCGCGTCACCGACCCGACCGATGATGATGACAGTGATACAGATACAGAGACTGGGACTGACGTAGCCGAAACGACAAATGAATCACACTCTGAATCCAATATGACTGAGATTGACCCAATTGCTGATGAGCGAATTGACTTTGAGGAGTTCGAAGAACTCGACCTCCGGGTGGCAGAGATTATCGAAACAGAGCCAATTGAAGATGCAGATAAACTCGCTCGTATCGTTGTTGACCTCGGTATTGAACAACGACAACTCGTTGCAGGAATCCGCCAATTACATGATCTTGATGATCTCATTGGTGAAACGGTTGTTATTGTTGCAAATCTTGAGAAAGCTGAGATATTCGGTGTTGAGTCAAATGGAATGTTGCTTGCAGCAGGGGCAGATGCAGACCTTCTTACGACACGTGAGGATGCTGATCCAGGAACATCCATTCAATAGCGCCGCTGGATGAGGCAATAAATATCATCGGCGGTCTTTTTATTCGTTCCCGAGTACACGTTTGCATGCGAAACGCTAAAATCGTCTGTACGCTCGGACCAGCGTCTGACGAACAGTCGACAATTCGGGCTCTCGTCAACGCAGGTATGAGTGTTGCCCGGCTTAACGCCAGTCATGGCACACCTGACCATCGACGGTTAGTTATCGATCGAATTAGAAATGTTGATAAAGTAACTGATAAACCCGTGGCTGCGATGGTTGACTTACAGGGGCCTGAAGTACGGACAGCTCCGTCGTCCGATTCAATATCTATTGGTTCAGATAGTGAGATTCGATTCACCACCGGTGATGAAATAACCCCTGAGGTAATCGGTCTCTCATATTCAATTGATGCTGTTGACCCTGGTGATACCGTGTTACTTGATGATGGTCGAATCGAAACAACAGTTCGAAGTGTTGATTCGGATGGTGTCATTGCGCATGTCGACTCCGGTGGCGAACTCGGTGGTCGAAAAGGGGTCAATGTCCCGGGCGTCAATCTTGATATTGACCTCCTTACTGAGAGCGACCGAGAGGACCTTCGTGTTGCTGCTGAAGCGAATGCTGATTTTGTCGCCGCGTCGTTCGTCCGGTCAGCGGCTGATGTATACATGATCAGCGACGCGCTTGACGCTCTTGGCGGTGATATCCCTGTTGTTGCAAAAATAGAGCGCGCTGGTGCTGTTGAGAATCTTGATGAGATTATCGATGCAGCCTATGGAATCATGGTCGCACGTGGTGATCTGGGTGTTGAGATGCCACTTGAGGAGGTGCCAGTTATTCAAAAGCGCATTATCACTCAATGTCACGACACTGGAACCCCGGTCATCACTGCGACTGAGATGCTTGATTCAATGGTTCAGGCGCGTCGCCCAACGCGTGCAGAGGCTTCAGATGTCGCCAATGCAGTTCTTGATGGGACCGATGCAGTGATGCTTTCTGGTGAAACAGCAATCGGTGATAACCCTGTCCATGTTGTTGAGACAATGGACAGGATCGTCCGACAGATCGAATCAAGTGCTGAATATGGTACCACTGAGCAAGAGCATGTTCCGACTGCTGCAGAGAATTCACGCACGGAGGCACTTGCACGGTCAGCGCGGTATCTTGCTCGTGACGTTGGTGCAAGTGCTATTGTTGCAGCGTCTGAGTCTGGCTATACAGCTCGAAAAACAGCGAAATTTCGTCCGGGAGTACCGGTTATTGCAATAACACCAAATGACCGTGTTCGTCGACAATTAACGCTTTCATGGGGAGTAGCCTCAACATATTCTGGGTCTCACGGAGATATTGAGGGAATGATGGAGGATGCTGTTGATGCAGCGCTTGATGCAAACGTTGCCAGTTCAGGGGATACGATTGTTGTGCTTTCAGGGATGATGACAGAACTTGAAGGGACGAATACAACAAATATGCTCAAAGTACACGTTGTTGCTGAAACAATTGCAACTGGACGGAAAGTTGTTGGAGGTCGCACTGCTGGACCACTGGCAACGCCAACTGACGGCAGACTTGATGAGATCCCGCATGGAGCAATCCTCGCGCTTCCTGCTGATTTTGATGCTGAATTTGATCATGATGCAGCGATGCTTGGTGGAATTATTGATGCACGCCCAGGTATGACCGGCTATCCTGCTGTTATTGCACGCGAACTTGATATTCCGATGATCTCAGGTGCACCATTACCCCCTCAGATCTCGGATGGCACCGCGATTACAATCCATGCTGAGCGAGGTATTGTATATGAGGGCGATCTCACCCGCTCACATGATCAGGACCGAAACTGATAGCATTCCAAAGTAATGGCCTAATCAATGAATTGAGCTATGTATGCTGTCGGAAAGTAATAAATATAGACACAGATATGGCTGTATTCCTCCGCGTTATAGTGCTCCTGAGAACTTATTGAGGAGTTCAATTCAAAATATTGTCATAGAGTAGCTGCTGATACCGTTGCATAGGACCGTTGGTTCAAAATGTTTCACGGAGTACTACACGCGGAGGAGGAGGTCAGTCTCTAGTGTTCTCACTTGGAGTGTACAACGCTTAACAGCAGGAATAGATGCAGGTCTTCATTAGTTATCTCTCGGCTTTAGACTTGAAATAAGACACTAACACTACACGGCAGACAACCTCTTCGACATATACCCGGCAGATGTTTTTGTGATGACCATCTATTTAGAGACAATGACAGATGACAATCAGCCTGATACCACCTCTCGTTCCGATTCAGAACCAGTAAGTGGGTATACGACAGAGAATGAGGATAATACTAACTCCACTGATGATACTGCATTCGAACCCGAAGCAGTCGCGGAACCAGAGCCAATTGAGCCTGAACGCCCGATTCCTGAGCACGTCCTCTTTGTTGCTCTTGGTGTGCTTGGAACCCTCGGACTACTTGTCTCAACGATTGTACCGAATCTAATCTAATCGATCTTGTGATGGGTCTATACTTTCAGTTGTATCATCGTTTTTTATAGCTCATCTATCGAGAACATCGTATATCCTGCATCCCAACTTTTGAGTTCCAGTGTTTGAGCAGAAGCCGATTCAATGCATCACCCTGTGCGCAACCGTTTAACACTCGCACATCTAATTATCTACTATGGTAACTCAGGCGATCTCCGTCGTCGCACAACTGTCGTTGCCGGCGGAGACGCTGTCATTACTGCTCATTACGGCAGGTCTTGGATTGAGTATTCTTGAGGCATTTGCCCCTGGTGCGCATTTTGTTGTTCTTGGGGTGTCGTTACTAGCGACTGGACTCGTTGGTTTGCTTCTTGGAACTGCTTCGCCGCTTGTTCTCAGCGGGCTTGTCGTCTTATTTGGTTCCGCTGCGCTTCTTGGCTATCGAGAATTCGACATATATGGCACAACCGGGTCCGAACAAACAAGCGATTCAAATAGCCTCACAGGAACACATGGGCGTGTTACTGAACGCGTGACACCAACGCAAGGGCAGGTCAAACTTGATGCTGGCGGATTTGACCCATACTACAGTGCTCGCTCGGTTGATGATGAGCTTACTGCTGGGACTGAAGTCGTCGTTGTTGACCCTGGTGGAGGCAACGTTCTCACTGTGGAGCCACTTGTTGGTGGTGTTGATGAAATCGATCGTGCACTCGCCACAGAGCAAGCAAATCGAGAGACTACGAATAGTGAAAATGAAGACCCGACCCCGACCCCAACCCCAAATTCGAATATGACTCAGACCGATGACACACAGTCTGATGAACAACGAGACTCTGAGTCTGAATCAGGTCTTGAGCCTGAATCTGAACGCGAGCGCGAACGCGAGCCTGATCTGTCCTAACTTTAGCACAAGTGAGATAGTTGATGACTCAGCCTTCTTTATTCTCGACGAGCTGTAATAATTGGATTACTGACATATACTATTTATACAGTCTTGTGTCTCAGTCATCGTCACAACAATAATCGGCAATATCACTACTGGTTTCATACTCCCAGATCGCTCTCAATCTCCAACTCGACCGACTATTGGTCGCCAGTACAACAGAGCAATCGTCAATATGAACACAACAGTCGATACATCGTATGAGAAATCAACTGCAATCGCAGCAACGGCTGACCCACCGCCAAGCACACCGGAGAGTACTGACGCAATAACCGGCCATGAGCAAGACACACATGAGAGTAATCCAACGATACCTGAAACAGCTGCCCTGGCAGCATCAATAACCGTTGCATAAACCAGATACGTCAACGCAAGATACCCAACAATACGTGCGGGCATCAATACTACTGCTCCTATTGGAGTTGTGATAATCGGTGCAGGACCCCAACCTGGAAGTAACGTCGCAACACGAATACCAAATGATTGGGTGAGCGCATTTGCTGCATTTCCACCGGTTGTGATAATCACACCGCCAACGATGCTAAGAATACTCAAATATACTATTGCAACAATAGTTGCCCGTCGACGCGTTCGCGCATCGGCTGATGCAGGGTTTGTTTTCCAGATAACAATCGCCCCAACAAATATCCAGAGAAGCCCATAGATCGTGTACCGCGGTTGTGTTATCGTGATATCAGCAATCAGTAGATAGCCAAGCGCAAGACCAATTAATGAATTTCCAAGAAGCGTTGCATAGACAAGGTCTTGTGTTCGCTGTGTCGTTCTGAATGCTTTTTTTACAGACACATTAAATCACCAATGTGTCGAAGACAATTGCAATCAGGACCGCTCCCAGATATGCGTTTGAGGCATGGAATGAATGGAATGCAGCAGCCTTCGTCTGCTCATAGTGGAGTTTGATAGCGAAATATAGAAACACTGCTCCAAAGACGATACTCGCAACTGCGTATACAATACCAAGTGCCTCTATTGTTGCAAGTCCTCCAGCAGCAACAAGCGTTAGTGCAAGCCACCAAATAACGTGTTTTCGTGTTTCTGTTTCTCCGCGAACAACCGGCATCATCGGGAATCCTCCTCGTTCATAATCCTCCTTATACGCTAGTGCAAGATTGTAGAAGTGTGCTGGGGTCCATAGGAAAATGACCGTCGCGAGTGCAAGACCACCAAATCCAATATCTCCAGTCACAGCTACCCATCCAATAAGTGCTGGAAGTGCTCCTGCAGCACCCCCAATGACGGTGTTTTGGACGGTGTTCGGTTTGAGTAAAAGCGTATATACAACACTATAAAAGACAATTGCAACTCCGCCAAGTATAGCCGCAAGCATGTTTACCCACGAAAACAAGACAATTGAGATGACTGTGAGTAGTATCCCAAATGCAATTGCATTCCAGACTGGAACAAGATCAGTCGCTAATGGTCTATCACTCGTTCGCTGCATCCGACGGTCGACATCACGTTCAAGAACATGATTAAACGTTCCAGAGGCTCCAATCGAGAGAACACCACCACCAAGCGTCGCAAGCGCAATCCCTGGTGTCAATTGACCTGTTGTTGTTGCCCCAAGAGTCATTCCAGCCGAGGCAACAAGACAGAGGAGCCACATCAGTCGTGGTTTTGTCAATCGGATGTATGCGCGTAGAGTCGCAAGAAGTCGATCTCGGGGATCTGTTGGAAGGTCTGGATCATATTCAGACGCCGGCGGAAGGTCTTGATCTGGCTCTGGTTTCGATGGTGTTGTTTGCGTTTCTGTTGGATCACCGGTTTCAGTCTCAAGTGACCATGCAAGTGCAATCGCCAGTGTCAGAAAGATACTCAGTCCACCAATAAGATGAATAACCGAAAGTGTCAGATCTGGACCCTGAACCGCGACAACCGCCCCAACGGCTGCTTGAATTGGATATAAAAAGCTCCCGACTGCAACTGTTATGAGAACACGTCGTTCGATGTGTTCACGTATACCAACGCCGAGTGTTACAACAGCACAAATCCCAATAATTACTGCAACAACTCGATGTCCGACTGCAAGCCATCCAATGGCTGACCCTGGCGTTGCCCAGCCGTTTCCGCATATTGGCCATGCAGCACATGCCGCAGCGGCATCAGTCACAGCCGTTGTTACACCAACCAATACAAGCAGGTACACACCCATTGCCGTCCCCGCAAGTAATCCATGAAATCGTCTTATATCTATTGCAGATGTCGTGGTCGCCGTTTGTTCAGCCACCAATGTCACCGATGAAGATTTGATTTTGACGATACTTATCACCCCCGCTTCGATAAGACGCGCTTGAAAGACAGCAACTATTTATGCATCTCACACAAAGCTCTCTGCGATGCGACACACGCGTTTGGCACTCGTTTCCGTACTTTCGACACTGGCGCTTGGGGCGGTCGCCATGCCGGTCGCTGCGCAGTCATCAGCCAGTGCCGAGTTGATCAATGGATTGAACGGAAAGCTACTGTATGTTGGAGTCCCGATTACGATTCTTGTTGAGGCGATTCTGATTTATACCGTCATGAAGTTCCGGAATAATGACGATCCAACGCCAACTCAAGAGAATCGTCGACTTGAGATTACATGGACTGTTGCGACGGCACTTATTTTATTATTTGTTGGCGTTGCCTCATATGGTGTTCTCGCAAATGAAAATATTACATATCAACCGCAGGCAGAAAACGCTGCAGGCGAAGCTGTCAATGGCGAACAGCAAAAGCCGGTTGTTGTTCGTGCAGAGGCATATCAATGGGGATGGGAAATGTCATATCCCGAAGCTGGAAACTTCACTAATGGGAACACAATGGTCGTTCCTGAAGACCGTCCGGTCGTCATTCGAACGACCTCTCGTGATGTGATCCATGGCTTCCATGTGCCAAAGATGGCATTAAAACAGGATTCGATGCCAGGACAGGTTAATTCCATTAAGACCGTCCCATATGAGACTGGCAGTTACCAGGGATACTGTACACAGTTCTGTGGTGTTGCACACTCACAGATGTACTTCACTGTTGATGTTGTCTCACAGGATGAATATCAACAATGGCTTGACACTCAACAAAAGAACGCTGATAGCTCATAACTGACGCCAGTTCATTACAACTCAGTCTGTCTGGGTCTGTGGGTTGGGATCCGGATTTGGGTCCGAGTCCGAGTCTGAGTCTAAGTCTATATCTGTGTCTGTTTGTGTCCTTTCTGGCTTTGACCCACGCTGTGTGAGGATTTGATCAACAATTATCCCAGTCGAGAGAATTTCATCATCATACTGTGGATCACGTGCACTTGCTCTGACAACATCACATGCGATATCACGACCGCTAAGAGCATCGCGAACGGCGTCGATATCATGATGTTGATCATGTCCAAGGACAATAACGTCCGGTTGTAATCGTTCAATTGGAATGAAAATGTCCTCAGGATGACCAAGATGGGCAGCGGTGACGATTTCAAGTGCATCGACAACATCGCGCCGTTGACGATCTGGCAACACTGGCTTCGGCTTATGAGTCACATTTGTGCGACGGGCAATAATCACATGTAATTCAGTACCAAATGTCGCTGCCTCGGTTAGATAATGAATATGACCAGGATGTAAGATATCAAATGTTCCTTGCGCAATAACACATTCAGCCTCCTCTGTCATCGCCATCCCCGGTCATCATCCGTCTGCATATCGGTGTCAGTGTTCTGATTAGATTGCTGGTTCGATTGTGTTGGAGTGTCCATTTCGACATCCCAGCGACTCTGCTCTTCATCACCAGACTGTTTGGTATGATCAATATCAAGATCTGTTTCATCAAAATCAAAAAATGCCTCTGGGTCAGGAAGATCAACATCTACCACCTCAAGTGACCGTCGATTACCGTGCTGATCAAATGCAGCCCAGTCAGTCACCCCATATGGATGACCGATGATAATATGAACGCGTCCCTTCCCGAATGCATTCCGGTCGGTGTCGCTCGGCTTGAGTACACCGTTTGGATGTGAATGAATCGAGCCAACTGCATGACGGTCATTCGGAACCATATTTGAATCAATCGTCGCACTGGTAGGTGTTGATTGTGTTCCGGGAACGATGAGCACCTCCGTGATTACAGTCCCAGATCGGTCAAGTCCAATACGACGTGCGTCCTCACCACGAAGCAAGCCCATATACTCATTCGGGTGCGCCTCCTCTGAGGCCTCGCGTGCAAACTCTAATGCGTCAGACGCAATTCCCAACACTGCACTCGACCGGAAAAGTCGCATATTGAATCCAAAGGCAGCCTCTTCTATACACCTTTCGAGGGAGTTCTGCCCGTCACTCAGCATTTCACATAAATGATATTGATTATGATACTACAGCAGTGAGTATCCACCGATAACGCAGAGATATCTCACAATTATTCTAGTGAGGATGTTGGTTGAGATCGCTGTACAATGCGGTTCTTATCTGAAAGAATTCGACGCAGTACAAACTAAAGTCTTAACCACAACGCACTACTCAAATATAGTATGACTACTGATAGCGCCGGAGATTCCGGCGACTCGCGTCCGAATTCGGGCGCCGATTCACGACCTATCGTTTATGATCTTGCCCCTAATTGTACACGTGAAGATATTGAACATGATGCGAACTATCACGCAGTGGTAAATGGGGTTGTTGAGTACGGTATTTTCATCGATATTGCGGACGATATTTCAGGACTTGTTCATGATTCAAATCTTGACCGCTCGTATGAAGTCGGTGATCGGTTGACGGTCACACTTGAGTCTGTCCGCGATAACGGTGATCTCGCATTTGATGTCTTCAATGAATCAAGCTATCAGACCGTTGTTGTTGAGCATGACCCCGAACTCACCGCAATCGAAGAGCTTGAACCGGGAATAGATGCATATGTCGCAGGAAAGGTAACAAAAATCAAACAGACCGGTGGTCCAACAATCTTCCGAGTTGCTGATGAAACCGGGATTGTTGCCACAGCAGCCTTTCAAGAGGCAGGAGTCCGTGCATTCCCTACGGTTGAACTTGATGACATTGTCCGTGTTGGTGGGGCTGTTGAGCCACATAACGGCTCACTTCAAATTGAAGTTGAATCACTGACGCAACTCGATGGTGCTGACGCTGAGGAAACACGAGCACGTCTCGATACAGCCTTCACACGGCGCGCCGCTCCTCCGGATATTTCACCGCTTATCGAGTGGGATGCACTTGAACCGTTAATTGATGATCTTCGTGATGTTGCACAACTACTTCGCCGGACAGTACTTGAGGGACGACCAATTCGTATTCGTCACCATGCTGATGGTGATGGAATGTGTGCATCGGTTCCTGTCCAGCTCGCTCTTGAACGATACATTCGAGATGTGTATGATGATGATGATGCCGCACGACATCTTGTGAAGCGACTTCCGTCGAAAGCACCATTCTATGAGATGGAGGATGTCACTCGTGATCTTAATTTCGCACTTGAGGGACGATCACGACATGGACAGCGACTTCCATTTTTATTGATGCTTGATAATGGTTCGACAGAAGAGGATGTACCCGCATACGAGAACCTTGCACACTATGATGTGCCCACTGCAGTGATTGACCATCATCATCCTGATCCTTCAGCCGTTGATCCATTATTAGATGCTCATGTAAACCCGTATCTTCATGATGAAGATTATCGCATTACTACCGGGATGTTGTGTGTTGAACTTGCACGGATGATTGACCCATCAGTGACTGATGAGATTCAACATGTCCCTGCAGTTGCCGGGCTTGCAGACCGCTCAAAAGCGGATGCAATGGCGTCATATATTGAGTTGGCAACGACCGTTGGGTATGACCATGATCGATTACTTGAG
>Ga0209945_1000474_pt1 | contig 14440 bp, 17 predicted proteins | sample SalPonR2_A_D2_MG_FD_185703 | JGI IMG/M metagenome (GOLD analysis project Ga0209945, IMG submission 185703) | Salt pond soil microbial communities from South San Francisco under conditions of wetland restoration - Salt Pond MetaG R2_A_D2_MG... ...
TCAGTCGACACGCGGGCGAACTCATCGAGGGTGGCCGCTGGCTCGGGGAGATTGATCAGCAGCGCTTGACAGACGACGAGGTCGACGCTATCGTCGGCAACCGGCAGGCGAAGCGCGTCGCCAGCGACGCAGGGAACGTGGTCGCTGGCAACGTCGAGCAGCCGGCGGTCGGCATCGACACCGATGACCTCGCCGTCGGATTCGGCCGCCAGCACGCGCGTCAGTTCGCCGGTGCCGCAGCCGACATCGAGGACGCGCTCGCGGTTCGAGAGATCGAGATCAGCGAGGGCGGCTCGGGAGTCGGCCCACATGCCCTCGCGGGTTCGTTCGAGATAGTCTGCGGAAAACCGGCGCACGGCTCAGTTACGGAGGTCTTTCACGCGCTCGATGTTCCACGCGAAGCCTTTGCCGTCCTCGGTCGGCGTTTCGAGGGCGAACGGCAGGTCGCGTAAGTCAGGATGGTTGACAATAGCTGCAATACCGTCCTCGCCGATGTAGCCCTCGCCGATCAGCGCGTGTTCGTCCTTGTGGGTACCTACGTCGTGTTTCGAGTCGTTGAGGTGGATGTATTCGAGATGGTCGAGGCCGACCACCTCGTCAAATCGCTGGACGGTCTCGTCGACCGCCTCAGGCGTCGTGAGGTCGTTGCCGGCGACGAGCGTGTGGGCGGTATCGATGCAGATCCCGATGTCGGTGTCGGTGCGGTCGATAATCCCGGCGAGGTGGTCGAACTCGCCGCCGAGTTTGGTGCCGCTGCCGGCATCGCTCTCGATGAGGATCTGAACGCCTTCGGGCACGTCGAGGTCGTCGATGACGCTCGCGGCGTTGTCGAGGCCACCTTCGACGCCCGCGCCGGTGTGTGCCCCGAGGTGGGCGTTGACGTAGGGAATCCCCAGCTTGTCAGCCGCATCGAGTTCGGCCTGCATGCTGTCGAGTGATTTTGCCCGGAGATCGTCTTTCGGCGTACAGAGGTTGACGAGATAGGAGGCGTGGATCACCCACGGCCCGTCGAGTTTCTCGGCCGTCAGATCGCGGAAGCCCGCTGCGGCGTCGTCGCTGATCTCGGGCTGTTGCCAGACCTGCGGCGAGGTGGTGAAGATCTGTCCGCAGTTGCCACCGAAGTTGCGCTGGCGGTCGACAGCGTTGCGAACATCGTCGTACTCGGGGGTTTCGGTGTCAGAGGAAACACGAGATCCGGAGATCGAAACGTGGGCGCCGACGTGCATGCACCGTGGTTGGGCCAGCCCCCTCAAAGCGACTTCGATAGCGTGACCGCTGTCACCACTGCTATCAGATTAGCTGCCCAACACGGTGGCGATGCCGGTCTACGATCGAAGCACGCCCGACGCGCCACGGGTCACCGAGTTCGACGGCGGCATCGAGTGGCTCGCCCATCCAGACGAGACGGGTCGCCGTGCGAGTCACCTGCTCACTGGCCCAGACGACTGTTTGCTGTTCGACCCACTTGATATCCCTGACCTCGACGACCACATCGCTGCCGCCGGTGGGCTTGCTGGGATCGCCGTGCTGTCGAACTACCACGCCCGCGATGCTAACACGATCGCCGCCCGCCACGACGCAGCGGTGACGGTGCCGCCGTGGCTGGATCGGGCTGCTGACCGCCTGACAGCACCGTTGACGCGATCGACAACACTTGGCGATTCGGGGTTCCAACTCACCCGCTACAATCCGGTACCGGGCTACGAGGAAGCGATCGCTTACCGCGACAGCGACCAGACGCTCTATGTGCCAGACGCCCTTGGGACGGCACCGTTCTACACCGTCGCCGACGAACGGCTCGCTTGTTATGGGTTGCTTCGCGTTCGTCCGCCACGGCCCCTGTTCGAGCTGTTTGCGCCGGATCAGATCCTTGTCGGCCACGGAACGGGTGTTTTCACTAACGCGACGGCAGCCCTCCGAGACGCGCTTGCTGGCGCGCGGCGACGGCTGCCGACAGCGATTCGCCGTCATGGGGTGACGCAGTTGCGTGGTCTGGTCGCCGCGCTGTGGTAGCCCAGCGGCTCTGCGGCGACCCGTGCTCAGATCCGGAATCACCCGGCTTCCGGAATTTGATATCGCGGTATATGATTTATATCGGGCCGCTAGTGGACTCGTCGGGCTTTTAGGCCGTGCGAGCGACTTCTTGCTATGGTCGACAACATCGCGCCCTTCTTTCGCGAGCTTGAGCCCGCGGACTTCTATCTGCTGTCGGGGATCGAACAGGGGATGCGCTTCTCCGAGTGGGTACAACACGAGGAGATCCCGAAATATGCGGAGTTGACCGCCGAGGAGGTTGACTACCGGATCGATCGCTGTATGCGCCACGAGCTGATCGAGCGCAAGACGATCCAGTATGAGGGCTACCAACTCACCTTCGAGGGGTATGACGCCCTCGCGCTGCGGACGTTTGCCGAACGCGATACCTTCGACGGCATCGGCGCGCCGCTGGGTGTCGGCAAGGAAAGCGATGTCTATGAGGTGCAGTCGTTTCGGCCGATGGCCCTGAAATATCACCGTGAGGGCTATACGAACTTCCGGGAAGTCCAACGCGAACGGGAGTACACCGCCGACCGCGACCACGTGTCGTGGCTCTACACCGCCCGCCAGGCCGCCGAACGGGAGTTCGAGACGCTCGAAGGACTGTATCCTGATGTGTCGGTGCCGCGGCCGGTCGATCAGAACCGCCACGCGATCGTCATGGAGAAACTCACCGGCGCGGAACTCTCGAAGGCCGCCCTCGAATCCGATCAGGTCGTCGGCGTGCTGGAGCTCATCGTCGAGGAGATGGCTGGTGCCTACGACGCTGGCTACGTCCACGCCGATATGAGCGAGTACAACGTCTTCGTCGACAGCGACGGGGTGACGATCTTCGATTGGCCCCAAGCTGTCGATACAGACCACGACAACGCCCGCGAACTGCTCGAACGCGATCTTGAGAACATCTACAGCTACTTCCGCCGGAAGTATCCGGGCGAAACGCCGGAATCGGCCGATTTGGACGCGCTTGCCGACGATATTGTGCGCGATGCGTTCGCGTCGATTTCGGCGTATATCGAGTCATAAACTGTTGAGCGCGATAGAAAAATCGCTACTTTATTTCTGCAACGATATTGATGTCGTGATTCCAGCGACAGAACGCAGTCCTCACGCAGCGTCAGCGCGGAACCGCTCAATTTGCGGTGCAAAATCGGCATCGGCGACAAACGCCTCCCAGTCAGCGTCGGCACCGACGAGGAGTGTAATCTCCTCACCTTCGGTTGCAAGATCGGCTGCGGCCGCAGCGGCGTAGGCGTCGCCGACCGAGGGTGCGTGATCGAGTTTTAGCGTCGACGCTGCCTGCCAGAGATCGTCGATGGGGTACTCGGTGAGCCCCAACTCTCGAAGCTGGCTGAGGTGGGCATCGGCCGCTTCGGCGGAGGATTTCCGAGCCGCGATATATCGGAACTCCGCGAGGGTGATCGTCGAGACGTAGCCCGGGTCGCCGTCGTAGACGCGGGTGAGCCACTCCTCGACGACATCGGCTCCCGGTTCGTCGAAGGCAAAGGCGACCAGGGGTTCGGCGTCGAAAACGACCGTCATTGGTCGGTCAGCCCGTGTCGCTCATCGAGTTCCGACTTCTCGCGCTCTCGCTCTTCGCGTAAGAGTTCTGCCGCCGACTGTTCGTCCTCTTCATCCGACAGCGCGCCACGAAGCTCTGATGGTCGCTTGACCGGTCGGATCACGACCTCGCCCGCCTCATTTTCGACGAACCGAACGCGCCCCGGCGTCTCGATTCGGAGCTTCTCACGGTAGGCTTTCGGAATCGTCGCTTGTCCCTTGCTTGTGACGGCGACGGTCGTTCCTTCATCAGCATCGCTCATAGTAATGAGAACGCGGTGGTAATACTTTATTTTTTGTAATGCCGCTACGACGCGTAGTGACTCACCGTGTGTTGCGCTGCGAGACAAACACGCGGCTGACAACCGGCCGTGCGATCGACTGTGACACCCTATCGAACTGTCGACCGTCGCCCGCGAGATGACGCTACTCCGTGCCGCTACTATCCATATATGTCAGATGTGCGGTCAGATCTGTCGTCGAAAGCATCCCAACCACCTCGCCGTCATCGACAACAGGCAGATGTTGGATCTGTTTGGTGATCATCTTCACCGCGGCATCCTGAATCGACTCCTCCGGTGTGGTTGTGGTCACGTCCTCGGTCATGTAGTCGTCGACGGTGGCGTCCGCAGGGACAGCCCCGTCCGAGACAAGTTCGGTGAGGTCGGTACACGTGAGAATCCCAACCAACTGCCCGTCGCCGTCGAGTGCCACTAATGATCCGGCCTCCTTCTCCAGAATCGTGCCGGCAGCCGTTTCGACCCCCTCCTCAGGGGTGACAGTTACGAGGTCAGTCGTCATGAGTTGTTCCACCGGAACGGCTTCGATTTCCATACTACTTGTATGTGGTTTTTATATTCATAAGTGTTGTTTGCTACCGCGTTTCAGAGAACGATCGTTTGCATAGTTGTGGTTTTTAGATAAAAAGACAAATTCAAACACGTATATCGCTGCTTCGTCAACCACCGCCCAAGCTGGGGTGTCACCCTCGACGCTGAGTCGCAACACCCAGGTGGGGAGGCGGCCGAGTTGTGGGTGATGCCACAGGAACCGATTACGACGATCGACCTCGCCGACGTACAGACGACCGCCGGCGACTTTCACGATGTCGCCGTCGAGATCTATCCGAGTTGGGTGATGATCGAAGACGACACCGGCAGCCGGTGGATCGCCCGCGATACCGTCACCGAGATCTTCGAACGCGCGTAGCCAGCAAAATCAAAGTGCCTATGGTCGTCTCGCTCGCTTGCTGAGACATGACTCATCTGAGCGTTGTTGGCTGCGGCAACATGGGCGGGGCTCTCCTGAAAGGCCTCGCCGAAAGCGGCGATCACCGACTCGTCGGCTGCGATATCGACCCCGACGCCCGCGAATCGGTCGCTAACTACTGTGAGACGACTGACGACCTCGCGGTCGCCGCCGAAGCCGACTACGTCGTGTTGGCGGTCAAACCCGATTCGGTCGGCGACCTGCTGCCGGCCCTCGATCTCGACGCCGACCAGACCCTGATTTCGATTGCAGCCGGCGTCTCCATCGACTATCTCGATGAGCTCACGGACGCGAAGATCGTCCGCCTGATGCCGAATCTCAACGCCGAAACGCGGAACATGGCCGCCGCCGTCACCGGTGCCGTCGACGAGACGGTGCGCGCACTGCTCGATGAGGTCGGTGAGTACGCCGAGATCCAGGAGTCAGAGATGGATATCGCCACCGCGCTCAACGGCAGCGGCCCCGCCTTCGTCTTCTATCTCATCGGCGCGATGGCCGACGCCGGCGTCGACAGCGGCCTTGAGGCCGACCAGGCCGAGCGGCTGGCCGCCCAGACGTTCAAGGGCGCGGCCGAAACCGTCCTCAACTCCGAGCAATCGATCGACGAGCTGATCGACGCCGTCTGCTCGGAGGGTGGGACGACCATCGAGGGGATGGAACTGCTGTGGGACAGCGATGTCGATGAGGACGTGGCCGCGGCCGTCCACGCCGCCGAGGATCGTTCTCGGGAGATGGCCGCCGAGTTCGCCGATGAGTGACGCTCCTGACGCTGGCGATGTCGACGGCGACGCCGACGATGCAACCGCCCTCGACGCCGACGCCGTGACCGCCGCCCGACAGCAGGCCGCCGCCGCCGACCGCGTCGTCGTCAAAGCCGGCACCAACTCCCTGACCGACGACGAGTCGAATCTCTCGTTGTCGAAACTCCACAAACTCGTCGACGACATCACCGATCTGCGGGATCGCGGCAAGCAGGTCGTCCTCGTCTCCTCTGGGGCCGTCGGGGCCGGCATCGGCCGGATCGGCTACGAAAGCGAGACGATCGAGGAATCCCAAGCGCTGTCGACGATCGGCCAGAGTCAGCTGATGACGGCCTACAGCGAGAGCTTCGCCCGCTACGACACCAAGGTCGCCCAGATCCTCCTCACCCAACACGATCTCGACAACCCGGATCGATTTACCAATATTCGCAACACGATCGAGACGCTGCTGGAGTGGGGTGTGGTGCCGATCATCAACGAAAACGACGCCATCGCCACTGAGGAGCTCCGGATCGGCGACAACGACCGGCTCTCCTCGTCGGTCGCCATCGGGATCGAGGGCGACCTGCTGGTGACGCTGACCGATGTGGGCGGCGTCTACACCGGCAACCCGAAGGAGGACGCCGACGCCGAGCTGATCGACGCTGTCGGCGCAAACTACGATGCGGTACAGACCATCGTCGACGCAAGCTCGACCGGCGGGTTTGGCGGCATCCAGACCAAAGTCGAGGGGGCCCGCCGCGTCAGCGAACACGGCGTCCCGGCGGTCATCGCCGCCTCGACTGAGCCGGACGTGTTGGCGCAGATCGCCGACGGCGAAACCGTAGGAACGATATTTCTCCCGATCAACGGTGTCGACAATGAGTGACACCGATGCGACCGGCGACGCCGCCGGAGCGACTGACCAGGCCATCGACGCGAAAGTTGAGGCCGCCGAGACCGCCGCGCTCGATCTCGCCAACGTCGACGACGACGACCGACAGGCCGCGCTCCACGCCATCGCCGATGCTATCGATGACAACCGCGAGGCAATTCAGGCGGCCAACGCCGAGGACGTGGAGGCCGCCGAAGAGATGCTGGAGGCCGGCGAGTACAGCCAGGCCCTCGTCGACCGCCTCAAGCTCTCGGATGCCAAACTCGACAGCATCGTCGAGATGGTTCGCAGCGTCGCCACCCAGGATGATCCCCTCGGAAAGACGCTCGAAGCGCGCGAACTCGACGAGGATCTCGAACTCTACAAGCTCGCTGTCCCGATCGGCGTCGTCGGCACCGTCTTCGAGTCCCGGCCGGACGCGCTCGTCCAGATCGCCGCCCTCGGGATAAAATCCGGCAACAGCGTGATGCTCAAAGGCGGCAGCGAGGCCAGCGAATCAAACCGCGTCCTCTTCGACCTCATCCGCGAGGCCACGGCCGATCACGACGCGATCCCCGACGGCTGGGCGCAACTCGTCGAGGCTCGCGCCGACGTGACCGCGATGCTTGAGATGGACGACTCGATTGACCTCCTGATGCCACGCGGCAGCTCGGAGTTCGTCCAGTACGTCCAAGACAACACCTCGATCCCCGTGCTCGGCCACACGGAGGGGGTCTGTCACGTCTACGTCGACCGCGCGGCCGACCTCGATATGGCTACCGAGGTCGCCTTCGACGCCAAGGTGCAGTACCCCGCTGTCTGCAACGCCGTCGAAACCCTGCTCGTCCACGAGTCGGTCGCCGAGGCGTTTCTCCCGCAGATCACTAAACGCTACGCCGCCGCCGACGTGGAGATCCGCGGCGACGAGCGAACCCGGGAGATCGTCGACGTAGCCGCGGCCAGCGAGGCAGACTGGGAAACCGAGTACGGCGATCTCATCGTCGCGGTCAAAGTCGTCGACTCACTCGATGCCGCGCTCGATCATATCACCGAACACGGCTCGAAACACACCGAGTCGATCATCACCGAGGACGCCGACCGCGCCGGCCGGTTCATGCGAAGCCTTGACTCGGCAAGCGTCTTCCACAACGCCTCAACACGCTTCAGCGACGGCTACCGGTTCGGCCTCGGCGCGGAGGTCGGCATCTCGACCGGCAAGATCCACGCCCGCGGCCCGGTCGGGCTGGAAGGCTTGACGACCTACAAATACCACCTCGAAGGCGACGGCCACCTCGTGGCGACCTACGCGGGCGACGACCCCCGCTCGTTCACTCACGAGGCGTTCGATGGTGAGTGGGTGCCCGGTGAGTTGTCGAACTAACTCACTATGACACGGCGGTGGTGCAGAAAAGATCTCATAGTGTGATGGTGGGGCTGGCGGCATCGTTACCTCGGTGATGATTAGCCAGCCCAACGGCTAAGCGGAGACAAAGAGAGTGCCTTCCTCCTACACCCGAAGACATACAAATCCTGACTGAACCGCACAGTGAGATATTCAGGTTCTCATTCAGCGGGTGCTCACGGTTGGAAGCCGCGAGTCCGACTGAACTCAATGATGTGAGGGTAACCTAACCAGCCAGTACTGTTATTCACCAGAGCAGCTGTTTCAATCGCTGAAACAGGCAATCATACTTTAACGCGCCTTGGTTGCATCTACGGCCTACAATGGCGATCAGTAAGAAGCAACTCGTTGGTATTACGGCTGTGGTACTCACTGTGGTGTATCGTCTTGGTCGTTGGCGTAGTGATCCATCTGAATTAGAAGACAGCGAATTTGATACGGAACGGGCCGCTCCAGGTGCTGACTAGTCCTTAATTAGACCACCAATGGATTACGAATTCTCACATCGACCGTCGTTCACGCACGTGACAGTTTCACTACAGCAGGGCGAATCGATCGTCGCTGAACCCGGTGCGATGGTTGGCCACTCACCGACTGTTGCCGTCGAAACTGGAACGAGCCGCGATGGGCTGCTCAGTTCAGCGAAATCGATGCTGGGTGGCAAATCGATGTTCACCAACACGTTCATCGCCAGAGATGGCTCAGGACAGGTCACCCTTGCACCGCAGACACCGGGAGATGTGATGGCGCACGAGCTCCGTGGTGAGACGTTATATTCAACCGATGGAGCGTTTCTCGCCGGTACAGAGGGTATTGATATCGATTCAGAGATTGGCGGGATCAAATCAATACTCGGTGAGGCTGGGATAACTCCACCCGCGTTGAAAGGAACTGGAACCCTCTTTACCGACGCTTACGGCGGCCTTGAGAGGGTAGAACTGGCTGCAGGTGAATCATATATTTTAGATAACGAACACCTCATCGCGTGGGATGATACAATTGAGTATTCCACTCGGCGGGTCGGAGACCTGAAATCAACGCTGTTGAGTGGTGAAGGGCTTGTTTTTGAGTTTACTGGCCCTGGAACAGCGTGGTACCAAACGCGAGATATGGACTCTTTGGTGGACACCATCGCCCCGCGACTCCCAAATCAAGGCTAAAGCTGCTATCGAATTAGAGTGAGTAACAGTACCATCACGATCATGCATCAAAAAAGATCATATAAAACACGATACCGATGATAGACGAAATATTTGAGTTGATCTTGGATATATTTCTAGATTTGATCCCCAATTGGATACTGAAAATTGTCGTAATTATTGTCGGTATAGTGACAACATGGTTTGGTGTGCAACTACTCAACGAATCCCTGTGGACAGGTGGAGCGGTGACTGTGATCGGTTTGTTCCTAATTGGCGGGTCGTTACTCAGCTTAATCCGGTAATATCCTCGATGTTGAGACCGACGCTTCTCGGCATGTAAAGAGAGCTGCTAACTCATTCTTCGCGCAAATGTGGATGCCAATCAGTGCCTTGTATATACACTCTGATGACACCAATAGGGATCAGATACGCTACTGAGACGAAGTGTGGAATGGAGTACCCGTCAATGTCCATCGCAATTGCAACACTGACAATGATGCAAGTAACCGGAATAAAAATGTAAAACAGAATCAGATACAGTTCGATGAGGGGGATCGCCCCAAACTTGATCGCCTCTGCTGGTGTTCGATTCTGATATTGCTGCTCAGCGATAAAGTGCCGCCACACCCGCATTAGTTGGAACATACTGATCCCGATAATCGCCCCACCGGTAGAGAGTGTGAGTATCGATCCAAGAGGCGGGGCGACCGCATAGAGCCCACCCGCAAGAATCGCAGTCACCACGATCTGCTTCTTCGCGAACCGGATATTACGTCGATAGATGGGTGGGAGCCCCGGGAGCGTAACCAAGGGCGTTGGCTCCTCACTCCAGTGCTCGTCGGGTTCCCGAAGGTGTTCCCGGATCGGCTGGACGGTAAAGAATGCGGTGCCGATGAATAGGATATTGATAATCACAATTTCAAGTACGTACAACAGAATGAGTTCACCAATGTCCCATTTGAACGCGACCGTCCCAGCAACAAGTGCAGCGTTCATTACAAAGGCTGGAACATATTCTCTCGGTTTTCCGACATGATCGGGCAGGTAGTCAACAAGTCGCTTCCAGAGAGACATGTGAATGAGTCTGTCAGTATGAAACGCATGCGTCTGAGCATGAATAAAATACTATGACATGCCATTGATTCTGGTTCCACTGGGAGTGTCATTCAATGGGACTCAGCGGTGATTCCGTACTCGGTGTCGACAATCAGCACCGAGAACTATTCGGGGTGCTCGTAGCAAACGGGATTCCACTCATCGGCGTCGGCGTGCTCGGGTGGAATGTCAGCGCGCTGGTGGTACTCTACTGGCTCGAACTAGCGGTGATTTTTGCTTTTGCAATCCTTCGAGCCCTCTTTGCTGGCCGTCGTTCGGAGTTCAACACTGACGGACTCATCATCGGCGCTTTATCAAACCGGCAAGCGTCGCTTTCGGTGCCACGAACTGACATTGCCGTCAATCTGTCATCAATCCCCGTCGCGGTGATCGCAGTTCCCTTGCTGACCGCTCTTTGGGTTGCTGTCGGTGCGTTTACTGTTGGGGTCGTTGGAACCGACCGCCTCGGGGATGCGACCTATGGGATGATCACACTGGCCTTGTTCGGCATTCTACTTAGTGAAGCTATCCAGACGGCTGTCGGATATCTGTACCGGGGAGCATACAAAGAGCACTCAGCACAGACCGCAATTCGAGGCCCATTCATCCGTGGGGTATTCCTGTTTGTTGGAGGGTTGCTCACCGTAATGATCGCCGCCACGGGTAGTGATTCGATCGCCGGTGATACACCCCTTTCGGAGATCGATCCTGCGCTCGTTGGCACACCGGTACTGGTCGGGATCGTGTTCGTAAAATTCGGGTTTGATCTTGCTGGAGTCTATCGTGATAGGCTGTCGGCCTTCGATGAGTCGACTTCACTTACATTCGGCTGGGCCTACGAGCCGCCGACCAGGGAGTCCATCGACACAACACTCACCGGAGAGCCGAGATCGATCCAACCTGACCAGCGTGGCCGCCTGCTCGGTGGGATCGTTAATCTTGGCCGGCATTCGGCATTGATCAAACTTGGCGGCGTGATCTGGCTTGTGGCGTTTCTGTTTGCGATCGCATCGGTGTGGCGTATCGCTGCTGTCCTCACGATCGCTGGTGTCGTGATCCCACTATCGTTGGCCACAATCGATTACTGGCTGCGATATGGGGCTGTCGAATACCGGACAGATGGTGATGCAATCGTGGCCTTCGATCACCTGTTTGAGCAGGCACTCTGGCGGATTGAGCCCTGGGATGAGACCGATCTGAGGATTGAACGCGATTGGCTGGACACATATCTTGAGACATATACAATTACGCTGACCCGCGTAGATGGGTCAGTCATCCGGATGCCACGTGTGAGTACTCCACAGCCGTTGTTAGCGGTATTTGATCGGCGCGCAGACGGAGTCGATATGTTGGATGAGTAATTATTGCCATTCAAATTTGAATGTACGTTCGGCTTTCGTCATACTGAGTGAGCCCGAACGTTTCAGGCTCAGAAAATCTGTCTGTCGTACTTTATGCCCCATCGCCAATACGATAGTATGACCTTACCACTCGGTCAAACAGTTACCAATGGAATTCGCCGAACACTCTCGATTAGTGGGTTGGTGATCTTTGTGTTGACGGCCGTGTCTCAGCTGTTGTTGGTCGGAGCCACGAATACGATTACAGCCCGCGTAATCGCAGCCAATCTCCCGGACGCAACTGGTGTACAGATCGGCTATACACTACCTGTTTCACTCCCGATCGCCGCAGGCATCGCTGTCGGCGTTGCCCTGTTTGGGGTTATTATATTTACAATTAGCACTCGCCTCCTGACGCGAGGTCACCAGGAACTATCAACGCTTCCATCGTCGTTGTTTACACGACGAATCGGTCGGGCGACGCTCTCCGGAGTAGGGATGTCACTCATTTTAACACCGGTGATCCTTCTCGGGATGCCACTGATTATCCCTGGACTCTTTCTGGCGGTTAGTTTCCAGTTTGGCATTTTCGTCATTGGAGTCGAAGACGCACGAGCGATCAGTGCGTTACGTCGCAGTTGGAGACTCGCCAGCGGCAACCGATGGCGACTGTTGGCGATCCTGGTTGTGTTTACCATCGCTGCGATGGCACTCAGTATGGTAACCTCACTGCTCTCGTTCATCTTCCCGGTCGCTGGCCAGATTATTTCGGTAGTTGCACTGTCAGCGATGGTTGTGTTACTGTATGGAATACTTGCCGAAGCCTATCTTGTTCTCCGTGATGAGCCATTAGGTGGGCAAAATACCACAAAGAGTACGAGTACGGCGATTGGTTCAGTATAGACTAAATCTGAACCACTCATAACACAACTTAGCAGATGGTTCGTTCATACACATCGCTCCCGAATCTGAAAATTCTCTCGATACTCGTCGCCAATGGGATTCCTATCGTTGGATTACTCGCATTTGGCGTGTCGGCCCCAGCGCTATTGACCTTCTATTGGCTCGAATTTGGTGTGCTTGTGATCTGGGCCGTCGTGCGGGCCACCTTCGCTGGCAAGCGTCGTGAGACGGATACATCAGCACTTCGCAGCTATCGCGGAGGCTGGGCAATATTGCGGCTTATTTTGCCAAGTAGGTTCTTTGATGATCCCAAAGACGACTCGTCATCCAACGACGGTGGGTGGGCCGACAAGCAAATCCTGGTTCCGCGTACGGATGTCGGTATCTATCTCGGGACGATCCCTGCCCTCGTTTTTATCGTCCCCATGCTCGCTGTGCTATGGGTTGGTTTTGGTGGGGTTATCACTGGGCCAGTTGTCGCCGCAACGAACACAACCGACACTCCAACATGGATACTCACCGGTGCCGCTATCATCTTTCTGAGTGACGGCGGCCAAACGGTTGTGGAGTACTTCTATCACGGTCGCTACCGTGAAACGACTGTCTGGATGGCAGTCAAAGGGATAGTTTGGCAGGGATTCGCGTTGGTTGGTGCCGGATTAGTGGTTCTGTTGCTTGCGTTCGGGTTTGCGGAAGGCAAGGCGGTCAGTGTTGAGAATGCTGCTAGTGGGCCACTCATCTTTCTCGCTGTTACGGGGAAATTACTGATCGATCTCACGACGCACTACCTAGATGGACGTGATCAGCCCCTGCGAGAGCTGATATGACGGTTCAGGCGATGGACGGTGTGAAAGCTATACTAAGAACGGCTCATTTAGGCTTTGAGGGACAGACGTGATTTTTGCTACTCAGATGCCGGCGATAGAAGCGAGATCCCAAAAAGACCACGCATGAGCGCACCGATTGTTGCTTGGAGCATGGCTCGCCAGTTATGACGGGTGTGCCCATACCAAAGCAACCCGAGTTGGAATAGCTGCAAGCGTCTCGGTGGCCCAGGCTGGACGCTGGCTCGAAGCAAAGAGAGTGCAACAAAACGTCGCTACCAAGCGCGCCGATGTCTTTAACAGAGCTAAACTGGCAGACACAGTTGTCTCAGAGTAACAGATGGATGCCAGTTGCGTTGAGCGTGACTGCGATCACATTTCCAACGCCCACACTAGCGGCGATAAGCATCGCAGTCCGCCACGACTGGTCAGTAAGCCCGTAGATCATACCCCCGATCGGCATAGGAACCACCCCGGCAGCAACACAGTCAGCGACGTACCGAAACGGGTCAATCCAGAGAGATAACATGATACTTCCGAGTCCGCTGACGAAAGCCACGATTCGTCGCCACCGGAAATCCGTCCAACGAACCCCCTCGGGTGGGTTCTTCGAACCGATCAGGTCTCGCTTGGAGGGCACAGTTTATTCTCGTCGTATGCTTATTTGGATCTGTTGAAATTATCTCCTTCTGACAGGTAACCGTTCGAAACAGCGGAGCAGCGACCTGTGCGAATTGAATATCGCTCCGCCACCGACCCCTGAGAATCGTTTCAGGAGCAAAGATGGTGAACGTGAGTAGACCGACAAATAGGCGCATTGCAGTGATACGTAATCGACCCGCTAACTGTCGCCGTTCCGCTGGAAGTGACTCAGCGACTCCGGATAGCGCACATCCACCCGCCAGTATCGACGAGCCGACCAATAGGGCAGCCGATTCTGCGGCGACGACGCCTCCGAAATTGTTGTGGACGCGCCTTGCTGATTTATGCACCGCTCCTCTCGACGCTCACGTCCGTAGAATCGCCTCAGTACCGCACCGTTATGCTTCGCTGAGTGTCACGCGTTCGGCTTCGATATCCTCGATAAACGCGCCCTCGCCGCCGACTGTGTAGGTCTCGCCGTCGGCGTCGACGGTCAGACTTGCCTCGATGGGAAACTGGCTGTTTGTCGGCTCAATCAGCCCCTGTGTCACGCCGACGATCCGACACTCCAGATCGACCGGCTCGTTTGTCTCCGTCCACCGGCCTTCGATC
>Ga0209945_1000476_pt1 | contig 14420 bp, 10 predicted proteins | sample SalPonR2_A_D2_MG_FD_185703 | JGI IMG/M metagenome (GOLD analysis project Ga0209945, IMG submission 185703) | Salt pond soil microbial communities from South San Francisco under conditions of wetland restoration - Salt Pond MetaG R2_A_D2_MG... ...
CGGCACGGTCACCCTCGCGTTCGACCGCGCGGTCCCGCTCGACCCGGGCGACACGCTGCTCGCGTCGTACGCGGTCACCAACCCGGACACGACCGGCACGGAGCCCGTCTCGGTGACGCTCGCCGGGGCCTCCGTGAGCCACACCGAACGCGGCGTGGTCCGGTACGGCCCGGCCGGACAGGGGTCGCTCGGCCACGGCGTCGACGCACGACTCGTCGCTGCGGACGCCGACGCCGACGAGCGCATCGCCCCACTCGCCGCCCTCGAGGCGACGTACGACCCGGCACAGGACGCGGTCGTCGTCGACGCCGACACGAGTCGGGTCGAGCCGGGGACGTACGCGGTGGCGCTGTCGGTCGGCGCGGCGGCTCCGGACGTGCTGCCGACGACGACGATGCGCGAGGAGATCCGCGTCGTCGAGCCGTCCGTCACGTTCACGAACCGGAGCGTCCCCGACGACCCGTTGTTCACCGTCTCGGCCGAGACGAACCTCGCGCCGGGCAACGACGTGGTCGTCCGGGTCGACGCCAGAGAGCGCGGCGGCGGCGTGAGCCAGGTGTCGAACTGCGTCACGGCGGTGACGGCCGACGGCCGCATCGGGTGTGAGTTCGACCTCACGAAGCCTGCGAGCGACTTCGCGATCGAGGTGTCGGTTGCACGCGGCACCGACACGATCGGCGGGCCCGTCGCGTACACCTAGATCGACGACCTACCCCACCACCGTGCCCGCGATCCTCGACCGGGCACAGAGGAGCCGACCACCATCACGATCGCACCCGTCTTCTCACCACGGCGTCTCCACGCTGGTGAGCCCGCGCACACGCTCTTTGACCGCCGCGACCGTCTCACGCATCATCCGACGAACCATGCCGTCGACCGACTCGTCTCGGGCCCCCGTGTCTGTCGGGGTCGCCGTGGCGTCACCCGTGGCCGACGGCTCACGCACGGCCGACCGTTCGCCCGACTCTGCGGGTGCCGACTCGACTGGAGACCCGGCCGGCTGCGACGACTCGACTGGAGACTCGGCCGGCTGCGACGAGGCGTCGTCCGTGTCGGTCGCCGGCGTCGCAGCCGTCTCTGTCACCTCCTCGGCGACGACCGTCGACTCGTGTTGGGTGCCGTCCGCGTCGGTCACGAGGACGCGGACGGTCGTCGACGCGTTCGCGGCCGCGAGCGATTCGTTCACGCCGACGCGCGTCACCGGCTCGCCGCCGCGGACCTGCACGACGTCGAGCCGGTCGCCGGTCGCCTCGTCGACGCTCTCGACGGTCACCCGGGTCACCGGTCCGCCGGAGACGGTCCCGGCCACTCGCACGGTGTCTCCCGCTCCCGCGACCGGCCGAGCCGTCACGTTCACCCGGGGGTCGACGTCGCCGGTACGCTCGACCGTGACCGTCTCCGTCGCGGTGTTGCCGGCCGGGTCACGCGCCGTCACGACGATCTCGTTCGTCCCGTCTCGCAGCGCGACCGTCTCGTCGAGACCGACCGCGAGCCGGTCTCGGTCCGGCTCGGCGTCCGTCTGGACGAGTATCGCCTCGGTGCCGTCGGGGCGGGTCACGCGGAGCTCGGTGACCTTGACCGCGTCGCGGACCGTTCCCGTCAGCTGCACGGTCTCAGCGCTCGTCCGTGCCGGCACGGAGACGTCGACCGTCGGCGCGGTCGTGTCGTCGACGACGATCACGAACGAGTCGACGCGAATCTGTCCGAGGCGGTCCGTGTACTGGGCGGTCACGTTGTTCCGGCCGTTCCCGAGCAAGAGCGGCTGCTCGAAGGACCCCCCGGGGTCGCGCTGGGCGTGGTGTCGCCGGCTCGCAAGCGTCGTGCCGGCGCGCTCGTAGGTGTACGCTCTGTCGACGGTGAGTCGGGTGACGCCCGCGTCGTCGACTACGTCGCCGGCGAGCGTCGTCGCTGCGGTCTCGACGCGCACCTCTTCGGGCACGCCGGCGAGCACGCTCGTCTCGAAGGGGGCCGTGTACGCGACCCGCGGCCGCCTGTCGTCGACGACCACGGTCGCAGAGACGCTCGAGACGCCGTCCGCGTTCGCGACGACCGTCACCTCGTTCGCCCCGCTCTCGAGGTCGAGCGGGACCGTCGCCTCGACTGACGACTCCCCGGGGTCACGCGACCACCGGATCACCCCGTCGACGCGAACGTCGACGAGTTCGATCGGCGTGGATGCCTCGACGCGCACCTCGACGGTCGGGTCCGCCCGGACGAGCGTCTCCGAGCCGGCCGCGACCGGCTCGCCGTCGACCGCCAGCGTGACCGTCGGCGACGCGCCGGCGACCGGCGTGACCGTCGCGCTCGCGAGCACGACGAGCACACACCACCCGACGAGCAGCCGGCGTCGTTCCCGTTTCATAGCGGACGACACCCGAGTGGGGACATAAGCCTCCCGCGCCGATTATCCGAGTCGATACCGTGCGTTCACGGCGCGGCCGGCGTGCCGGCGTCGCCGTCCTCGCTCGTCGGCTCGCTCACGGCCGGTTCGTCTGCACTCGCCGTCGACCCGCTGCCGGGCGCGTACCGGTCCCACAGGAACAACGCCGGCGGCAGCGCGAGAATCGAGATGAAAAACGAGTACGCCACGCTCATGCCCATCAACAGTCCGAAGTTCCCGAGCACGGGCGTGATAGCCAGCGCGAGCGACCCGGTCCCGAGCGACGTGGTGAGCATACTGCCCATGAGTGCGCCGCCGGTCCCGGTGAGCGTCTTCGTGAGCGCCTCGAGGGCGGTGTCGCGCCGCTCGTACTCGTCGACGAACCGCGCGGTGATGTGCACGGAGTAGGCGATTCCAAGCCCGACGCCAATGGACAAAAGCGTCGCGGTGAGCGCGTTGAGCGAGAGCCCGAGGACGCGCATCGTCCCGACGAGGGTCGCCACCGAGATCAGGATGGGAAAGACGTTCACGATGCCCAAAAGCGGCTTCGACTCCAAGACGCCGTAGGCGACCATGAGGAAGCCGCCGGTGAGAAGCAGCGAGAGCAACAACCCCTGGACGGCCGACTCGAAGATGATCCCGGAGATCACATCGAAGACGACGATGTCTCCGGTCGCGATCGCGGCGTACCGGTACTCGCCGGCGTGTTCGCGACCCTGCTGGGTGACGAGGTCTTGGGAGGCGTCGGACTCCACGCTGTAGACGACCTGCGTGCTGCGGCGGTCGTCGGTGAGGTACCGCTCGGCACGGTCGCCGGCGGGCGAGGCGAGCAGGTAGTCGTAGATGAGCTCCAGGTTCTGGTCTGGAACCCCGTTGCCGTTGCGGTCGTTGCGCTCGACGAGCGCGGCGAACTGTGGGTCCTGTTCGGCGTACCCACGAATCACCGTCACCAGACTCTCCGTTTGGACCGCGTTCTCGTCGCCGAGCGCGAGCGTGTCGGGCGGGTCGCGGTCGGGCCGCACGAGCGACTCCAGCGCGTGATCGGCTTCCATCGGCCCCTGGACGTACACCGTGATCGACTCGTCTTGGTTCGAATCGAACCGCTCTTCGAGGACGTCGAGCGTCGACGAGACGGTGTACTCGCCGGGGGCCAGCGGCCCGGGCACGTACTGCACGTACGCGGGCTCTTCAGACGGCGGGAGGAAGTCCTCCTGTTCGAAGGAGGTGTCGACGCCGGTGCCGTAGGCGGCCATCCCACCGCCGAACACCAACAACACGGCGACGAGCACCACCGGCGCGCGGTTGCCGGCCTTCGCCGACAGTGCGAGCAGCCGGCCGAGCGCGGACTCCTCGTTGGCGATCGGCGTCGAGTTGAACTCTGGGACGCCGAAGCGCTCACGGAGCTGGTCGACCTCGAGTTTGACCGCGGGCAAGAACAGCCCGAAGATGAGGAAGGTAAAGACGATGCCGACCGCGGAGATGATCCCGAGGTTGCGGATCGGCTGGAGATCAGACAGCGCGTTCGCGCCGAAGCCGAACACCGCGGTCGCGGTGACGATGACGAACGCGATCGTCAACTGCCGGGTCGCGACGCGCATCGAAGGGATCGCCTCGAGGCCCGTCACCGTCTCCTCACGGTAGCGGTTGATGATGTGGATGCCGAAGTCGACGCCCACGGCCAACAACAACACCGGCGTCGAGATCTGTTGTTGGGTAAAGGGGATCCCCGAGAAGCCGAGGAAGCCGAACGTCCAGATGATCGTCATCAAAAGCGCCGTGAGCCCGAGTGCGAGGTCGATCGGGTCGCGGTAGGCCACGACGAGAAAGCCCAACAACAACACGACGAGGATGGGCATCACGAGCGCCAGCGAGTCGCCGATGATCTGGCCGGTCTCGGCGTTTATGATCCCGCTGCCGAACGCCCGGATGTCGGCCGGCTCGTCGGACGCAAGCGTGGCGATCGTCGTCTGGATCGACTGGAGGTCGCCGTCGCTAAAGCCCTGTGGGACGTCGTGGGTGACCACCGTTACCGACGCCGACGCGGACGCCTCGCGGGCGTTGAAGTCGTCGGAGACGAGACTCGTGAACCCGGGCTGATCGCTCGCCGCCCGGACCGCCTCACGTAGCTCCGTGTCCGTCGCCGTCCGGATCGCTCGGCGCTGTTCGCGCGGCGTCTCGGCCGTCGGGTCGAGTTCGGCCGCGACGAGCGTCGCGGGCCCGCGTGCAGACGCCATCCGGAGGCTCTCGCGCCGGTCGACCCGGTCGAGCACTCGGAGGTTCGCGAGCATCGCCTGCCGTGAGAGGACGTCCGTGCCGGTGTGAACCAGCTGCGTCGACTCGTCTTCGGCCGCAAATGGGTCCTCGAACTCGTCTTCGACCGCGTCGAGCGCGTTCTGTGCGGGGACGTCTTGGGTGAAGCTATCCGTCGCGTCCGAATCCGTCGAGACCATCGTCATCCCGCCCGCGAACACGGCCGTCACGAGGAGGAAGGCGACGATCACGGCCTTCCGTCGGCGCACGACCACCTCGCTGAGCGTGACCGTGGCGGCCTGGATGCGGTCGCCGAGTCGGCTCATGGGCTACTCCCTCTGTCGGTAGTATGCTGCCCCGCCGACGACGGTGAGCGCGGCGACGACGCCGAGCACCGTAATGAACGGGAAGCCACCCTCGCTTTGTACGACGCGCACCGCGACGCGGGTGGTATCAGAGAGCGTGCTGTCGCCGTCGGCGTCGTCGTACCGGAAGTCCATGGAGACGGGGTACGTCTTCGCCGTCGCGCCGCCCTCAGCCGTGAGCGTGAACGTCATGTTCGTCGACTCACCGGGCGCGAGCGACTCGGTAAAGCCCTCGTCTTCGGGGCTGTCGAGCGGGCTGTCGGCGAACAACCGGGCCTCGACGTCGGAGACGGGCTCGTCGAGGTTGTTCGTCACGACGACGTCGAACGTCGTCGTCGAGCCGGCGGTCACCTCGCGGTCGACGACCTCGACGTCGAAGTCGTCCCGCTCTTCGTCGACTCCGTACGCGATCTCGACGTCTTCGTACCGTCGGAGCTCGTTCTCGTCGTTGCGATAGCGCACCGCCACGTCGGCGACGCGGTCGACGGCCTCCGCCTCACCACCGATCTCGACCGGGAGCGCGAACTCGGCCGACTCGCCCGACTGGAGCGACCCGACGGCGACCTCGGTTTCGATCGGGATCACGTTCGGTGACTCGCTCTCGTAGACGACTACGACGTTTCGTGCGGGCGCGGGCCCCTCGTTTCTCACGACACCGCGGAGGTCGCCGTCCTCACCGACCCGGAGCGTCGTCTCGCCGCTTTCGATCCGGAACTCCTGTTCGGGCTGTGGGGTGACGCCGAGCGAGATCGCCTCGTCGACGCGAGTGATGCCGTCCGGGTCCTCGAACTCGACCTGTCCACTGAGTGAGTACTGTCTCACGGCCGAGTCGGGCGCGACGGCCACGTCGTAGGTGACGGTGGCCTGCTCACCCGGTTCGAGACGGCTGATCCGTGTCGTACTCGTCTCGGCCCCGCTGAACCGGAGGTCGCCGGCCGCCTCGAGCGTCACGTCGGCGTCGATGGCCGGCTCGGAGCCGGTGTTCTCGACGACGGCTTCGAGCGTGCCGGAGTCACCGACCTGTGCGTCCGTCCGCGCCTCGACGATGTCGAAGCGGGCCTCGTCTTTCACCTCTACTTCGACAGTCTCTGTGATCGTACGCGTTCGCTCGTTCGCACTGGAGCCGATCGGCTCACCGCCCTGGAACGACCGGTAGGAGTAGCGCACCTCGACGTCGAGGTCGTAGGTGCCCGTCTCGACGGACTGCGGCACGTCGACGGCGACCTGGAACTCGCGCGGCTGGTCTGTGGTCACCGAACCGAGCCCCCGCATGTCGGTCTCGACCGTGAGCGGCGTCCCGTCGGCGTCGGCTTCGACGCGCACGTTTCGGGCGGTCGTGACGATCTGCCGGTTCTCGGCCGACCCGAAGTTCAGCGTTCCGTCGTTCGTGATCTGGAAGCTGAGCTCGTTGGTCTGTCCGGGCGTCACCGTCGAATCAGGAAGCATCACCTCGAGGTCCGGTCGACCGCGGACGACTGCGGTCTGGGGTCGAACCGGCGCGGTACCCGCCTCGGTCGTGGCCGCCGACACGTCTGTCGCCGTACTCGACGCGTCGACAGTGGCGGCTGAATCGAGTGCATCGACGTCTGTGGCCTCCGTCGGGGACCCGCCCGCGGCCGCGACGCCAGCGGCTGCGATGCCAGCCGTGCCACTCACCAGGAGCATACAGGCGAACGCCACTGCGGCCCATCGCACTCGGGCCGACGATCGGCCGGTCATCGGCCACCTCGTGGGGGTCTCCGTGTGGGCGCAGAGCGCCCGCAGGGACGACGGTACGTGTGCTGAAGAAGGGCTCGTCTCACGTATTTTGATCCGTTCAAAAATTAATAACTGTTACGTTCCTCGGGTCGTCGCGCCGCTTTCGACGGAAATTCGTGTCACCAAAGCCACATAATGGGTGATCCACCGGGACCCAGACAGGCAGCTTTTTGATCGTCCGAGGTTCTTCGAAGAATACTGTGATACTATCGAACGCCACACCGACGGCTGACGGCCGGGGGCGGTGATCGCGGTGCCGAAGATCAGCGTCGAGGTCCCGGAGGAGCTCCTCGCGGACCTCGACGACCACGTCGGCGACGACGGGAAGTTCGTGAACCGAAGCGACGCGATCCGCGCGTCGATCCGCAAGACGCTCGACGTCCTCGACGAGATCGACGCGCGACACGGACGGCTCACCGACGAGCCCACGGGTCGCGACGCAGTAGCCGACCGCGAGGAGCCCGCCGGAGGCGACGTGGAGGGCGACGATGGTTGACCGGACCGCGACGGAGGGGCCACAGCCGGTGTTCGCCGTCGACCCGCTCTCGCGGCCCGCGATCGCAGCGGTCGGCCTCGTCGCGCTCTTCGTCACCGCGCTCGTCACCGCCCAGGTGACGGCCGCGAAGGTGCTCGCGCTTCCGCTTCCGATCGCGTTGCCCGTCGTCGGGCCGGAGATCCTCCTGCCGGGGGCGGCGCTCGCGTACGCACTCACCTTCTTCGCGTCCGACTGCTTCGCCGAACTCTACGGTCGTCGCGCCGCCCAAGTGGTCGTCAACGTCGCCTTCGCGATGAACTTCGTCGTCCTCGCGCTGGTGTGGTCGACGCTCGTCGCGCCCGGCGTGGACCCGGGCGTCTCATCGGCGTTCGCGACCGCGTTGGGGCCGACGACGAACATCGTCGCCGGAAGCCTGCTCGCCTACGTGGTGAGCCAGAACGTCGACGTCGTGTTGTTTCACGCGATCCGCGAACGCACGGGGCCGCGGCTGCTCTGGCTGCGAAACGTCGCTTCGACCGCGACGAGCCAGGCGGTCGACACCGTCATCTTCGTCGGCGTCGCCTTCCTCGTCGCCCCGACTTTGCTCGGCATCGGACAGCCGCTTCCGCTCCCCGTGGTCGGCACCCTCGTCGCCGGCCAGTACGTCCTGAAGCTCGCGATCGCACTCGTCGACACGCCGTTCGTCTACCTCGTCGTTGGCGCGGTTCGGGAGTGAAGAAGGCGACACTGTCGGTTGCTAGCTGAATCGAGGCAGTAAGCCTCCGTTCTCAGCGAGCGCCGACCGAACGGGAGACGCGAGCAGGAAAGGGATACAGCGTTCACGAGGGCAACGCTCTCGTGTGCGGACAAGACGTACGCGTCCCTCGAGGCGCGCCCCGGACCCGACCGTGAATTTAAAGCCCGGAGGTCGACCTCTCTCTGTATGGAACGCGTAGACGTCGCCATCGTCGGCGGAGGTCCCGCCGGCGCGTCCGCGGCGCACGCGGCCGCGAGTGAGGGTGCGGACGCGCTCGTCGTGGAGAAGGGGGTGCCGCGAGCCGACCGCGAGGGTCTCGGTCCGGACTCCACCGACGCGGCCGGGATCCTCGACTACTGGGTCGACCTGATGGGGATCCACCCCGACGAGTTCGACGACGGCATCGTCCAGCGCCGCCTCGACCGCGCGGAGTTCCGCGGTCCCTCTGCGTCCGCAACGCTGTACGACACCGGTATCGACTCGTCGTACGACGCCTTCGGGTACACCTTCCACCGGGCGCGGTTCGACGACTGGCTCCGCGAGCGTGCCGAAGACGCCGGTGCGAGCTACCGGGTGGGCACTGCGGTTCGTGACGTCGAGACGGACCACACAGCCGGCAGTGGCGGGCCAGCACCGCGACACGTCGTTCGGCTCGCCGACGGCAGCGTACTCGGCGCCGATTATCTCGTGCTCGCGGACGGCCCCCAGCGAACGGTGACGAACCCCGTCCTCGACGAGTACCTTCCGGCCGACGCGACCGCCTCAGAGCGGCTCTCGCCGCCGAAGGCGAACCACATCGCCTACCAGGAGTATCGGCGCGTCCCGGAGGCCGTCTACGAGGCGATAGACGGCGCGATCGTCTTCTGGTGGGGTGTGATGCCCGGTGAGACCGCCTATCCGTGGGTGTTTCCCAACGAGGACCGCGTCTGCCGGATCGGATTGACGATGCCGATGGGGATGGACGTCTCGGCGTTCGACGCCGACGCCTACGCGCTGTTGTCGCCCGACGACGACTCGATCCCGAGCGGGGGCGAGTACGTCCGCCGACTGTTAGAGTGGCAGTACGGCGACGAGTACGACGTCGAGACGGACTTTCCGGTGGTCGAGGCCGCCGGCAAGCGCGACGGCACCGAGACGTATCCCATCTCGTCGACCCGCCCGATCGATTCGCCGACGGACGCCGGCATCGCCGTGGTCGGTGGCGCGATGGGGACGACGTCGGCGTTTCACGAGGGCGGTGACCACGTCGCGGTCCGGACGGGGGCGATAGCCGGGGAGCTCGCCGCGGCGGGCGACCTCGCGGCGTACAACCGGCGCTGGAAGGAGGCCATCGGCGACGAGGTGCTTCGAAACGTGACGATGGCCGACATGGTCGCCGACTACGACCCCGCCGACTGGGACCGGATCATCGGCGCGGCCGACGCGATGCTCGCCGCCGAGGCGGGTGACGGGCTGCTCTCACAGCCGTACCGGTCCGGGTGGGAGTCGCTGAAACTGATCGCAGGGTACCGGTGGAACAAGCGAGCGACCAGCCGGGACTACGTCGGCATCGCCGCAGACGAGTACGTGTACTAGCCCGCACAGAGGCCGACCCTGCAACTCGCATCGTGACACAGGTCGAAAGTCGAGCCACCTGCTGTGGCGCGCGCCTCGTGAGGCCGCCAGAGGCGGCCTCACGAGCGCGTGCGAGGGATGAGCGAGTCGCCACGGGCGACTCGCGAATCGGCTGGGGAGGGCGTGGCTGAAGGGAGTGCCCGGAGGTCGCGCGGTCGTGTTGTTCACACGGCCACTACTAACGTAGTGAATCGGCTGGGGAGGACGTGGCGGTACCTAGCGCCCGGACGTCACGGATCGTCTCGATCACGCGTGCACTACCACATACGTACAGACTCGGTCGGCGAGGGCGTGTCACCGCTTGTGCCCGGCGGCCACGGCGTCGTCTCGCTCGGAGGAGTCACCGATCGGCCGTCGTCCTACCGCTCGCGGGCGTACAAGTCGAGCGCCTCCTTCGCGCCGCCGAGGATCACGGGCCCGACGAACAGCCCGACGCCGCCGAAGAGAACGAGTCCGCCGAAGATACCCACGGCGATCACCGCGACGTTGATCGCGCCGGCCCGGTTGATCACGGCCGGTCGCACGTAGACGTCGGAGATGCTGACGAGCACGCCGAAGACGAGCATGGCCCCCGCCGCAGTCGGCCGATCGCCTGCGAAGAGGTAGACCGCAGCGGGCACCCAGACGCCGAACGAGCCGACGAGCGGGAGCAGCGTGAGTAAGAACGCGGCGACGGTGAGGAAGGTGACGCCCGGCAGCCCGGCGACGAAGAAGCCGACACCGAGCGCCACCGCCTGTGAGGCGGCGATGACGACGTTCCCGACGACCGACGCCCACATCAGGTCGTCGAGCTCGGCGAGCAGCTCCCGCTGGACGGACGTCGAAACCGGAACGACCGCCATCGTCCACGCGAGCAGGCGGTCGCCGTCGCGCAAGAGCGCGAAGAGGACGAACGCGGTCACCGAGAGCCCGACGACGAGACCGGGGAGCCCTCGAACGAACTCCAACCCCCAACTCGCCAGCCGCCCGAAGCCGGTGTCGATCGGCTCTCTGTACGTCGTGTAGAGCTGTGAGCCGTCCACGGTGTATCCGAAGACCTCGATCGGCTCGAGGAGGACGCCGTCGAGTTCGCCGCGGCGGAAGGCTCCGAGCAGGCCGAGCCCCTGCTGTATCGCCACCGCGAGGACGTACACGACGGGGATGAACACGGCTACGACCGTGAGGAGGATCAGCGAGACGGCGGCGACGTCCGCCCGCACGTACGCGGTGAGCCGACGCTGTGCGGGGGTGAGCACGTACGCCAGGACGACCCCCAAGAGCACGTAGCGGAGGTACGTCGAAACGAGGAGCCCGGCAACGAGCGCCCCTGCGAGCGCGATAGCCGCTAGGGCGCGACGCTCCTGGCGACGGCTCGACGATCCGCTCACGGCCCCCCTCCGTCCGGTCGCTCGGTCATCGACGACCGAGAGAGGGACCGCCCGGGACTTAAAATCGCGCCGTGAGACGCACGGGCAGAGTATCATCACTGATAGCTAGGCCGGTAGCTACAAACGTGACGGCTCTAACCGATCATCGACCGACTGTCGGTCGATTCTACGCATGAATGCAGACAGCCCGTTTCACAGGAGCGACCGGGGAGTCAGCCCGGTCATCGGCGTCGTCATGATGGTCGCGATCACGGTGATCCTCGCGGCCGTCGTCGGAACGTACGTGGTCGGACTCGGTGACTCGCTCACCGAGACCGCACCACAGGCCTCGTTCACCGTCGAATCGGTGACCGGTGACACGGTCACCCTCGTGAAGACCGGCGGCGACCCGCTCGATACGACACAGCTCGCGCTCTCTCTCGGCGGCGACCGGGTCGACGCGGGATTCTCCGGCGACGAGTGGCGAACCGGCGATACAGAACGCGTGACACACGACGCCGACGCCACCGGCGAACAGACGCTCAGGCTCATTCACGACCCGAGCGGGAGCATCGTCTACGAGACGACCGTCGACGTGAGCGAGTGAGCTGCGTCGGCCGATAGCAGAAATTTTTGCTCGTTCCAACATGTTACTATATTACGTAATCGCATTTGATCGATGGAGCGCGTCACACTCCACGTCAGGGGCTCACTCCCGTGTCTCTTCGCGTTTTTGTCTCGACCGGAACGCGGCGAAACGTATGTAGTCGTCCGAGCCACTCTTTGGAGACGTGTCCGATCACATTCTCGTTCCAATGGACGATTCCGAGCACGCCGGCGACGCTCTCCGATACGCGCTCGAGACGCACCCGACGGCGACCGTCACCGTACTCCACGTCGTCGGCGTGCCGTCGATGCTGATGGGAGAGGCGGTCGGACTCACGTTCGAGCCAGACCTGGATACGGCCGCCGCCGAACACGCCGCACCCGTGTTCGAGCGTGCGACCGCCATCGCCGACGAGTACGACCGCGAGGTCGAAACCGCCGTCGGGCTCGGTCACCCCGCCCGTGAGGTCCTCGACCGCGCCGCGGCGTACGACGGGGTCGTCATCGGGGCACACGGGGCGGACTTCGACCGCGCTTCACGGCGCTACCTCGTCGGTAACGTCGCAAAGACCGTCTCGACGCGCGCGTCGGTCCCCGTGACGATCGTCCGGTGAGGCTCCTCACTCGTGGCCGGTGATCGGCTGCAGCGCCAGCCTCCGCAGAGTCGCCTGTGGGCCCGTTCGAGTCACCTGTGCGAGCCGCGTCGCTCGCGTGTGTCGGCGTGTCGCCCGCCTTCACGGGGTCCGTTCGTTTCGCTCCCCCGCGTCGTTGCGCTGTCTCTCTGCGGTCTCCCACGTCCGCAGTCGTCGAACGCGACCCGCGTGGGTCGATTCCGCGCTCGATGCCGGGTTCTGCGAGAAGCGCCTCGACGCACCTTGGACAGAGCCAGAGCGCGAGCAGCTGTGCGTCGCCGTCGCGATCGAACCACAGACCGACCTGGTCAGCGGCCTCCTGGCCGCAGTGAGTGCAGTGCATCGGCTCGTGGTGACGGCAGACAGCAACATATATACCAACGACAGTTCACGCTGGAATTATCTCGTGACGGTCATCACAGTCCACAGATCCGCCCGTGATACCCGTCACGACCCGCTGTCAGCCCCCTGATCTCCGATGACGTCAAAGCGTACACTACTCGACACGTACGACGGTCCGACCCAGGACACCAAACGCGCGATCGTCGCGTATCTCCACGACAATCCCGACCGCGAACACGACCCCGAGACGATCTTCGAGGCGATCCGCGACGAGTGCCGAGCGAACACCCCCGAGACGGTCGCGAACCAGCTCTCGGCGCTCGCGACCGAACACGACGTCGTCGCGCTCCACGAGCGGTCGTTCTACCAGTGGGCCGGTCCTGGTCGTCGTCGGCCGAATCGCCGGCTCCGCGATGCGGTATCGTCGACCCGGCGATGGGTCGACTCACTCGGACTCTCGTACGGCACCGGTATCGTGGCATTTCTGATCTGGCTGGGTGGGATCGGTTGTGCGCTCGTGAGTCTCATCCCGCTTTTCACCTCAATGCGCCCGCTTGGTATCGCCTTCATCGAGTGGTTCGTCGCCGCCGGGATCGCGACGATCCTCGGCTCGGCGGTCCTCGTCGTCTGGGTCCCGGTGTATCTGCTCGACGTTCACACCGCGACGTGAGACGCTAGTGGTCTCATCGAGCACGTGAGCCCCAACGTGTCGTCGGTATAGTAGAGCACTGGTACGTCTCCTCGTATCTCTGCATCGAGAAAGTCAGTGTCGTGCGATAGTACGTATTTTGCCCGCCGTAAGCGACAACCCCCCTACTGTACCGTGCAGATGAGGAGCATAGACGCTTCGCGTGAAAATTTGTATGGGACCGCTGAGAGTCGAACTCAGGTCCTACGGACCCCATCCGCAGAGGATACCACTACCCCACGGTCCCATGTCGCGTTTAATATGATGACGGACGCGTAATTAAGAACTTCGTTTCGGTCCCCGACCCGCCTGCCTCACACGAGGACGCGCTCTATTGTGACCACGGTACCCGACTCGGCAGCCGGGTCACCGACGAGACGCCCGAGACAGACCGCCGACCCGTTCGGCGTGTAACAGGCGACGAGTGGGGCGCGCTCGCCGTCTTCGGGGACCGTGCCATCGGCCGACTCGGTGGCGTCGTCGGACGACTCTCTCACTGACCGCTCGCTGTCGATCACCCCGGGGGCGTACACCGGCGCTCCGGTCGCGACGGCCCGCGCGGCCGAGGGGGCGATCGTGACCGAGGGGAGCCCGGTGAGTGCCGTCTCGGCCGGCTTCACGACTCGTCTGAGGAGCGCCTCGTCGCCGGCTTCGGCCCACGCGAGCCCGTCGACTAGGTCCTGTAGCGTGTGCAGTGTCGTGTCGTCGAAGGGGTCGGTCGCCGTCCGCCGGAGGTGGCCCATGTGCGCGCCCACGCCCGCCGCGAGTCCGACGTCGTGACACAGCTTGCGGACGTAGGTGCCCGACGCACACCGAATACGGAGCAGGGCTCGGCGCGACTCGACCTCGAGCAGCTCGAGGTCGTGGATCGTCCGGGTCCGCAGACGCCTCGTCACGGCGCTCTTTCGCGGGGGCTTCTGGTATATCGTCGCTTCGAACTCCGCGACGACGTCCGCAAGATCTGCGGGTGCCGGGCCGTGCAGCTCTACGACCGCGACGTACTCCTTCGAGCCCTCGAGAAACACCTGTGCCGCACGGGTCGCGGTCCCGGTGAGCGACGGGAGACAGCCGGTCACCTTCGGGTCGAGGGTCCCGGCGTGTGCGACACCTGCGATCGGCTCGCCGCCCGGGTCGATCGCCTCGAGGGTATCGTTGATCGCATCGCGGACCCACGCGGAGACCTGGTGTGAGGACGGACCGGCGGGCT
>Ga0209945_1000477_pt1 | contig 14413 bp, 14 predicted proteins | sample SalPonR2_A_D2_MG_FD_185703 | JGI IMG/M metagenome (GOLD analysis project Ga0209945, IMG submission 185703) | Salt pond soil microbial communities from South San Francisco under conditions of wetland restoration - Salt Pond MetaG R2_A_D2_MG... ...
GCGAGCGAAGAACCGGTCGAGGCCCTGAGAGGGTAGACGAGGGGCGAACCGCTGAAACGGACACAAAGCGATAGAGCGAGCGGCCTACGGCAGCGCTTCGACGCCGGATTCGAGCCACGGCTGCGATAAGTGCGGGCGTGATTGTCTGGGTCTCGCCATCAGTAGAGAGCGTGAGTGCGATGGACTCGGCATCGTATTCGTAGGGGCGCTGGTCACGCGTTTTCTCCACTAAGCCAGCGGTTTCGAGGTTCTGTACGTAGTCGTAGGCAGTCCCCTGCGGGATGTCGAGCTCGTCGAGGACCTCGGACACGGTGACCGGTCCGTGTTGCAAGATGTGGGCGTACAGCCGAGCGAGTGCTGGCGTTTCCAGGAGGTTGGCGACCGTCTGGAGCTGCTGAATAGGGGGTCGCCCTGAACGGGGCGGTGATTGGGCCATCTTGGTTACGAATTATCCATAATTCGTGATAAGGATTCCGACGACAGTGGGGAATCGCTGACCACTCCAACAGTCGTAGAGAGTCGTCTGGTTTCAGTGGCTCTACCCTGGGGGAAGCGGCGTCGTGAGCCCGTTGCAACATTCGTGCTTACCCGACAGCGGCGGGGTACTTGAAAGTGGTCGTGATTACTGCTGTAATCCCGTAGTTTAGATCTTTCGCGTGAGGGGTGCCTTGGAAGTCGCAGTTCGGTCAGTAGAAACAAGAGTGTTAGCCAGTGAGAGGTGCAGATGAATCTGTTCAGTATCAATTGCTGTCTGTTGCAGACGGTGTTTGGGGGTTAGGGATTATTGTCTCCGAATTCCCTTGGATTCGTTCTAATACAGCAAGTGTACCCGCTGAGTATGCGACGAGTCCTACCCCCAATACAAGGAATCCAAGTCCAAGGCGAAGTTCAGCCGAAATTGGGAGCATCGGACTCACACCGAGGAGAGCAGCGAAATTAGTAAGTCCGATAGCCAATGCTGACCAGCGGTTACTAGACCACGTATCACCCACATCGAAGGCTGGATACAGGTATCTGCTATGGAGGACAAGTTTGAGGCCAATGGCCCAACAAAGACCAGTTGCAACTGCAAGGCTGACGTGTCCAGTAAGCCAGTAGAGACCCCCGTTTATTACGCCCCCAACAACAAGGGCAACGAGGGTATCCCGAATTGTTCGTTCCATATATAAAGAGACGTAACGCGCTCATTTAATATTTTACTAGAATAACATCTGAGCACAAATCATTAAATTCGCAGATATACCGAGCAGATGTTCCACCGTCCTCTTCCTGAAAACAGTAGTTACGGCTTCTCCAATTAGTCGTAATAGACGCCCCCGGGATAACAGCGGAAATCCGGTGTATCTGGCTGGGCCGAAAACGAACCTATCAGGCGCTACCCCGACCCGTCCGACCCATAAAAGCGTTAGAAACCGTATCGCTTGTGGGCGTCGTCGATGGGGACAATCTCCAGAACACGCACCTGGTTCTCGTCTTCCAGAATAGTATAGATGGCTGTATAGGTACGGGATATGTGCATCCGGTACCGGTCTCGCCGGCCGTCGATGGGGAGCTTCTCCTTGTCCCCACGGCCCCGGCCAGGGTACGGACTCTCTGCCAGGTACCCGAGCTTTTCTTTGCAGACCCGCTCTGTCTTCTTGTCGGCAACATCGAGGAACTCCCGGGCTTCATCACCGAGCAGTACGTCGTAGTCAGACATCCGAGAGCGGCGTTAATTCGTCGCTGTCTGCATCCTCCAAATCCTGAAAGCGTTGCTCCAAGTCCTGCCGGCGTCGATGCTGTGCGAGTTCCTGAAGGAGATCGTCGTAGGTCTGTCCGGGCTCCTTCAGTTCGTGGAGCTCCTTCCGCGTCTCCTCTGTGACTGGAATACGCTTGTCTGCAGACATTGCTCTATACACACGTACAGTCCTGACAGTCTTAACAGTTTGCAGTTTGGTCAGTCGATGGAAACCATTGTTTCACCACACCAGAGTGTGAGTGGAAGCCCTGCTGCGGTCTGGTGGGATTACAGCGGAATCACTGGCGTCGTCCGACCGTCAGCAGCCCTTTGAAGCCGGGGGCAGTAGGGCATCTATGTCGTTCAGTGTCAGTTGGCACACGCTGCTGGAGGAGGTTGACGACCTTCCAGCGGACGCGGTACTGGTGACGCCACTCTCGCACACCGCGTTCCGCATTAGCGATAGCCAGGAACACCGCATTATTATCGACTACGTGGAGAAAGACGAGCGGCGGCCGCTCCAGCGCGAGCAATTCGAAACGCTGTTTGGCCGGGTCAGTGACGAACCTACACAAGAGTTCGAACTTGACTGACTTCCGCCCGATGCGGAACCGTTTGCTGCGGTCTGGTCGCTGCACCCCAACATGGAAGTCGACGAAGACGCTGGGATGATCCGCCAGACCGATCTCGAAACCACGACACAGGTAGCCACAACCGGTGACGAAGACAAGGAGATAGATCGTACCGAACCGGAGTTGCAGGTCTACAGCGATGCGCTTCTCCTGACCGACGCGTTAGAACGCCAGGACATGACCGACCCCACCACAATTGAGACGGATGCATTGGTGGATCTCTACACGATGCTGTCGGATGTCCAGCGGAGTGCCGACGACCTTCGGAAACAAATTGCTGACGTGTTATTGAGTCGATTACATCACGACCAGCCGGTCAGTGGCCAGTTCGGCTCTGTCCAACGGACTTCTCGACGCCAACGGTCGCTCAAAGACGAAGAAACAGTCGTGAATGCACTGGAAGCCGCCGGTATCGACCGGGAACGTGTCACCAGTCTTGACAGTGGCAAAGTCGACGATGCACTGGAGGTGACGGAACTGTCTGAAACCGCCCTCTATGAACTCGATACGACAGAGTACGTCCGCAAAGCCGATGTCGACGAACAGACCAAAGAGACCCGCCTCCAGGGACTGAAAGATCGCCTCGCTGCCAGCGATGCCGAGGACGGTGAGGTGGACCAGCTACAGGACGAAATTGCAGAACTGGAAGACCGGATTGAAGAACTCACGTCGTTCAAATCCGGCACCTCGTATCACACCTCATCAACTGGCGGATAGGCTCACGAACGCAGTTCTCTCTGGATTGGACGGGGCACACAGATACCGTGGCGAGTGGCAACTTATGTGAGATCTATTAGAAATCCAGTGAGACATGAACAGATGCCGGTTACTCAAATTCGTAGCTCCAGCGGTTTCTAGTCAGGAAGCAGCGTTGCTATACTGCGTTACATTACAATACTTCTTCGCTTTTTATTATAATGAATCAATCGCGGCGCTCTCGTCTACTGAAGCGGCAGAGAGAGAAATTTAAAATGTAAAATATCAACCGCGAAAAGCACAATAATAGTACCAAGTAGATATATATTACAAACCACATTGGAAACTGTATGAGGACAATCGACAAAACGATTTTATACAGCATAGCGTCTCAATTGGGTCGTTTCAATTCAATATCTCAGGTGTGGTTCTAGTGATATTTTTGTTGCAAGTTGATGCGAGCGTCCTGGCTAACAGCATCAATTCAGTCTGGGTGCTCACTGTGTCCTTCCTGATTTTCTTCATGCAGCCCGGATTTATGCTGCTAGAGGCTGGCCAGATACGCTCAAAAAACGTGTCCAATCTAGTAATGAAAAATATGTTTGATTGGTCACTTGGCGTACTTGGGTACTTCATTCTCGGCTTGGGAATTGCTGGGCTCGTAGGCTCACTTACATCACCTGGTGCAGTTTCTCTGGCTGACAGCTTCTCATATATAAATTCCCCAGGTCAGTGGATTGGATGGCTATTCGGTGCCGTCTTCGCAATGACTGCAGCGACCATCGTGTCCGGTGCAGTTGCTGGTCGGATCAAATTCAAGTCATATATTCTGTTCTCGGTGTTCATCACTGTCTTCATTTATCCAGTCGTTCAGGGGCTCACCTGGCAAGGCGGCCTCCTTTCAGCAGGCGGGTATCTTGGACAACTGCTCGGGGTAGGGTATTTGGATTTCTCTGGCGGAACGATTGTGCATATGGTTGGGGGCCTCGCAGGCCTGACAGCTGCCTACGTTCTCGGGCCACGTTCAGGCCGGTTTGATGAAGATGGTAACAGCAATCCGATTCCTGGACACTCAGTCCTGTTCGCCGTTGTGGGAACGTTTATGCTTGCCTTCGGATGGTATGGGTTCAACGTTGGGACGCAGGCGACAGTTCTCTCAGAAAGTGGGGCATTTTTCGGAGAAGAATTAGGCCGTGTGGCACTGACGACTACGCTAGCGATGGGTGGCGGTGCAGTTGCGTCCTCTGTTATAACTGCTCTCATACAGGGGAAACCAGACCCTCTGTTCACCGCGAATGGACTACTTGGTGGTCTCGTTGCTATTACGAGTGGTGCAGCCTATGTGACGTGGTGGGGAGGTCTTCTGATAGGTGTCCTTGGTGGATTAGTTGTCTTCCCGACGTACAAGTGGACGGTTAATCATCTTGGCATTGATGACGTATGTGGTGTCTTTGCGGTTCACGGGGCAGCTGGTGGTATAGGCGTGATCCTGATACCCGTATTTGGTGTTGGTCAGAATGGTGGGTGGGCGTTCCTTGGAGTAAATCAGTTGGCCATGCAGGTAGTGGGTGTTCTCGTAATCGGTACGTGGACCGTCCTGACGACAATGGGTGCATATCTGGCTATTGACTCTGTACTTGGCCTCCGATATGATGAAGAAACTGAGCAGGAGGGCATGGATCAGGTTGAACATAATATTGTATCCTACCCAGAGTTCATCACCGACGGTGGCACCTCAAGCGATTCTCCAAGTTCACAAGGAACACAAGAGAACGATGAGACAACAATGTGGCGTGGAGAGCAAATATCCACAGTGGACACAAGCTCTATTCTTGACGGGGCAGGAATTGATTCATTCCCAGACCCAACAATCATCGTTGATGCGGATAACGAAATCACTGCTGTAAATCCCGATGCGATCCGGTTCTTTGGGATGACTGAGCATGAGGCTATTGGGGCCATACCATCGGAATTGGTAGAATCGGCTGATGAGACACTTGATGCAACCAATGATGCGATTCTAAGTGGTCAAGAGATTCGTGACCGAGTTGGACAGGTTACCGTTGCTGGTGAGACCATCCCAATAAGTGTAACAGCTACACCGCTTGAAGAGGAAGGAGAGGTTGCGGGTGCTCTAGCAACGATACGCAACAATGCGGATGCCGTCCTCCGCGAGCAAAATCGCCAGACTGTTGAGGAGTACCGTGATTCAGGGTTAGAAAATCAACGCGCAAAGCTATCTGATCTTGCAGACGGTAGTCTCGATATAGAGCGTGGTGTCCCTGACCCACCTGAGGGTGTAGAGCTTGAGGCACTCTCTGATCTTCATGCATTGTTTGGCGAATTGGATGAATATATTATCACGACAACGGACAATGTCAGTTCAATTGTTGAGAAACTTCCCGGGCAGTCCGAAGAACTGGCTGATAGTAGCGAGAACTTGAGCAGTTCGAGTGATAACGTGGCTGATGCTGTTGAAGACATTGATGAGCTTAGTTCTCAAATCGAATCCGAGATCAGCAATGCAGCAAATAATATTAGTGACGCAAACGCCAACGTGTCTGATCTTTCGGCATCCATCGAAGAGATTAGTGCCTCGGCAACTGAAATAGAGACACAATCAAACGAAGCCGCTGAATTGACTCAGGAAGGTGTTGAAGAGATGACTGAAGCAGTTTCACAGATCCGAACAGCAACCGAACACTCCGAAGAAGTAGCCGCAGAGATAAACTCACTAGAAGAAAGGATGGACTCAGTTACTGAAATAGTTGACATAATCCAAGATATCGCATCACAAACAAATATGCTTGCGCTGAACGCGAATATTGAAGCAGCAAACGCTGAAGCTAGTGGTGAAGGGTTTGCCGTTGTTGCTAATGAAGTAAAATCGCTGGCTGAAGAAACGAAGGAATCGGCGACCGATATTAATGAAATCATCACCGATGTGCAAGATCAGACGGGGGCGGTTGTAAGCACAATCAGGGAGGCCAACACGGAAATTGAAAACGGAACTGACGCTGTGGAAAATGCTGTGGGAACGGTTGAGCGTATCCAACAACGTGTTAACGAAACGAATTCTGGTATCACTGAAATCAGTTCGGCTGTGAGCGAGCAAGCAAATGACACAGAGCGCGTTAGTGCCACCATGCAAAGAGCCACCACAATGATTGATGAAGTCAAGTCTCTCTCAGGGCGCATCTCTGACCGGACGGATGAGCAGGCTGAAACGATCGCTCATGTGGCTGACTTGGCTACCAATCTGAATATGTTAGCGAAGGATGTCCATGGAAATATAGACACGTTCGATTTAGAGGCAGATTTACGCGCAAATACAGGTGTCCAATAATACAATGTGAGTTGCTATCCGTACTTCTTGGAAATACATATCAGAGTACTTGTGTACGTTACCGGCCCCTCTCTCTGCTGTAGTGAACTACCCCTGCCTACTCGCCGCCTTTGGCGGTTCCTTGAGTCAGGGTCTTCCTGCTTCCACGACGCGCTTTGCAGGAACAACCACAGTCCCCGTAGAGAGCGCAGTCTCCACAGGCGGTGATTCAGAGTGTCCCACTCCTACTTCTGCCAGACCGCGAGAAAGAATGTTCCACGCTGTCCCGTTTCGAGTTGATAATGATCCTGTCTGAATTAGGCCAAGAGAGGAAATCCGAAGCAGCAGTTTGACTTCTTTAATTCCACTGGTTGCCGAGAGGAATTTGACTTGCAAAATATACAGCCTTCTTGAAACCCTTGCTGGCAAACACGATAGGTGAGTAGATTGAGAAGAAATGGATACTCTCCCAAAGTCACGGATTCTTCGATTCGTTGAACAAGCTATGGTGTTGGCTCGCCGTACGGTCAAACGGTTTTCAACTCGATATTCGCGGAAACGGTTCACGATCCGGCAACACGTTGTTCTGCTCTGTCTCAAGATGAAAAGACGACCACGTACCGTGACCTCGTTGATGAACTCATCGAGATGTCTCACATTTGTGACGCCCTTGATCTCGATTCGATCCCTGCACCCTCGGCACTCTGCAAAGCCTTCGACCGCTTAGAGATGGCCGTCTGGCGAGTGTTACTGAAGATCTCGCTCACGGATTTGCCGCTGGGCGGTGTCACTGGCATCGATGCATCCGGACTTGAGCGAGCGCATGCCTCAACACACTACACGAAGCGAACGAACCTTACTATCCAGCAATTGAACACAACACTGTTGATCGATACTGCAGCCAATGCCGTTCTCGATATTCACGTAACGACGACGCCAAACCACGATACTCAGATTGCGCCGCAGATAGTGAAGCGGAACGCAGCCTCCATCTCGGTTTTGACCGGTGATAAGAGATATGACAACCAGAAGCTCCGCCGTCTCGTTCAGGATCACGATATCCGGCCACTCATCCATCCGTTCTAGTTTAGCGAAGAATCCAGTCGCTATCTACTGATTAGATATCGCTGCACCTACCCGGTTGAGAAACCCGGTGGGAAGTGTGTACTCGCCACCGGACTCGGTAGTTGTTGATCGGATTCAAAGAGCGTTTCCCTCTGATGAGTTGCGCGAGCGCGCTCGCGCAACGAATCTCGTTGAGCGAGAGCAGAAGTTCGACATCGCCGCGTTGTTTTACACACTCTCGTTGGTTTTGCTGCTGGCTCAGACCGCTCTTTACAGGCGTTTCTCGAACGCTACGTCGAGATGGCTGATTGCGACGAACTCTCTTATTCGTCGTTCAATGACTGGTTCGAACCGGGCTTCGTTGCACTCCTTCGAGAGATTTCGATGACGCTATCGAGAATCTCGATACTGGTCGAAAAGACTTGAACGGACGTCTCGAACGCTTTCGAGACGTCCTCATTGCCGACGCTACCATTGTCTCGTTGTACCATGACGCTGCCGATGTCTACGCAGCAACCGGAGACAACCAGTCTGAGCTGAAGCTTCACCTCACCGAATCTCTCTCGACCGGTCTCCCGACGCGATTCCGGACAACTGACGGGAAAACCCACGAACGGAGCCAGCTACCCACCGGCGAGTGGGTAGCTGGCGCCCTCATCCTGCTTGATTTGGGCTTCTACGATTTCTGGCTGTTCGACCGTATCGACAAGAATGACGGCTGGTTCGTTTCTCGTGTCAAAGACGACGCGAACTTCGAGATCGCCGAAGAACTGCGGACGTGGCGGGGTAACAGCATCCCGCTTGAGGGAGAGTCGCTGCAGGCCGTCCTCGACGACCTGCAGCGACAGGAGATTGATGTCCGCATCACGCTCTCCTTTGAGCGCAAGCGAGGGTCGGGCGCCAGCGCGACCCGAACGTTTCGACTGGTCGGACTGCGTAACGAGAAGACCGAAGAGTACCATCTCTATCTGACGAATCTCGGCAAAGACGACTACCGCGCGCCCGATATCGCGCAGCTCTATCGGGCGCGCTGGGAGGTCGAACTGCTGTTCAAGGAACTGAAATCGCGGTTTGGCTTGGACGAAATCAACACGACGGACGCCTACATCATCGAGGCGCTAATCATCATGTCAGCAATTTCGCTGATGATGAGCCGTGTAATCGTGGATGAGTTGCGGTCACTGGAGGCAAGGCAGCGCGGAGACGAAGCTGCCGCAGACGCCGACTCGTCGGCATCGCGGCTCCCTCGTCGTCGCTGTTCGTTAGCAGTGGAACGACACGCTCATCTGATCCAGCTGTATCTAATGGTCGAACTGGGCTACGAACTACCGGATTTGGACAAGTTGTTGCTGTGGGCGTCGCAGAATCCAAACCCACACAGAGAACGGTTACGCAGCCAAGTTGAATCGGGTGAGTTTGCCTTTGACCGCCACTAAACTAGAACGGATGGCTACTCATCAAACACCGTGAGTTCACGTCTCTCCACAAAGCGTGGAATGCTCGGCTGAACAGTGAGCTCTACCATCGACGGAACAGAAACGAGACAGTCAACGCGGCGATCAAACAGAAATTCGGTACATTCGTCCGGTCACACCTTTGGTGGAAGTAGTTCTGCGAACTCGTTATCAAGTGCATCGTTTACAATCTGGAACGAAGCCTCGCCCTTCTACATCAGAGGGGTGAATGTCCGTGATTCCGAAAGGCACCGACTGCTGAATATAGAGGGTGCAGCAAATCTTTCGTTGTCCGCTGAATCTCTGTCAGCATCGGCGTGCAAGATACAACAAAACTTATCAAATTGTTTAGCGTACTCTTCTCATGGTTAAAACCACTCTGGACACATTGGATGAATTACTAGAAGGCGCTTTTGACGATGTAGATGACCCTGATGTAAGGTACAAACTTCGGAGTGCTCGCCAGCTTGTTCAGGTAATTCAACAGCGTCAGAATACACTTGATGATGCGATTACTGATGCGGTAGACGACGAAGACACCATAGGTCGTCTCCGCGACCTCGGTTACATAAACTAATATACAAGCTGTTTACCGCCACACAAATTAGCCACATCTGATTATACTGTCTGCTGACTGTGCGCGTTGCATTTCGGGTGTGCGATTCATCGTTTTCAAGAGCTTTCAAAACCAGCGTGCGAGCTCAGAGGATACAGTCAGCACAGTGGTTTTGTTGTCTCGCATCGAAGCGGCGGAACTGCCCACTCACTGACCTTGCTCGCGGACCGCTGGCGATGGTTTCGATAGAGCCAGTACTCACTCATAGCTCAGATTAAATACGCAGCCCGCTTAGACCTTGGCACGGCAGATTGGCAGCTATAGTTCGCTATCCTGCGGGTCGAGCCAGGTACTGAAATGACTACATCATCACACGGTGGACCTACCGAGTCTTCTCCTGAAGATTTCAAGCAAGCGCTTGCGACACTCCTCAGAGACTCCTTTGCTGAGGGGGCCGAGATAGAAGGCACATGGGATATCGCGTCCCCATTAGACGTGGTGCCGGACTGGCGAGTCGTTATCGAGGAAACCAGTGGCGCAGCCCCGCCCAACAACGACAAAGGGTTTATTGACGAATGACGCCCCTCTGTCGGTAATAGAATCCCTGTAACTAATATAAAACGTTCCCACGTGGTAACCATACGTCGTGACATGGTAACGTAGTATTAAGCTACTCTATCGCAGAGGTACCACCATATTCCGCTATTACCATATCAATAGAGTCGAATCCACCGACATGTGAGATAGTTGAATATAAATTGCTATGACAAGCAAAACTAGCGATGACGACCGAGAAAGCATCAACGACGGGCAGGCCGTGTCAGCAGTATTCAAATTGCTGTCCAATCATCGCCGCAGAGTTGCGATACGGTATCTCGCTACGCAGGTCGGAGCCACTCCGATAACTGACTTAGCCGACCAAATCGCTCTGGTCGAAGGCGAGCACACCGCCGACAACCATGCGCGTATCTGTGTAAGCCTCGTTCACAATCACCTCCCGATTATGAGTGATGCCGAGGTCATTGACTATGATCTAAGCCAAGAGACCGTTGAACTGCGCAGCAAGGCTACCGATGTACTTTCGCATCTGGACCTCGCCGCTGATGCGGATATTGCCGGCGAGGCGTTGTAGCGAGGGACTTCCCATGACGAGGGATGACCCTCCCTCTATTAGATCACTGACTTTCGACCCCGAAGAGGGAGCATACGTTACGGAGTTCGACAATAGGTCTGTGCCATTGGCTGTGACAGTTATATCGGTGATTGCAAAAATAACTGGCCAGTCAGCAACGGATCTCCAGCCGTTGTACCACGTGGTAGATTCGGATGCTCTTAACCGGATTATCGGGGATCACCCGTCCGATGTATATCGTGGCAAACGTCTGGTTGAGTTCACATATCAGAACCACAAAATCCAGGTCCTAAGCAGTGGTGTACTCAGAGTGTATCCTTCGGGTACGTAAGGAGATGAAGAGGAAAAGGCGACCTGAGTCCATGAGCGAGCCAGTTAATGGATAGGTCGAGAACCAGCACAGCAAACGAAGGGCTATGAGAAAGCACTTCTCAGGAAATAAACCAGAACTCCCCTCTGTGTGGTTCACTAATTGCGACGCTATCTCAGCCTTCTGTGCAGGGTGGTCCGAGTTAGTCAGCTTGATGTAACGTCTCATGCGAGATGCCCGCTGAATACTCAGCACGGCTGCTGAAACCTGTCAATGTTTAGAGGTTTCAACAAGGCCAGATATACATGATTCCTGTTCAGTTGGCGTGTTCCGTAATAAATCAGAAATGATAATTGAGGAGAAAATAATAAACAAGTAAAAACCAAGACTGCAACGTATGTCAACTAACAACCTACCCAATTCGGAGAACTGGCCATGGGATTTCAACAAACGACGTGACAATGTTGGTGTCTGGACCATGGAACAGTGGGACAGGTACGATCAAGACGCCCTTGAAAGCGTCTTTCAGTATTATGACCGCCGAACAAATGAGTCTGACCTCACCGGAACAGTTGCGATTTTTGACGAAGACACGGATCTACCGAAAAAAAGATATGACTATATCGCAGACCAGTGGGGCGAAAACGCATGGGGCGTCGAGCGTGTTGCATCCGCCTCAGAAGGACTGAAAGCGATGGCTGTCTCAGCGACCGTTGAGGTTGAGAACGACATCGAAGTCGAATGGTTCAGTGATATTGAAGAGGCCGTTGAATGGGCAGCAGGCAAGTGAGAATAGCTGTACTACTCTTATGCTAACCAATAATATAAGCATGGTTGAACGTATCAGTTCGAGTCTTCGGCTCAAACTCGTTGGGTTCGCAGTGGTCGTGATGATTTCAGGGAGTTCAGTCGCAGTTGTGAGTTTTCTTGTCGTTGGAAAACTGCCTTTGTTGTTGGTGACGTTCGGAGCAACGGTCCTCACTGCCGGCGTGATTGGCATTGTCTCATATCGGATTGCTGGAGAAGTCGACCGGTTGGTGACCGAAATGCAGGCAATTGCTGACGGTGAACTCAATCGTAAGATTTCTTCGGACCGAAAAGACGAGGTTGGACAGATGTTCCGGACGCTCGACACGACCCGCGAACGACTGAAATCACGCATCGAGGAAGGTGAAACACAGCGTGAGAAGGCAAAAAAAAGCCAACAAGAAGCTCATAAAGCCGCACAACGAGCAAAGGAGTCACAGGCAGAACTCAACGAGGTGCTCACAGAGTTAGACGAGGAATTGAGTACGGCAATGGAACGCGCGGCGGACGGAGGGTTGACCGTGCGGGTAGATACTAATATTGACAACGACGACCTTCGCTCAATCGCCAAGTCGTTCAACCAAATGGTAGCCACCTTCGAAACGACCATCGTTGATCTCCGCTCGTTTGCAGACAGTGTTGACACGACAAGCGGAGGCGTGCAGGGTGATGTAGATTCGGTCAAGGCCGGAGTTGATGAAATCCAGACCTCAATGACAGAGATTACGACAGGAACAGAACGTCAGCGAGATCATCTCGGCGACGTTGCTGCTGATCTTCAGCAGCTTTCTGCAACGGTCGAAGAGGTGGCGAGCCAGACGACGACAATCGCAGATCAAGCCACTGAGACGGCTGAAATCGGGAGCAAGGGACGAAAGGAAGCGAGCCAGAGTCGGGACCAACTAGAAGATGTACAGGAACAGACGGTCAAGACCGTCGAAGCGGTGCGTGAACTCGAGTCACAGTTCGACGATATCGCGGAGATTGTCGAACTCATCACCGATATCACCGAGCAGACGAACATGCTCGCATTGAACGCGTCGATCGAAGCAGCACGTGCTGGACACGCAGGCTCTGGATTTGGAGTCGTCGCCGACGAAATAAAAACGCTTGCGGACGAAACACATGAGTCGGCAGACCGGATCGAGGTAATTATCGATGACGCCCGTAATCAAATGGACACGACAGTGCGAGATGTCGAACACGTCCAGACACAGATAGAAGACAGTTTTGGGGCTGTGACCACTGCAGTAGAGGCATTCGATACCATGGCAGACAAGACAGCGGCGCTAAGTGCTGGAATCGAAGAGATTGACGACGCAACCGATTCACAGGCACAGACAGCCCAGAACGTCGTTGCTCGGATCGACGCAGTCGCAGACGAGAGCCAAACTATCGCCACACAGACTGAACGTATCGAAACGAAGGCTGATGATCAGGTTCAGGCTACTATTCAGGTGATCGAACGGACAGATAAACTGGACCAGCGGGCGAGCAGTCTGACCGACCAATTAGCCACGTTCAGTGTCGAGACAACCGACGCGGATGCTAACACTGCTGCGGGAGCAGCCACGAGTGATGACTGATGTGTTTCACTGCCAAACTCATAATTTGTAAGTGACACGGTATTTCGAAGTGGACAAGAGAGTAGTGTCTGCTTCGGAATTGTAGCCGCCAGATCCTCTATGCACAAGGACAGGCTCATTCAATGGGTACTCTATCTTGTTCTGGCCACCGTCATTTCTGCAGATGTCACTTTTGTTTTTCCATGAGCTAATCAGGTTCTTGTGCAAGACTCGCGCGTTGTATCTTGCACGGCGGGCCAAACGTCATTCGCACCTGGTAGAAATTCGGGGAGGCAATTGGCACTCAGACTGAACAGCCAAATCTCTGAGCTAATTCTGAAACTCAGTACCTCACAAAGCATCGCCAGTTAACCTGACCTGAGTCACCTGTTTTGTTGGGATGAGTCATTGATAGTAGTCGGAGAACGCTGACCGAAGGGAGAGATGCCGCTGTCGGCGGCGATCAGCCGCCGACGCGGCAGTGTTGCCACTCACAAGGTGGCGTCCTCGGTCGGTGATTACCGGTGGAACCGGTCGTCTGGTGGCCGATTCGCGGGGACGGCCCGACGCACCGCGAGGGCCGTCCACGCTGCCCGACACAGCATGTTTATGAACTCCCCGAACGACCACTTCCAGAGGCGACGCCCGCCACGGCGGGGCGTCGCCACATACTCCCAATGGAGATACCGCCATACGTTCTGCAAGAGTAGGCTCACCACGACTTACAGCAGCCGTACGACCGGATTCTGTGTCGTGGTCGTCACAATACTCTGTTCGGAGAGTCGGTAGCTGGCCTCGATACCGAAGCGTTTCGCGTAGTGGTGTCGCGCATCTCGTGGTGTGTCAATGAACGGCGCGTCAGCGGCATAGCCGTGACGCGCCACTCCATGCCCGTCGTACCGCCCTTTTTGATAGGTACAGTCGATTTAGACGGGAAACCCGACGGTCCAGTTGTGACCGTCGAGTTTCCCTGTCAGGTCATGTTGGATGACGCGGTTCCATCCTTCCGAGAGTTCCTGCTTGATCGTCTTTCCCCACCGGACGATCGGCATCACGTACGCGTAGTTGTCGTGCTGAAGGGGCGTGAGACACTTGCTATCGTAGAATTCCCGGTCAAGATGACGGCCTTGACGCCGAGGTCAAGGTCGTTGAGA
>Ga0209945_1000482_pt1 | contig 14355 bp, 13 predicted proteins | sample SalPonR2_A_D2_MG_FD_185703 | JGI IMG/M metagenome (GOLD analysis project Ga0209945, IMG submission 185703) | Salt pond soil microbial communities from South San Francisco under conditions of wetland restoration - Salt Pond MetaG R2_A_D2_MG... ...
CGTCGGCGACGACGCGTACACCTTCGCCGAGCTCGGGATCGGCACCAACGTTGGCGTCGACCGGCTCGTCGGCTCCGTCCTCCTCGACGAGAAGGCCGCCGGCACGATCCACGTCGCCGTCGGCGACAACGCGGGGATCGGCGGCGACACCGACGCACCGATCCACCTCGACGGTGTCGTCCGCGACCCGACCGTCTACGCCGACGGCGACCCAGTCGAGTTGCCGAGTCCCTGACGACCGGCTGCGGAACGGGAACGAAGCGGCGTCCGTCTACTCGGTGGGCGCGATTGCGACGCCCGAGACGCCAGAGACGCCGAGCGTCTGGTGTCGCCACCCGTCTCCGGCCTCGACACACAGCGTTCCGGCCTCGGTCACGACGACGGCGAGCCCTGGACGAGCGGCGAGCGCGACCGGTCGCTCGTCGACCGGGAGCGCGGTTCCGGCCCACGCTACCGCACTCCAGTCCGTCTCGCCCGTCTCGTGTGCGAGGAGCTGTCCGTCGACGACGGCCAGTGCGGCCCCCTCACGAGCTGCCGTCACGGCCGTCGCGTCTCCCTCGATGGCCGGCATCCAGCCGTTCCCGAGCCAGTAGAGGCCGGTCGCGGTCGCGGCGAGTGGCATCCCCGCAGCGGCCACGTCGCGTGCGTCCTCGAGGCCGACCGGGACGAGTGTGGGCCCGCGCTCCGTCGTCTCGTCGTCGACGCGGTGAACACCGTCGCGTCCGGCGACGAACGGCCCGGCTATCGCGGTGACGCCATCGACGCGGCCCACCCGGCGCGTCCCCGTCGGGGTGCCGTCGTCGTCGACTGCGACCCGCGAGAGCGTCCCGTCTGCGTCCGCAATCGAGAGCGCCCCGTCAGTGTCACCAACTGCGACCGGGACGTCGCCGTCGATGTCGACCCGCGTCGGTTCGTCCCCCACTGGACCGGTGTAGAGACCGTCCGCCGTCGCGGCGGCGATCACCGGGGAGCGTCCGGGGCGCGCGCAGACGGCAACGTCGCTGACGACGCCGCGGTCGCCGACCAGCTCGAAGGTGCCGACCTTGTCACCCGAGACGGCGACCCGTACGATCCCGGTCTCGGTCGCGACGTAGACGTCGTTGCGGCCCGTGTTGTCCGCGTACACGCGCTTTTCGTCGATCGAGATGTCGTCGTCGGGTGCCATCGCCCGGCGATTCACACTCGACTGGTAAAAGGGCCGCGAGCGGGTACGACCGTCCAGTAGGGCGTTCCGGTGCGGCGCGCGGCGTTCCGACGCCCCTTTGAGCGGTCCCCGACTACCGTCGCGAGTGACCCCGATCGCCGCCGAACTCCTCGGGCTGCTCGCGGAGGTCCTCCCGCGGCTCGCGCGCATCACCGCGTTCATCGCCGCCGGCGTGTTCCTCGCCAACGTCGCCGTCGCGTTCGGGCTGATCCGATACGTCGCGGGCCTCGCCGGGCTCCTCACGCGCCCGGCGAACCTCCCGGACGAGGTCGGGACGGCGATCCTCACCACCGCTGCCTCGACGACCGCGGGCTACGCGACGCTCGCCGAGTACCGTGAGTCGGGGCTGCTCGACGACCGCGCGACGCTCGTGGCGGTGGTGATAAACACGTTCTTCGGCTTCGTCCAGCACGTCTTCACCTACTACGTCCCTGTGCTCATCCCGATTCTCGGCCGGGCGACGGGCGTCCTCTACGTCTCAGCCCGAGCGGGGATCGCGCTCGCGATCACGGTCAGCGGGGTGGTGCTCGGAGGACTCCTGCTCTCCGAGCGCAACGTCGACCGCTCGGCGCTCGCGGATGTGGACGCGAGCGGCCCGGCGGCGGACGACCGTACGACCGAAGCACGTGTCCGCGAGGCGGCCGCGAAGTCGTGGTCGACGCTCCGACGCATCGTCCCGCGGCTCGCGGTCGTGTACACGCTGGTCATCGGACTCGTGAGCCGCTACGACGTCTCCTCGTTGACGGCCGTCGCGGAGCCGGCCACGGGTCTCCTCGGTCTCCCTGGCGCCGCGGTGCCCGTTATTGCCGTCTACACGCTCGATACGACCGCAGGCGCGGTCACGATCGAGCCGCTGCTCGGCGACCCGTTCACCCCGCGCACCGCGGTCGCGACGTTACTCATCGGCGGCATCCTCTCGTTCGCGGTGTCGACGTTCCGGCGCTCGATCCCGTTCCAGTACGGCATCTGGGGCGCGTCGTTCGGGACGAAGGTCATCGCCGTCAACACGGCGTTGAAACTCGTGTTCATCTCGCTCACGGTGGGGCTCCTGCTGCTCCCGGTGTGGTGAGGACGGGATCCGCTACCCGCGCGTGACACGGGCACCGAGAGCGGCCACGCCGGCGTCGACGTCTCACTCGCCGGCGACGGCCGTCGGCTCTGTTTCGCTCGTGTCACCGTACCGGGTCACGATGGCGACCGTCGCGGCGCTCGCACAGAGCGCGGCGACACCCACGAGCCCGAACGTCGGCTGGTACCCGACCGTCTCGATGAGCGCGCCGAAGACGGGCGGTGCGACCGTGTTCCCGATCATGATGCCGATCGTCACGACCGCGAAGTTGCGTCCGATGTCGCGACGCGCCGAGAGCCGGTCGGCGAGCTTGTCACGGGCGGGGAGGCCAAGACTCCCGAGACTGCCGGCGAGAATCCCGACGCCGAGTGCGACGACAGGCGGCGCGACGGCCGCGGCCAGCCCGAACACCGCGAGGGCGACGAGCCCGTAGGCGGCCGCGAGGATCGTGCCGGGGCGGAACCGATCTGCCAACACTCCGCCGACGAGGATGAGCCCGGCCCCGACGACGAACATCGCCGTCAGCGAGAGGCTCGCCAGCTCCTCTGCGAGGCCGTATCCCTCGGTGAGGAACACGACCAGATACGAGGAGACTCCCCAGAACGCGGTCGACGCGAGCATCGAGACGACTCCCAGCCCGAGGATCGGCCCAGCGTCGGCGAGCGCCCGTAGCTCCGCCCGTATCCGCCCGCCTACTGTGTCGTCGCCTCCTCGCCGCTCGTCGGTCGCGTCGGCGTTCGGCTGCGTGATGTCGTTGCTCACGTACCGACCGAGCACCGTGCAGGCGACGACGCCGTAGACGGCACCGACGACGGCGATCAGTCCGAACGCGTGCCGCCAGCTCGCCCCCGGCAGCGTGGTGACGCCGAGGATCACGACCGGCGGCGCGGCGAATCCGAGGTTGCCGGCGAAGCCGTGCGCACTGTAGGCCGTCCCGCGGCGCGACGCGCTCGTCGCGTCCGATAGGAGCGGAAAGTGTGCCGGGTGGTGGCCGGCGACGCCGGCACCGAGGACCGCCTGTCCGAGGAGGAGCACCTCGTAGCTCGGAGCGACCGCGAGGATCCCGGCACCGAGCGCGCCGAGACCGAGACACAGCGCCAGCGTCAGCACGCGGTCGTACGCGTCCGAGAGGTAGCCGTACGGGAGCTGAAGCGCCGTGTTCACGAGCGCCTGCACGCCCATCGCGACGCCGAGCGCCCCGATCCCCACGTCGAAGTCGGCCGCGAGCGTCGCGAGGATCGGCGGGAACAACACCAAGTAGAGGTGATTCACGACGTGTGACCCGCTCACGAGTCCGACGACGAGCGCGGTCTCACGCGGGAGCGTCTTGAGCGCCTCGTGCGGCTCCATCGACACACCTCGCCGTCGACACGACAAAACGGTACCAGATGCGGCCGGCGTTGCCGATGGCGTCTTCGACCAGCGACGCCGCCCGACGCCCGCCATCCCGTCACCTTTTATCGGGGAGCGAGCCCTACGCAGAGGTATGCCGAAGTACTCGACGGGCGGTAGCGGAGGCGGCGCTGGCGGCGACGCCTGCGAGCTCTGCGGGCAGGAGACGGCCGACCTCGGACAGGCGAACGTGGCCGGCGCGACGCTCCTCGTCTGTTCGGCCTGTCGGTCACACGACGACGCGGGCAACGCGCCCAGTAGCGCCGATGACACGTCCGACGGTCCCGATCACACCGGAACGGGCGGGGGATCGGCCAGCACGGGCGGGGCGTCGACCGGAACGCGAAGTCGCACGCAGGAGCTGGCGAACAAGCAGGCGCGAATGTACGACGCCGCGACGGGTGGCTCTGACCGCTGGGAGGCCGAAGGAACGAGCTACGAGGACGACCAGCTGCCGTACCTGGTGACCGACTACGGCGACCGGGCGACGGAGGCGCGTCAGGCGGCCGGCCTCACCGTCGAGGAGCTCGCGGCCGAACTCGACGTTGACGAGCGCGACCTCCTCGCGGTCGAGGACGGCCGCGCGGCGACGGCGACGGTCGGCGGCTCGGTGGTGCGTGCGCTCGCCGACCGACTCGACGTGACGCTCGTCGACGAGTGACGGGTCGACACGACGACCTCGGAACGTGATGCAAGTCAAAGACAGCGTCCACGGCCACGTCCGGCTGGGGTCGCTCGCGACCGACCTGATCGACACCCCCGCCTTCCAGCGGCTGCGCCACATCAAGCAGCTCTCCACCGTTCGGCTCGTCTATCCGTCGGCGAACCACACCCGGTTCGAACACAGCCTCGGCGTCTACCACCTGGCGTGTGCCGCCGTCGAAGAACTCGACGTAGACGCCGACACCGCCGCACACGTTCGGGCGGCCGCGATGCTCCACGACGTCGGCCACGGCCCCTACGGCCACCAGACGGAAGGGATCATCCGCCGCCGGACGGGCCGCGACCACGACGAGGTGACGTGGCTGGTGACCGACTCCGACCGCGCGGTCACCGCGGTCCTCGAACGCCACGGACTCGATCCGTCACGGGTCGCGTCGCTGATCGCCGGCGAGGAGGCGATCGGCCCGCTGATCTCCGGTGCACTCGACGTCGACCGGATGGACTACCTCGTGCGCGACGCCCACCACACGGGCGTCCCCTACGGAACCGTCGACACGGGACGGCTCGTGATGGCACTTCGACTCGGGACAGATGACGAGCTCGTGTTGGCCGAGGGCAACGTCGCGACCGCCGAGAGCCTGCTGCTCGCGCGGTCGTTGATGAACGCGGTGGTGTACCGCCACCACGTCTCGCGGGTCGCAGGCGCGATGCTCGAACGTGCCTGCGAGCGGTACCTCGATCGGGCTCCACTCGACGCCTCGCGCTTCCGCCGGCTGGCCGACCACGAGCTGTTGGTTGGCCTCCGCGAGCACGTCCCAGCGCTCGGCCGTCGAATCGAGCGTCGCGACCTCTACAAGCGTGCGGTCTGGGCCGAGATCGACCGCGTCCCGGCTGGCACCGTCGAAACGACCCGGGCCGACGAGCGTGCGGCCGAGCGCGAGATCGCCGAGGTAGCGGGTGTCGACCGGGATCAGGTCGTCGTCGACGTGCCCTCGCGACCGACGGTGAAGGGCTCGGGCGCAGCCGTCGTCGTCGACGGCGAGCCTCGACGGCTCGACGACGCGTCGACGCTGGTGGCAGGGCTCGAGGCGGCCGAGCGCGAGCGCTGGCGACTTGGCGTGTACTGTCCGGGCGACCACGTCACGGCGGTGCGGTCGGCAGCCGAGACCGTCCTCGGGCTCGAAGGCCGCTCGTAACCCGCTCTGGCGTCAGTCCTCGCCTTTCGGGACTGCGAACACCGGCCGGTCAGTCTGAAGAATAACGTTCTGTGTGACGCTCCCGAAGACCGCCTTTCCGCTCGGTCGTCGCCTTCGGCCGGACAAACAGATCGCGTCGGCGTCGATGGCCTCGGCGGCGGCGACGATCTCCGCTCCGGGGTCGCCGCTTGCCTCGTAGTGGTCGTACGCGATTCCGGTCTCGTCGAGCGCCTCGCTGGCGCGGCGAACCGCGGCGAGCTGGTTCACCGACGCCCCCTCTGGATTGTCACGAAACACGTGACAGAGGTGGACGGTCACCCCGTCGGCTGCACCCGGCAGGTCGGCGATCGCCCGCGCCTGTGCGAGTGCTCGCTCCTCGTCGTCGTCGATGGCCACGAGTACGTCGTACATGCCTCACGATCTATCACGCGAGGTAATAAACCGTGCCGACATCGTCGCGTCGGCGACCGCGGCGCGGACGTTTTTATTCGATCGCGCCCAACGTGACGCATGGTTACGGTCAAAGACACCGTCCACGACCACATCACGGTCGACGGTGTCGGCGCGGCCCTCCTCGACGCTCCGCCGGTCCAACGACTTCGACACATCTCTCAGCTCGGCACGGTACAACTCGTGTACCCGTCGGCGAACCACACCCGGTTCGAACACAGCCTCGGCGTCTATCACCTCGCACGCCGGGCCCTCGATCACCTCGGCATCGAGGGGCGACGCGCCGATCGGATCGAAGCGGCCGCGATGCTTCACGACGTGGGACACGGCCCGTTCAGTCACAACCTGGAGGCGCTCACCCACCGCCGGACGGGCAAGTACCACGACGACGTGCGGACGCTCGTGACCGATGGCGTCGTCGGCGACACGCTCCGTGACCACGATATCGACCCGTCGCGCGTGGCGTCGCTGATCGCCGGCGAGGGACCGTACGCCGGGCTGATATCGGGAGAGCTCGACGTCGATCGGATGGACTACCTGGTGCGCGACGCCTACCACACCGGGGTGCCGTACGGCACCATCGACACCGGCCGCTTCGTCAGGGAACTCGCGTTCGTCGAGGGGGCCGCAGAGGACGGGGGACCGGCACTCGTCTTGGACGACGGGAACGTCCAGACGGCAGAGAGTCTCCTGCTCGCCCGTGCGCTGATGAATCCCGTGGTGTACACCCACCACGTCGCGCGGATCTCGAAGGCGATGGTGCGCCGGGCGGCGGCCGACCTGCTCGATGCGACGACGACGACCGCCGAGGAGCTCCGCCGGATGGACGATCACGACTTCCTCGCCGCGATCCGCGCGTGTCCGGAGACGGCCGACCTCTCGCGCCGCTACGACGAGCGAGCCCTCTACAAGCGGGCGGTGTGGGCAGAGTACGACGACGTCCCACAGCGCGTCCGCGACGCCGACCACGCCGAGACGCTGTCACTCGAGACGGACATCGCGGCGGTCGCCGACGTCGATCGTACGGACGTGATCCTCGACGTTCCGGCGGAGCCGACGATGCGAGAGTCGACGGCACGGGTGACGGTCAACGGCGAGATCCGCCGGCTGGAGCGCCAGTCACCGCTCGTCGCCGCGCTGCGCACCGCACAAAAGAACCAGTGGCGTCTCGGGGTGTACGCCCCGGCGGCGGCGACCGACCGCGTCGGGCGGGCGGCGGCCGAGGTGCTCGGACTCGACCCCGACGCGCTCGTCGTCGAGGTCCGCCGGGCCATACCGACGACGCTCGCCGAGTTCGACGCCGAGTGAGACCGCGTTTACACGCCCACCGAGACCAGTAGCGTCAAGCGCGTCGTCCTCGAACGAGCGCATATGGTCGAGTTCTCGCTGCTCACCGGGCTCGCGGTCGGTCCGACGGTCGGCCTGCTCGCCACGTTGACGATGGACCTGGTCATGGCTCGACTGCCCGACGGAGAGACCCCGCCGAAGGTCGCCGCGAGCGTGCTGACCGGCGAGCCGGTCGACGCCGCACCGGCTCGACTGGCGACGTGGATCCACTACGTCGCCGGCGCTGGATCCGGGCTCCTCTTCGTCGGCATCGCGGCCGTTCTCGGAACCGCCCTCGGTGGGTCCGTCGCGACGCTCACCGCGGCGAGTGTCGTCCAGCTCGCGCTCATGGTCGGCTTCTTTGCGTTCGTCCCGCTACCCCGTGCGACGGGGGTATCGCGGGGCCGCCGCGCTCGGGTTCGGCGTGCTTGGGCGATCGAGGCGACCGTGTACGTCGTCGTCGCCGCACTCGTCGTCGCCGCGGTCGGGAGCGCCGTCTAGGCGCGAACCGCTCCCTCGTACAGCGCGAGCCGTGCCTGCCGGGTCGGGACGTGAGAGAAACCGTTTAGTCCGTGGGTTGGCCCCTTCGAGCATGCACGCGATCACTCGGTCCGGGTGGGTCGAGGTCATCTCCGGATCGATGTTCTCCGGCAAAACCGAGGAGCTGCTCCGCCGACTCCGGCGGGCCGAGATCGCAGACCAGTCCGTCGCCGTCTACAAGCCGGCCGTCGACGACCGATACGGGGAGACCACCATCGGCACCCACACCGGCCGGCAGTGGGACGCGACCGTGGTCGACAACGATGGGGACGGCCCTCTCGCCATTCTCGAGTCGGCCGCCGACGCCGAGGTGGTCGCGGTCGACGAGGCGAACTTCTTCTCGACCGCCCTCGTCGAGGTCTGTGGCGCGCTCGCCGACCGCGGCGTCCGTGTGATCGTCTCCGGGACCGATACGACCTTTCGCGGGGAGCCGTTCGAACCCCTGCCACAGATCATGGCGACCGCCGAGTACGTCGACAAGTTCCGGGCTATCTGTACGGTGTGTGGCGAGCCAGCGACCCGTAATCAGCGGCTCATCGACGGCGAGCCCGCCCACGTCGACGACCCGACGATACTCGTCGGAGCCGAAGAGTCCTACGAGGCCCGGTGTCGCGACTGCCACGTGGTTCGAACCGACGATGAGCGACCGACTCGCCGGTCGGAGACGCGCGTCGACGACTGAACGCGGGCGTCTCCGTTCACCCCTTGATGTTACACACCGGGAACGTCCGAGCGACGCGGTCGCCGATCCCGAGCGCGTCGCTGACCGCGACGACCTCGTCGACGTCCTTGTACACACCCGGTGCCTCCTCGGCGACGGTCGCGCCGGACTGTGCTCGTACGTAGATCGCCGACTCTGCTTCCAGCGACTCGCTCACCTCGTCGCCGCGGAACTCGCGTTTCGCCTGCGTCCGACTCATGAGGCGGCCGGCGCCGTGGGCGGTCGACCCGAACGAGGTCTCCATCGACGCGGCTCCGCCGGAGAGGACGTACGAGCCGGCCCCCATACTGCCGGGGATGATCACGGGCTGGCCGACGTCGCGGTACGCCGCCGGAACCGCCTCGTGGCCGGCCGGGAACGCCCGCGTCGCACCCTTGCGATGAACGTACACCTCCCGTTCAGCGCGGTCTGTGACGTCGTCACCGACGGCGGGGAGTCCGTCCGGGCCGACGCCGACCTCGTGGATCTCCTTTTTGCCGATGTTGTGTGCGACGTCGTACAACAGCTCCATCCCGAGGTCGTCGATCGGGTCGGCGTCGAAGACGTCGCCGAACACCGCCCGCGTCTGGTGGGTGATAAGCTGCCGGTTCACCCACGCGAAGTTGATACACGCGCTCATCGCGCCGTAGTACTCCTTTGCTAGCCGCGAGCCGGCCGGTGCGGCCGCGAGCTCCTTATCGGGCAGCGACGACAGGAGGTCCGCGTGCTCGGTCTCGATCCGGCGGAGGTACTCAGAGCACGTCTGGTGGCCGAGTCCGCGACTCCCACAGTGGATCAGGACGACGATCTGCCCCTCAGAGAGGCCGTACGCGTCCGCGGTCGCGCCGGCGTCGACGTCGGTGACGCGCTGCACCTCGAGGAAGTGGTTCCCCGAGCCGAGCGACCCCAACTGGTTGCGACCCCGATCTTTCGCCTTCTGTGGCACGAACGCTGGCTTCGCGTCGGGTCGACACCCCTCGTCTTCACACCGTGCGAGGTCGCTTTCGATCCCGTAGCCAGCCTCGACCGCCCACTCGACGCCGCGTTCGAGCGCCCCCTCGATCGCGTCTGCCGTCCCGTCGACCACGCCGCCACCGCCCAGGCCGGACGGGATCGTCTCGAAGAGGGCGTCTACGAGCTCTTCTTCCCGGCCGCGAACGTCTTCGTACTCCAGCGTCGTCTGCACCATCCGGACGCCACAGTTCACGTCGTACCCGATCGCTCCCGGCGAGATGCACCCGACCTCTGCGTCGATTGCGCCGACCCCGCCGACCGGAAAGCCGTAACCCTGGTGTCCGTCGGGCATACACAGTGCCGGCTCGACCATCCCCGGGAGGTGTGTCGCGTTGCGCAGCTGCCGGAGCGTGTCGTCCTCGCCGATCGCTTCGAGCAGCGGCTCGCTGGCGAACACCCGCGCTGGGACGGTCATCTCGCCCTCGCGCGGGATCTCCCAGACGTGCTCGCGTATCCGCTCGAGGCGAACGCCGCCGTACTCGCGTGTCGTCATACGGTTCGATTTGCGGTGCGTAGGCAAGGGCGTTGTGTCAGCGACCGACCGGTGACGCCCCGACCTGTCAGGCGCGTCACCCTTTTGCCTGCGTCTCCGTCTCAGACGTCTCAGACGTCGAAGACGACGTACGCCTCCCAGCCGTCCGCTCTTCGCTCGACGCGCATCTCGGAGTAGGTGACCGCCTTGATCTCTCGGGCGTCGACGGCCGCGAGCGGCACCCCGCGTGCGCTGGCCTCGACGGTCCACGCTCCCGTCTCGTCGGCCGCCGACTCTCGCACCCGACACCGGTGGTCGGCGGGCAGCACGTGTCGAACGTCTCGTTCGTAGATCAGTCGATCGAGGTAGTCGAACAACACCGCCTCGCGGCTCGCAGCCGTCTCTTCGACGCCGAAGCGCTCCCCACCCGTCTCGGGAACCGACTCGCTGCTCGCGGCTGTCAGTCCGTCGGCCACCGCCGCGAACAGCGCGTCGAGGGTGTCGCCGGTTGCCGCGACGGCGACGTCGGCCGTGTGATCCCGGAGTTCGTGCGGCACGACCGTTGTGTCGGCCCGCAGAGGGCTTGGTCTTGTCGGGTTCGGCGCGGTGCCGGCGGCCCGCGTCGCCGAGCCGAGCGACGCCTCCGTGGGTGCCGGCTGTGGCGTGCCGGTGGAGTTATATTCTGCAGACGTGTTACGTATTCGCAGTGAGCGTCGACGTACAGAAGCGGACGGATCCACCCGGGTCGGCGGACCACCTCGCCGAGGCTTGGGACCTCAAACAACGGATCCAGCGCACCGACGGGGTGCTCAGACAGCGACGGGGGTTCTTCACCGACGCGTATCGCCGTTCGACGACGTACGTGTTCGTAGCTGACGACGACGTGGTCGCGTTCGCCTCGGTTCGACGGGACGGGTACGTGCTGTTTCTCGCCGTCGATCCGGCTCACCGAGGACGGGGGTTCGGCGAGCGCCTGATCACGGACGTCGCCGCCGAGTACAACTCCGTCTCCTGTCACGCCCGCACGACGAACGAGGGCGCCCTGGGATTCTACGAACACCTCGGCTTCGAGGTCGAACGCCGGATCGACGGCTACTACGAGGACGGCGGCGACGCCTACTACCTCACCCTCGGCACCGAGAGCCTCCGCGACCGACTCTCCGAGTTCGTGAGCCGGTGACTGCCGGTCCGCCGGCACCGCGAGAACCGACACGCATTAGCACCCGCCACGACGAGACGGGCGCATGAGCGACTCCACACGCGATGCCCTTCTCGCCCGTGTCAGCGACGGCGACCTCCGACTCCACGAACTGGAGGACCACACGGACGCCGAGACGGCCGCGGCCGTGCGCCGCCAGGCCGTCGAATCGCAGTCCGACGCCGACCTCGACGCCGTCGGAGACTACGGGTTCGACGCCGCGGCGGCCGCCCCCAACATCGACAACATGGTCGGTGGGGTCGCGGTCCCGCTCGGCGTGGCGGGGCCCGTGGCCGTCGACGGCGGCGCGTTCGCCGGCGATCGGTACCTCCCGCTGGCGACGACGGAGGGGGCGCTCGTCGCGTCCGTCAACCGCGGCTGCTCGGTGGTCGACGCCGCCGGCGGGGCAACCGCTCGGGTCACGAAGAGTGGGATGACCCGCGCGCCGGTGTTCCGTGTGGCCGACGTCGCCGAGGCGGAGGCGCTCGTGGAGTGGGTTCGCGCCAACGAGACGTCGCTCCGGGAGGCCGCCGAATCCACCACGAGCCACGGGACATTGCTCGGGGTCACGCCGTACGTCGTCGGCAACAACGTGTACTTTCGGTTCCGATTCGACACGAAGGACGCGATGGGGATGAACATGGTCACCATCGCGACGCGTGCGGCCTGTGAGGTCGTCGAGGACGCGACGGACGCGACGCTCGTCGCGCTCTCGGGGAACCTTTGTTCGGACAAGAAGCCGGCCGCGATCAACGCGGTCGAAGGCCGGGGGCGGTCGGTGACGGCCGACGTCGAGATCCCGCGTGCGGTCGTCGAAGATCGGCTCCACACCACGCCGGAGGCGATAGCCGAGATCAACACCCGAAAGAACCACGTCGGGGCGGCGAAGGCCGGTTCGCTCGGGTTCAACGCACACGTCGCCAACGTGGTCGCCGCGATGTTCCTCGCGACCGGCCAGGACGAGGCGCAGGTGGTCGAGGGGGCCAACGCGATCACCACCGCTGAGACGACCGCCGACGGCGACCTCTACGTCTCGGTGTCACTCGCCAGCCTGGAGGTCGGCACCGTCGGCGGCGGCACGAAGCTTCCGACGCAGGCGGCCGGGCTCGACGTGCTCGGCGTTCGCGGCGGCGGTGATCCTCCAGGGAGCAACGCTGACGCCCTCGCGGAGGCGATCGCGGTCGGTGCGCTCGCCGGCGAACTCTCGCTGCTCGCGGCGCTCGGATCACGTCATCTCGCGTCGGCACACGAAGACCTCGGACGATAGCAGACGCACACGACCGCCCGCTCTTCGACCCCGACCAACCACCGTGGCGCGCGCCTCGGGAGCGCGCCGAAGGCGGGCTCGCGAGCGCGTGCGAGAGATGAGCGAGTCGCCCGTGGCGACTCGCGAATCGGCCCGGGAGGGTGTGGCCAACTGGTGTCCGGCGGCCGCAGCGTCGCCGCGCCGATCACGCACCCACCACGCACGAGCGCGAATCGGATCGGAAGAACGTAGCTACGTACTGTCCGAGAATCGCAGCGTCGTCGTGTCGGCCACACACCACGCCGACGAGTCACAGCGCTCGACGCGTCGGGTTCGAAGCCGTTCACCACGCCCGCAGCTCGCACACACCTCGCCACAGGAGATGGGCCCTGCCGGATTCGAACCGGCGATCGACTCGTTATGAGCGAGTCGCTTTAACCGGACTAAGCTAAGGGCCCGTACGACTACGTCTCGGTTGTTTCCTCTTTAGGGTACCGGGTTCGAACGCCACCGCTTGCGGTAGCGACTCGACGAAATCGTCAGACGCCGAAGCCAGGACTCGAACCTGGGACCGCCTCGTTAACAGCGAGGCGCTCTACCAACTGAGCTACTTCGGCTCGATTCAGCGTACTCGGGACGATTTGATAGGGCTTTCGTTTCCACCCGCCGGCGGCCGGTCGGCCGGTTCGACGGGATCGAATCCTCGCATACACCGTCACGCACCGACCGACACGCTTTCGAGCGAACCAGGCGAACGATGCCCATGGCCGACCTCGATTCGGTACTGTCGCACGTTCGCGACCGCGCCGTCCCGGACGACGCGGAGCGGGCGCGGCTCCGAAGCGTGGCCGCCGAACTGACGGCGCGTGCGCAGTCGGCGATCGCCGACCTCCCGGTCGACGCTGACGTCGTCCAGGTCGGGTCGACCGCTCGGGGGACCTGGGTCTCTGGTGACCGCGACATCGACCTCTTCGTGCGGTTTTCGGCCGATCTCGGCCGCGAGTCGCTCGAGAAGTACGGACTCGCCGTCGGCCACGCGGTCCTCCCAGACGGCCACGAGGAGTACGCCGAACACCCGTACGTCAAGGGCGCGTACGACGGGTTCGACGTCGACCTCGTCCCCTGTCACGACGTCGACCGAGCGAGCGACCTCGTCTCGGCGGTCGACCGTACCCCGTTTCACGACGCGTACCTCTCGGCCCGACTCGACGACGAGCTCGCGGCCGACGTCGTCCTCGCGAAGGCGTTCCTGAAAGGGATCGGTGCGTACGGGAGCGACCTCCGAACCGAGGGATTCTCCGGGTATCTCACCGAACTGCTCGTCGCGGAGTTCGGTGGGTTCGTCCCGCTCGTCGAGTCGGCACGAAGCTGGCATCCGCCGGTCGAGTTCGACCCCGAGGCGCACGCCGCCCAGACGTTCGACGACCCGCTCGTCGTCGTCGACCCTACCGACCCCACCCGCAACGTCGCCGCCGTGCTCTCGGCGGCGAACCTCGCTCGGTTCCAACACTACGCCCGCGACCTCCTCGACACCCCGCGCGTCGAGCTATTCGAGCCGGAGACGCCGGCACCGCTCGACGCGGCCGGGGTCCGCGACCACCTCGCGCGCCGCGAGACGACGCCGGTCGCGGTGGTCTTTCCCGCGCCGAACCTCGTCGACGACCAGCTGTGGCCACAGCTCCGCCGGTCGCTCGACGGGATCGTCCGCGGCCTCGACGACCGCGGGTTCGGTGTGCTCCGTGCCCGTGCGATGGTCGAAGACGCGACCCCGACTCCCTCTGATGTGACCCCGACTGCGACCGACGCGCCCTCCACGGACGCGCCCTCCACGGACGCGACCACCGCTACCACGACGACCACACGAGCGGCGGCACTCTACGCCGCG
>Ga0209945_1000486_pt1 | contig 14316 bp, 16 predicted proteins | sample SalPonR2_A_D2_MG_FD_185703 | JGI IMG/M metagenome (GOLD analysis project Ga0209945, IMG submission 185703) | Salt pond soil microbial communities from South San Francisco under conditions of wetland restoration - Salt Pond MetaG R2_A_D2_MG... ...
CGTCAACCACGAACCCAACATCTTCGCGCTGTTGGAGAACCGAGCGTGGGTGCGTTCCGGTGTTCGTATCGCTAACGAGCACGGTCACACGCCGCTCGGTTCCGGTGGTTCCGAGGAGAACGCCACGCTGAACGACACCGACCGTCCGAACCTCGAGCAGTACGAGGTCGAGGCGCAGACTGTTCAGCACAACTTCGACGTGAGCCAAGAGAAAGAACTTCTGGCTCAGACCGAAGACGACGACCTCGAGGATCCGTTCGACTGGCTCCGCCGCTGGTACGGAACCGGCACGGAACAGCAGACGGGTATGGGTCAGCACCCCAAGCACATCAACGTCCAACTCGGTCAGGATATGGAGTCCCGCGAGGCGGAAGACCTCATTTCCATCGACCAACTCATCAGTAATCAGGCTGAGGCGAACAACGTCATCAGCGACTCTTCGGACGCGAACGTGTACGGGTTCGACCGTAGTTCCGGTCAGTTCGAGGCGAACGTTCTCGAGAACGGCGGTAACAACCGCACGTTCGTCATCGACATCCTCGATGATATGGTTCGTGAAATCAAGCAGAACTCGGGTAAGAACCCGGTCACGGACGATAACTACTTCTTCCTCACCGGCCACGATACGTACCAGCGTATCGAGAACGAGGTCGGCGGTAAGGAGCGTCTCGAGAGCGAGCGCGTCAGCGTCGGTATGAACGGCGTCGAAACCGAACCCGGTGGCGACGTGGGTATCACTGTTCAGTCGTACAAGCAGATCCCCATCTTCGAGTCCGTCGACATCCCCGAAGACGGCATCAGTCGGGTGTACCTCGTGGACAGTTCCACGCTGTACTTCAAGACGCTCCTGCCCACGCAGTTCTACAGCACGGGTACGGAGGTCGACGGCAACCCGTTCGCCATCAACCGGCTCGGTAATCAGGGCCTCTACGTGACCATCGGCCAGCCCGCTCTGGTCAACCCGGCGGCCCACGCAAAGGCACGCGACCTCTCGTAGAGGTCGTTGAGTTATTAGGTCGGCCACATAAACACAGGACATACCACATATGAAATACGCTGAAGTAACTTACACCGGCCCGATGACCTCAAACACAGTTCACGGCCCGTCTAATGAGTCCTATCGGTTCCGTAATCCGATGGGTGGTAGTCCGAGGCCGACCACGATAGAAGACGTAGAAGACGCTTTGTTCTTCGAGCGGCAGGGCGATCCGTACACCGTCGAGTGGTCTACACAGGGCAACCTCGCAAAGAAACTGGGCGGCCCGGTTTCTGACGTGAAAGAAGCCCTATCCGATGTCGGATACCACGAGAAGAAACGGCTCGTAAAGGCGTTCGGTGTGGATCCGGAGGCCAGTCACCCAACACAGGAAGAACTGGACGCAGAGTTGGAACCTGTCGTAGAAGACCTAAAGCACCAAATGGAAAACTGACGCGGTAACAACAGGAGAAACCAACTATGTCATACACCGTAGACATCGAAGACACGGAGTTTCAGGGTGCGGTCAAAGCCCGTTACGCCGTTGTCGACATCGACTCGTACAGTACCGGCGGAGAAAGCCTCAGTCCGAACGACGTGGGTCTGAACCGTTTTCAGGGCGTAGACTGCTATGTCCGTGACGGATCGCCATACCTCGCCCAGTACGACGAGGTGAACAACCTGCTTATCATCCGTGGCGAAGACGGAGACACGAACGAGACGCTTCCCGAAGCGTCCGGCGGTACAGCACTTTCCGTCAGGTTTGTAGGCAAAGGCAAATAACTAAGAGGTTACTATGGCACGACCTCTTAAATGGAAAAGCCACGACGGAGCCACCGGAACTGGCCCCGGTCGGGAGCAAGCCACGAAAGGCCACGACCAACTCGGCCTTTTCGTAGAGGCATACAACGGATTCGACCCGGCAAATGACACTCTCGACGTTCGGGTAGAAGGAACGGTCACATACGAGGGCGATACGGTTCCAGAAGACTTCGCCCCGATAGACCGTGGTGCTCCCGAGGTAGACGACTCCGTCTCACTAAAGCAGAACGAACTGAAAGAATCCGACGAGAACGCAGGAAGATACGTCGGATACGTCGGGGCTAACAGTTTCCCCATCGAGATAGTGAGGGCTAACGTCGTTACACACTCCGGGGGCTTCGACGTGGATACCACCGTAATCGTGAACGGTACAGGACAGGCATCATATCGGTTCAGCACACCAGACGGGCCATAACAGGCCCGTAATAGGGACTTACGGATGACCGGAAACATACTCTTACAAGCAGACCTCGTTGTGGACTTCGTGAAGTTTCTACTCGACTATCCCGAACTCGGGTGGATCCCGACTCTCATATATTTATTCGTGGAACTACGCACAGACAGAGGCATAGTCAAAGGTCGACTGATGAAGATGATCCGGGCGAACACCGTAGTAGTGCGAGCGATAGCCCGGACAAACGAAAAGATAGACACCGAGGAAGCCGAGAAACTCCTCGCTCAGGATAAGAACGAACCCTCCGACTTCATAGACGTAGAACACGGATCCGAAATGGCCGCTCGTGAAGAAGAAGAACGACAGGCCGCCGAGGGTTCTAAGGAATCACGGAACGACTGAGATAACAGGGATAACAAATGAGTGTAGCACCGGGAAGTCCTACGGACGAACTGTACTGTTCTCCAGACGACGTAGCCAACTTCTTCGACAAGTTCTCCGGCCCACAGGGACAGACAAACTTTAGCGGCGGGTTCACCGACCAGACAAACCCTACAGAGGCCGAGGTGGAAATGCTTATCGAGGAACAGACGGAGTACATAGAACAGCACACAGGCCACGCTTGGCGTCCTAAGCGCGTCGACGGGGAGTTGATGGACTTGAACCGGGCGTACTACTTCAACTCCGGTACGCCGTTCCAGTTGATGCATCGAGACATCCGACCTCTCGACCCGGACAAAGGCGATAAGTTGCTCATCTACACGGGCGGCGATAGTGGGCCAGACGAAGACGGATACAACGACTGGCTCACGGATCCAGAACAGCAAGAAGGCCGGACGAACGGCGATTACTGGGTCAACGAACAGCAGGGAACCCTGTATATCTACAAAGCCGGGTACTTCTTCGACCGATATAACTTCGTGGAGGTCACGTACAGGTATGGGAAGGACAAAGTTCCGGCCTCGATCCGTAATGCCTGTGCGAAACTCGTGGCGGCAGACTTACTACGGACTCAGCAGTTCCGCGTTACGAATCCCGGAGCCGAAGAAGCCCCTGACCCGACGAACGTAGCCGAGTCGTATGAAGAACAGGCGGAGAAACGGCTGAACAAGTACAAAGAAGTGAAGTCTATCGGCATCAACCAGTAGTTCTCTACACGGGGGGATCGCGGTGTTCAGAGAGGATGAGGTTTTGTAGGAAGTGTATCGTTAGACCGGCTCTGTTCTGATTTACTCTATAAGCCTCTTAGACGGCTTCTATGCGTGTCGAGTTCTTGTGGGACGCACGGCTCCGAATCTCCTACGAAACCGCTTAGAAGGCATACACGCGCCGAGAAATAGCCGAGAGTGTATATGCCGACATACGCGCTCGGGTGTGTGGTGGTCGGGGGAAAGGATAAAGCGATATGACCCGTAATATCTGTGTATGCCGGAGGAACTCGTAAAGGCTCTCGAACAGGAGGCCGACAAAGCCGCTCAAGAGATAGCAGTCGAGTGGCGTAGCGAGGCTATGCGAGAACTATCCGGTAACGCCGAAGAACTCAAACGCTTTACTACGCAAGTTGAGATAAACGGTGAAGGAGACTACGTGTGGAGAGTCAACCATCCGACCGCACAACAGTACGAGATCGGTGGTACGATATTCCATACTTACGACGACGCGAAAGGCGTAGGATGGACGCGAGACGAGTTCTATGAGACACTTGAGGACTGCCAAGAAATCATAGAAAGTCAACGGTACGCTATGCGTTCACTACAGCGTGTACGGAGGGACGCCCAAAGATGAGTATCAAGAAAGCAACGGTAGAACTGTTGGAAGATAACTGGGATCCAGACCCGAACGAGATAAACCGGACGGATCCAGTACCAAAGCCGCGTATCGTTGAAGAAGGAACGATAGAACCGAGGTCACACGACCTATCGCAGGCCGACGTTATCTTCGTGAAAGACGGCGGCTTCCCGGTCATAGAACCGGCGTCACTCGGCTTCAGCGAGGAAAGGGTCGAGGTTATGCTCGACATAGACATACGGACAGCACGCGGCAGACAGGCCCTTACAGGCGACGACATCAACGGTTCGTATGAAGGGCTGTCGGGTGAGGTCAACCGTATCTTCCGTAAGCACAGACACGGCTACGGCGGGTACGATGTCGTCTATGAGGAGACGTTTGATGACCAAATGGGCGACTATGAGGCCGGGTACTGGGCTGGCGTATGGAATATCAAACTGGTCAAGTTCGCCGCTCCTATCGGCGTGGACTCGGTGAACGGGCCTTCGTAACTCTATAATATTATGGCTCTATTTGGACAACTCCTATAACGGACACCAAAGAATGATAAACCAGAGCGTGAATCCCGTATGAACCGAGAAGAACTGACCTCCGCGCTTCAGGAAGAACCGAGCGTCACGGATCTACAGTCCCTCCACGGCCCGATCCGTGAGCATACGGGGCTATACGTTCCTAACCGGCCAACTGAGGTAGAAGACTGGTGGGAACGAAAGAAAGGCGTAGTAACGAGACGCCTCAACCCCGACGAAGAAGAGGAAACTGAAAACAACACCGACAACGAGACTGATAACGAATGAGCAAAAGCACAACTACAGGCGCAGACACTATCTGGGTCTACAGGTGGGAAGACGACGACTCTTTCAACCAAGCACCCGGCGACCCATCAGACACGACGAACAAGACCTTCGGGGCGAACGTCACGGCAGACGCCTTCGACCGTTCGCAGAACCCCGAACGGATCTACCAGCCGTTCAGCAGGTCAGCAGAAACGATACTGGAAGCCCAGTTCGACGGATCGTGGGGAACCGACCACATCCTCTCAAATACGTGGTGGCTTCAGTTCATCTTCGGTCAACCGACTGTAGAAGGGTCGGCAACTCCGTACACGCACACGTATGAACTGGACAACGGGAACCCGCCGCGAACGGCTCACCTCATCCAAGAGACGCACTACGGCGACGGAACCGTCTCACAGACGATCTACACCGGGTCTTTCGTCTCGTCCATCGACGTAGACGTTTCGACGGAAGATACCGTAAGCGTCTCACTCGACGGGACGTACACCGACGAGGAGTACTACGATACTGCGGCAAACAGCCCTTACGGGAAAATCGGAAGTCAGCCGGACATCGAGTACCGTCCGATGCACTTTGGTAACTCCCTGTTCAAGTTCGACCGAAACGGCGACGGTACAGCAGAAACCCTCTCGCTCGTTCAGGACGCCTCGATTTCACTCGAGGGCAACGCCGAAGGTGAACGAGAACTCGGGACGCGGCTTATCGCAACGCCGTCGTTCCTCCAGTTCGAGCCGGATATATCGTACACGCACCTCGTGGACGCTAATATCAAAGAATCGGAGCAGACGGCTTCCGCATACGGATCCTCGGCGGCAACGTCTATCCAAGAAACGATGAACGAGGCAAACGACCTCGCCGCAGAGTTGGAGTTCGACGCGGGGACTTCAACAAGCAACCTTCTACGGTTCGAGACAACGGGTGCTTTCCCGGACTCCTACAGTCGTGATAACGTCGGGAGTCCCGAGGATCCGATAGAAGACGACATCGACCGTCTCTCACAGGACGTTACCGCTGTCGTGGAGTCGGACGTAGAAACGCCGCCCTGAACATACCCCTGTTATTTTAAAGTCCGGGCGTTCTATCGTTCTGTATGGCACTTGGGACGAGAGAACTCGACCTTACCGACCGTGTCGAACAAATCCGAGAACGTCTCGAAGAAATAGCCGACGAGAAAGACGAAGTTCAGCAGGAACTCGCTGAAGAGTTGGCTAACAGCGACGTAGACGGGATGGAGGATCTGGATTCGTATGATGACTATGAACAGCGATACGACGACCTCGACGCTGAAGAAACCGAACTACGTGGCGAACTACGGAAGTTCAAAGAAACCTGCGTCGACTGGGCAACGGACACAAACACGGAGAACCTCTGGAACAACAGCGACACCAGCGACGAGTACTACGATAAGATAGGGAAGAAGTACGACGCCGAAGTCGAAAGCGTCACCTTCGGCGTTCGAGAACTTACTTTCGGCCAACTACAGCGCGTCTCGGACGATATGATGGAGGAGTCGTTCGAAGTGGATATGCAACGCGAAGACGTGGAAGGAACGCCTCGTCAGGGATTCTACCAAACGGAACTCCTGAAAGAGGCCATCGAGCATTGGCCTGAAGAGGCCCCTGTGAAGACCGAGTACGGTCACGACATCCCCGAGCCGGGTGAATACCCGATCCCTGTGGGCGAGTGGCTCTTCGAGCGCGTCGACGCTATCAACACGACGGGTGATACCGAAATGGGAAACTCGTCGCTGAAAGAGGCGATGAAATCCGACAGATGAGGTCACGGTTGATGTTCTGGACGGGCATCAACCCCCACAAACTACCCGTTACGGACGTTCTCTCTTTTAATGAGCACCTCGAGGATATGATAGAGGAGCAAAAAGAACTCATCAAAGCGGGCGTCGGTGAGGCTATAGCAGAGGCACTCAGTAATATGTAGTATGCCGGAACCACAGATATTCATTCGTGGCCCGATCCCACCAGAAGGAACTACGCCACAAGACCCGGAAACGCCGCTATACTTAGGAGACGACTCCACGGTCAGTACAGAAACCGATACTCAAAAACAGGACATTCCTACACAAGACTCTGAGGAAACGATACTGGCTCCCATATCAGGAAAACAGTTTATTCGAGCCAGCGGTATCATACAGGGCAGGTATCTCAGTCGGAGCGACTCATATCTTCTACGACGGTCAAACGTCTCTGAGTCCGATAGCGAGGTCGTTTACTCGCCACAAACGGCTTACAGACTGTATGTGTATCAACTGGAGTCGTTAGTTCTTCCTGAACAGGGACGCGGTTATATCGTTGAAGACAACCTTAGAAACAAGACCTTCAAACCGGGCACGGGGGAGTTTGGAGTCTTATTTGACAGCGTTAGTCACGAGTACAACGCCGGAGAAGGGTTTAGAGGTAGTTGGAGTGTAGAAGGGCAGGTCACGGACGGCCTTCAAAATGTAAACGATAGGGTGGAGTACATAGACGACCAGATTACAAAACTACAGAACTTTGACCGTGACCAAGCCGAAGTAGTAACGCCGAACACGACCGTTACGCTCGGTGAGATAGAGAAGATGTCCAGAAGTCGTGATATAGACCTCAACACAAGCGACCTCATACACCAGCAGAACGAGAAAGACTCTGTGAACGTTTCTGCTATCGAGTCCGGGGTCAAAGAAAGTGCGTCCTTTGAGGGTCGAATAGCGGATCATCAGACGGACAAAGACCTTTCTGAGGTGGCCAGAAACCTCGGTCTTGATATTCACGGTGAAGAGGCTGAACTGTATGATACGATAACCGGCAGAAAGATAGAGGGGGCGGTATCCGATTCGGAATCTACCTTTGTCGAAGGAGAGCCGGATAAAATCGAGTACCGTGTAGAAATAGACGTGGGGCGTACTGCGGCAGAGGCTACAAACACACCCGGATAGAGGCCAAACTATTAACGACGCTCCATCATAATATCACCCATAAGATGGAGATAGGACTCACCGCGAAAGTCTCTCCTGAAGTAAACGAACGGGAAGCCGAAAAACAGGCTTCCCTACTGGAGGGGCATATGGAGCAGGCCGTCCAAGACCTCGAGGCGGGTGTAGAAATGGACGATGTCGTTGCGCGGGTGTCCGATATGAACGACCACGTCGAGGGCTTGTCTGAACACACCACAACGGCGAGCGAGAACTTCAGCGAAATGGAAGAGTCGCTCGGTAACTTCGACACAGGAGTTCTCGAAGAACTCAGCGGGGGCGACTTCGGTATGGATGTGCTCTTCGGAGACGGCCCTGCTATGATGGGTGGCGGTGAGGAACAGCAGGAACCCAGTATGATGCAGTCTGCGGTGGGTGGCATTACTAATATGGCGAGTGGTGGACTCGACCAAATGAACGAGCAACTCGGTGCTCTTGGATCGAGTCTACGTGACCAGTCTGTGTTTATGTCCCGGCGTCTCGCACAGGCGTCGAGTATTAGGGGTATTCTCGGTTCACTCGGTAGAACGTTCTCGAAAACCGGCGGAAAGGTCGCACTCGCAGGCATAGGGCTAATACTACTATCGAGGATCGCCTCAAAGATGGTCGAACAGTCGCCGCTACTGGGGACGGTAACGGACATCTTAGGGCAGGCTCTGGGGCTCTTCTTCAGACCGTTCGGGAATATCATAGGACGGCTCTTACTGCCCATAGCAACGAATATGATACGACTGGCGGCGAACTTCAACCGCGTCTTCGGTGAACGTGGCATCATAGCCGCCCTCCTGTTCCTCGGTGAATACATAGTCAGGGGACTCGCGAGCACAGGAGAAACAGCGGGTAGAAAACTCGTGTTTGGGAACGACGGCAACTTCGGAGTAGCAGACGCACTCAGAGTTGGTATTCTTGGAGCCATCGGAAAGAAACTATTTTTCAAAGTGCTATCGGCTTCTCTACCAAAGATAACCACAAAGGCACTACTCAACGTGTTCACAGGAGGACTCGGAGGAAACATAGCAAATTATATTCTCAAGCAGTTCGGGATCGAGGCTCTCGAGAAGAATCTCACCAAAGCAGTTCCAAAAGGGATAAAAAACATACTCGGAAAGATAACACCCTCGTTCATCAAAGAGCCGATAAAGCGTCTCTTCACGTCTGTACGCGGCTTCAGTCTCGTAGGGGCTATCACGTCCAGACTTCCCTCGATAAGCGCACGCGGCCTCCTAAGCGGTCTGATGGCCCGCATACCGTCTATCGGAGTCAAGTCTATTCTTGCTAAACTAATCCCGTCTGCCGGTAAGGGACTCCTCGCAAGTATAGGTCTGAAAGGTCTACTCGCCGGACTTGGAGGGCGGCTCGCATACGCCATCCCGGTCGTGGGTCAGATTATCGGGCTGTTAGACCTCTTGGTAATGGCGATAACGTTCCTAATCCCCGGTATGGAGACGTTCTCTCCGATAATGTATACGCTTACGAAACTGTTTGAACTGGGCGTGTTCCTGTTCACAGGACTTCTCGACGCACTACGTGGACTATGGGACTGGCTTACGGGAATTACCCTCGATTCTCTTATGCCTGATATTAGCCTCGGTTCTCTTATGCCTGATATTAGTCTTGGCGGGCTAACGGAAGGAGGATTCTCCGGGCTGGTAGAAAAAATAGACGAAGTGGTATCTTCTCTGATGTACTACATCGGCCCGATCCTCGAGATGTTTAAACTCCCGATAGCACTATTAGCCCCGTTCGCCCTGCTCGGCATCGAGTTGTTCAACTACCTCAACGGGATAACCTTCGAGGATATAGTAAACTTCTTGGAGAAGTTGAAAGATAAAATCACAGACTTCGGAGGCAATCTTATCGGTAAAGCGAAAGAGAAACTGAAAAACGTCGCCTCTGACATACGGACTGCCGGAGAAAACCTGTTTAACTCAGTCAAAGACGGCGCGGAAGACTTCGTTTCTGACGTTATCGAGGGAGCAAAGGATACCGCAGACGAGTTTATCGAGTCTGCTGAGGACTTCGCTTCTGATGTTAAACAGACGGCGACGGATCTCAAAAACGACGTTACTGGAGCCGCTTCGGATCTAAAAGAAGACGTTACAAACGCGGCTACAAACCTCGAAGAAGATGTGATTTCGGCGGCCTCTGATATGAAAGACGACGTTACGAGTGCGGCTACTACGATGAAAAACGATGTCGTGGGAGCCGCTGTGGATATAAAAGATAAGGTCACTTCAGCCGCTACCACAATGAAGAACGACGTAGTCGGGGCCGCTTCTGATATGAAGGACGATGTCACGAACGCCGCAACCAGTATAAAGAACGACGTTACAAACGCGGGTCGAGATATAAAGAACGATGTTACTTCAGCCGCTTCCGACTTTCTTTCAGATATACAAACGTCGGCAAGTGGCTTTTTGAGTGACATACAGAGTTCTGCCACCGACTTAGCATCTGACGTTAGGAACTCCGCCTCCGATCTGAAAGACGATGTGGTCAACGCGGCTCAGGGTCTAAAGAACGACGTTGAGACAGCGGCCACAGACTTCATAAACAGCGTCTCGATAGACGACTTTGAAGACTACGTTAGCGGATCCATTAGCGACCTCGGAAACTACGTAGATAGTGGCATTGGTTCTCTATCCGGCTACGTGGATAGCGGTCTGGGTAGTCTGTCGGATTACATAGACAGCGGCCTCGACGCCGCGAGCGACATCATAGACTTCCCGGATATAGACCTCATAGACTACATAAGCACGCCGAACCTCGGCCAGTTCTCCATATCAGACTACATCGACGCGCCATCCCTCGATACTTACAGTATAGCCAATTACATCGATCCGCCGTCGTTTGACACATACGACATAGCCAGTTACATAGATACGCCCTCGTTCGGTGAGTTCGAGATAGAAGATTATCTCGACGTTCCGGGATTCGGTGATATTAACATCAGCGAGTCTGCTTTCGACATCCCGAACATAGGAATCGATGAGTACGACTTTGATATATCCGATATAGACCTGAACGACTACATCAACATAAGTGACATAGACCTCGACCAGTACGACTTTGATACGAACATAGAACTGGACGAATACGACTTTGAAATCCCGGAGATTAAATTCGAAGACGCGGGTGATAGTCTAATCCCGGACTTCGAGTTCGGTTCAGGTGGCGTCGTGAAATCGGCTACTAACGCGGTGGTCGGTGAGGCAGGCCCGGAGGTCATCCTTCCGTTCGACAAAGTACCGGGATTCACCGCAAACATTCTACAGGGAGACGCTATCGGAGACGCGATCCCCGGCCTCGCTACAGGAGGTGTCGTGACCGAACCCACGACCGCCGTCGTCGGAGAAGGAACGGAGTCGGAGGCCGTCTTGCCGCTCAGTCGGCTTGAGAGCCTCATACAGACGCCGAGTGAACCAGACATAGGCAACACGACGACCATAGAAGTAAACGTCGAGGGAGGCGACTCACAGGCGTTCAGCGGCAACGACGACGAATCACTTGCGAGTGCTATCGCAAGTGCTCTATCGTCCGAGTTCAAAGACCTCCAAGTTACTATGAACGACGTGAAAAAAGAGATACGCCGTCTCCGACGCAACCAGAGGGCCACTATCGAGGCAGACGGCAAAACTATAGCCGAGATTTCCGAAGAGAACAAAGACCGTTACAAACGCTCGCGTAACATAACGAAGTAAGAATGGTAGTACTACGATTCAACGGCAACGAACTCGCTATCTCACAGGCGAAGATAGAAGAAGAGTTCGGACGGCAAGACATCTGTAGGGTCATACTCCTCCGAACGTCCATATCAGAGTCGAATATAGAACGCGGAAAGACGGAAATGTACGTGGTGGAAGACTCCTCCACCTCAAACGATAACGCCGAGTTCGGTGGCGTTCTCAAAGACGTAATCCGTGGCGGCCCCCGCACAGAAATCATTATCGAGTCGTTCGAAGTATATGCGAGGGACGCGCCTCCATCGGCTCCTGACAAAGAGTTCAACGACGTAGACGACAGTACTATGGTAAACGACGCTATAGATAGTATCCCTCAAATATCAGCGGGGAATATCAGCACGCTCACCAGCGGGAACTCTATCGTTATGTCGAACGTATCGCAGGCTCGGAAACTGAGGATCGTTGAGAGAGCGGCTAACGGAGAACTTAGATACCAGCCGGACAAGACGCTGAACTACACGAAAGGGTGTGGATCCGGTTCGTGTGGTAGCGACAAGACCGATATAGTGCTCAGTCCAGAGAACAACTACATAACAGAGTACTTTACGGGTGACAAACGCGGCGGTGAAGAAGACGCAACACACCTACGTATGCTCGCCGGGGGAGACGGCATTTCTCAAGTCGTGGCCCATATCATACCAGAAGACGACCCCGTCGACTATGAGGGCGACCCTGACTATCAGAACGTTACTCGTTATACAGCGAGTCATTGGTCTGACGGCGACCGAAAGAAGTGGGAGATTATCCCTAATAAAGACCATAACAACGTGGATATGCTTACGAACCTCGGGCTACAGTACGCGGATGAATATCAGGATCCATACGTCGAGGCTTTCACAGTCTTAGAAGACCTCAACGTGAATCTCGGGGACTCGTTTACCGTGAAGTATCCCGAAGAAGAAATAGACCGTGTAATGCGGGTCATCAAAGTTATTACAGACATAGACAGCGAGGGAACGAACTATGAGGTGGATCTCTCTACACGGAAACTCACCGTCACGGATAGCGAAGAAGAAAACAAGAAAGATATAGACCGATATAACACGGCGTTTGAAGGCTCTAACGTCTCATACTCATACAGCGGTGGTAGGCAGTCGTGTAACAACAGCGTATCTTTCTCTATGACTTTCTACTACCCCGAAGAACTCGTCTATGAACACCGTATGGATGTATCTGTGTCGGGACTCCCGTTCAGAAGGTTCTCTTCGGGTAACATCGACGTTACCGAAGACTACGTCTCCAACTGCGACGTACTCGTGAACGGAACTTCGCTCGGTACTTCTCTCGGGGATGGTACAGGTGAGTTTACCGAAACTGTGGATGTAGTGGGGATGCTGAACGAGGGCGAAGTAAACAGAGTGGAGATTACTACGGACACCAAAGGCGATATACAGGCTTCTGTGGACGGGGATGTGTACCGTCAAATAAACGGTGGTGGGTGAAACGGCGGAAGTTTTAACGCGGCTTCGCTGGTAGTGAGAATAGAACCCCTCATATGACCACGCAACTCCACGACACCGGAGAGGAGTTCGCCATCAAAGACCTGTTCCGTGAAGACCAAATCACAAAGCCGACAAGCGTGAGCATTGGTCTTTTCAACGACTCAACGGACAGTCTTGCAGACGACTCCGATACTGGTGACATAACGACCGAACCGACCGGATCCAACTACGCTGGACAGACTGCCGACTTCAGCAGTTCAGACTTCAGCACAGGCGATAACGCAAGTGGAAACTGGGAAGTCGTTATCGCTGACCAAGTGTACGATACGTCGGATTCGTCCCAAGACGTAGACGCTTACTACGTTGAGATCGAATACGATTCGGAAGACACGTCTGACGGTGGTACGCCAGCCCAGCACCTGTACTGGACGGGCGACCTCGACCAGACTTACGATCTGAACAGCGTCGACCAGTTCACGCTTTCCGGAGCAGGACTCGAAATCAACTAACGATGTCAGATAAAACCGTTCTTACGAAAGAACAGAGAGCGGCTCTCTGCGACGAAGAGCGGTGTAAAGAGCACGGGGACGGAGACGAGTGGTGTCCGATTCCACTCTACAAAGAAGACCTTAACGACCTGCTCTCGGACGCACAGGACACGTCCACACCGCTTCAGGAACAGGCCGAACCAAAGACCGCAACAGGCCACGTAGTGAGGAGTGACGAGTAATGACATCCGACTTCGTATTCCCGGAAGACGAAGGAACCGGGGCGACAGACGGAGACTTTGCCGACGCCGCCAACTTCGCCGCTCTTGCGAACCAACTCGGGAGTTTTGTCGACACCGGGCTATCCGCGACCGTCGACTTCACGGTTCCGTCAGTCGACATCAGCGCGGGTAAAGCGTTCGTAACCGATACGGCGGCTAACGCGGCCCAAAGCGCGGAAACACGGGATCAGGGCGTCTCGTTCGTCGTAGAAGCCGACGCACGCACGGGACTGTCCCTTACCGACAACGACCTCAACCACGTTTACCTCGACGTGGATCTCACCGCAGACGACAGCATCAGTTACACGATTAACACAACGGGAACCGCTCCCGCCGACCCGAGCCTGAAGGTCGCAGAAATCGATACGAGTGTGGAGGAAGTAGACGACACCGTGAATCGAGGCGCGGTGGACATCGAGGACTTACAGCAAATCCTCGACCTCAACGATAACCTCCAAAGTCAGTACCTCGATATATCTGGAGAGTCCGTTACGGACTTGGAACCCGGCGTCTATCCGTTCGACAGCGCGGATATAGCGACGGGGGCTATCGGATCGGACGAACTTGGAGACGATTCGGTCGGTAGCACTCAACTCTCAAATGATTCAGTTGGTAGT
>Ga0209945_1000490_pt1 | contig 14252 bp, 15 predicted proteins | sample SalPonR2_A_D2_MG_FD_185703 | JGI IMG/M metagenome (GOLD analysis project Ga0209945, IMG submission 185703) | Salt pond soil microbial communities from South San Francisco under conditions of wetland restoration - Salt Pond MetaG R2_A_D2_MG... ...
CGCTGTCGCCCGTACGCCGTTCCCTGCCGACGATTACCGTGTCTACGGTTGTCACGGCTGCCACAACGGTTAATACAGTAGAGTCGAACTTCCTGGTACGGAGACCGATTCGCTATGCCAACAGAGAAGCGCTTCAAAGAGCAGCTACAGAACGGGCGTATGATCGAGGACGAGTCGGAGATGACCGACGGGTACAAGAAGGCGTTGAAGGGAACGCTGCTCGTCTCCGCCGACACCGAACTCATGAGCGCCCCGGCGTACTACGAGCAGTCGATGAACGCGCCGACGCTCGACTCGCGGGCCTCGTGTGTGAGCGTGATCCAGGACGAGCTCGGCCACGGTCACATCGCCTACCGCCTGCTCGAGGACCTCGGGGAGGATCGCGAGGAGCTCCTGTACGAGCGCGAACCCCACGAGTTCCGCAACACCTACGGTTTCGACCAGCCGCTGGAGACGTTCGCGGAGCTGGTCTGTTCGCACGGGATGTTCGACCGCGCGGGGATGGTTCTCCTGAGCGACATCGAGGAGCACACCTCCTACGCCCCCTGGAAGCGCGCGCTCCGGAAGGTCGGCAAGGAAGAGCAGTTCCACCTCCGCCACGGCGAGACCTGGATGCGCCGGCTGGTCAACAAATCCGACAAGACCAAGGGCAAGGTCCAAGACGCCGTCGACTGGATGTTCCCGATGGGCGTCGAGTGGTTCGGGCTTCCGGACGACAAGAAGCGCAACGCCGACCAGCTCGACTACCGCATCAAGGGCAAGACCAACGACGAGCTCCGCCAGGAGTGGATGAGCCACGTCGTGCCGCTCGCCGACGAGCTGGACCTTGACGTGCCCGCCCACTACAACGATCAGTCCGACGAGTACGTCCTGGAGTACGACGCCCCGGTCGCCTTCGACGCCGAGAACAAGGACTGGCGCTTCGAGGAGCCGATCAGCTGGGACGGCGTCATCGACCGCTGGCGGGACCGTGGCCCGGCCAACGAGACGCACGTCAACCTCATCCAGTCCGGCAAGCTCGAAGTGGGGGTCTGACATGAGCGTCAACGCTGCGGGATCGGTCGCCGCGGGCGTCCACGCCGGCCCGAGCGAGGACGCCGACGAGTTCGAGCGCGAGCTATGGGCCACCCTCGACACCGTTCCTGACCCGCACATCCCGGTCAGCCTGGTCGAGATGGCGATGATCTACGACATCGACGCCGGCGACGGCGACGTGACGGTCACTATGACCTTTCCGTGTATGGGGTGTCCGGCGTACGATATGATCAAAGACGACGTGCGCGCGGCCCTCCGAACGGTTCGCGGGGTCTCCGACGTCGACATCGAGGTGACCTGGGATCCCGTCTGGTCGAAGGATATGCTCACCGACAACGCCAGAGAGGAACTCAGAGACGCGGGGATCAGCATATGAACTACCACGTGTTCACCCGGATCAACGCTGGCGACGACCTGATGCACGTCGGAACGGTCCAGGCCGACTCCGACCGGCTCGCGCGGATCTACGCCCACCGGACCTACGACGAGGAAGATTGGGACTTCATCGGTGTCGTCCGCGAGGAGAACCTGATCGAGGTCGAAGGACAGCCCATCGCGGGCGGGAGGACGGCGTGAGCGACGACGGGTGGCCGGAGCCGGCCGTAGACTACGTCCAGGCCATCGCCGACACCAAGCTCCTGCTCGGGCAGCGCTACGGCGAGTGGATGCTGAAAGGTCCAAACCTCGAGGACGACATCTCGGGGGCCAGCAACGCCCAAGACGAGATCGGCCAGGTCCGACAGCTGTTCCGACTGCTCAAGCGGCAGGGCGTCGACGACGAGTGGCTCGAGTCCGAGCGCCCCCCCGAGGAGTACGCCAATGCGGCGACGCTCGACACCGAGGCGGAGGCGTGGCCGACGTTCATCGTCCAGGTCGCGCTCACCGACCGGGCCGCGTGGCTGCTGCTCGACGCCATCGACCACGACGACTTCACCGGGATGGTCCAGAAGATGGGCGAAGACGAGTACTTCCACCTGGAACACCACGACGGCCGGCTGGAGACCCTCGCTGAGGACCAACCCGAGGCCGTCGAGGCCGCCCTCGAACGGTACATCCCGGACATCCTGGCGTTCGTCGGACCGGCGACCTACGATGCGGCGTCGGATCCGCTCGTGGCTGCGGGGTTCACCGATCGCCCGGCCGCAGAGATCCGCAACGCGATTCACGAGCACTACGAGGCCCTCTTTGCGGCGACCGACGTGTCGGTGCCGCCGCTCGACGACAGCGTCCCGGACCCCGACGAGTGGGACGAAACACGGCGCCGTATCGGCGACGGCCACGTCGACTCCGGCGTTGTCGATCAACTGCAGGGCGTCTCCAACCGGGAGTACGTGATCGCATGAGCTCCTCCGACGCATCCCCGGGGCCCGACGCCGGCACCGCTGTCGACGACGACCGCGAGGATCCCCCGGAAGCGGTCTGCCCGTTCTGTGGATCCAGCGACTCCGAACTCGAATCCACGTTCGGGTCGGAAGTCTCGAAGAGCCAGTACTACTGCAACAGCTGTCACACGGTCTTCGAGCGGATCAAGTACGACGGCGCGATGCCGCCGACCGGCCGCGATCGCGACGGCACGCGCTGACTACTACTCGTTTTATTGCTGTTTCGTCAGGAACAGATTCGGTGCGAATGGATACGTGAAGGCCTCGGAAGCCCTTGCGCTCTCGACTCGATGGGCTCGTTGTGGCCCTCGGCACTCGCTCCGCTCGTGCCTGCGGTCCTTACTTCGCCGGGAGAGCGCAGCGAGTGCCGAGTTCACGGCGACTTCGCCGCCGTGAACGCCCGTCTTCGTCGAGAGCACGGCCCCTTCCGGTCCCGCCCGTTGGCAGTTCCCGGAACGCAGCAGTTGCGTAACTAGATCTCCTCCGCCCGAATCTAAAGCCCCAGCGCCTCGCCCGCGACGGTGGTCTTCTGGATCTCGCTCGTTCCGCCGATGATCGAGAGAATGCGGGCGTCGCGGTAGTAGCGCTCCAGCGGATAGTCCGTGCGGTAGCCCGTCCCGCCGTAGATCTGCATGGCGTTTCGAGCGCAGAACTCCGCGGCGTCGCTGGCGGTGAACTTCGCCCGCGAGGACGCGCGGGTATCGCCCTCGCCGTCGGCGATCCGGACCGCAGAATCGTAGACGAGTCCCCGCGCAGATTCCAGCCGGGAGTCCATCTCCGCGACCAGCACCTGGACCGCCTGGTACTCGCCGACGGGCTTGCCACCCTGTTCGCGGTCGCCGGCGTAGTCGATCGCCTCCTCGAACGCCGCGCGGCCGATTCCACACCCGATCGCGCCCAATCCCGTTCGGGCCATATCGATTGTGCCCATCGCGATCCGGAACCCCTGGCCGATCGACCCCAGGAGGGCGTCGGCGTCGACCACAGCGTCGTCGAACGTCGAGTCGCCGGTCACGTGGCCGTGCATCCCGAGGTACTCCCCGCGCTCGAAGCTGAACCCCTCGACGTCGTCGGGGTGCGGAACCAAGAAGACGCTCACGCCGTGTGAATCCTCCGGCTGGGGGCGCTTTCGGGCGACCACCAAGTGGACGTCCGCGACGCCGGCGTTGGTTCCGAAGGACTTCTGCCCGGAGATTCGGTAGCCGTCGTCGGTAGCTTCCGCGACGGTCCCGAGTTCCGTCGGCGACGACCCCGCGCCGGGCTCGGTCAAGAGCATCGCGCCGACCGACTCCCCGGCCACCATCTTCGGGAGCAGCCGCTCCCGCTGGTCGTCGGTCCCGAAGTTCAGCACGGGCAGCGTCGCGAAGGTGTGGCCCTGGATCGTTTCTGCGACCGCGCCGCTCTCTGCGGCGATCCGTTCGAGCGCCAGACAGTACGACAGGAAGTCGCCGCCGAGCCCGCCGTACTCCTCGGGGATCAAGATCCCGAGCAGTCCGGCGCCGCCCGCGGCCTCGACGACGTCGCGTGGGAACTCGCGACTGGATTCGATCTCCTCGGTCCGCGGCGCGAGCGTCTCCTCGACGAACGCGTCCGCGCGGTCGAGAACGTCGTAGTGCTGCTCGGAGCAGGCACGGTCGAGTAGCGTCATACCTGCGTTGGCGTCGCGGGGGAACTTAGCTATGTCGCGACGGGACGAGGCGCCGACTCACAGGTCGTCCGCATCGAGGTCGAGATCCGTCTTTCCGGCCGCCCGGACGTACCGATCCGGCGCTTCGCCGACGCGTTCCGCGAACCCACGGTCGGCCGCGAACGCGAGATGTGCGGCCGCCTCGCCGGCGCCCATCTTGGCGTGGATCCCCTCCATCCTGCCGAACAGGTCGCACGCGACCGTCCACGGCGTCATCCCCGGTCCGTCGACGTCGTCGCTGGGACCGGGCAGCGCTCCGACCGCGTCGCGGACCCGCTCGGCGTGGTGGTTCCGAATCGTCCGGATCCGGCCCGAGAGGTCGACCGTCGGCCCGTGGCCCGGATACGCGTCCGGATCCGCTTCGGCGCCCGGGGCGCCGCTGCTCCCGGCCCGTTCTCCCAGCCCGCCGAGGGTGTCGAGGTACGTCGACAGCGCCGCGTCGAGCCGGGTGTCGCTCCCGCCGACGTTCGGCGTGTACGTCGGAAGCACCGCGTCGCCGACGAGGAGCGCGTTCCCCGACCGGAGCGCGAGGTGGCCCGCGGTGTGGCCGGGAGTGTGGAGCGCCTCCGTCCCCGCCACGGAGTCGCCGTCGGTAACGGTCCTGACCGGATACGTGTCGGGCATCGGCGACGGGGTGTCGCCTCCGACGGTCGCGTCGACTGTCGACTCGGGAACCCCCCACTCTTGGAGTCGCTTGGCGTCGCGATCGAGGCGGCGCTCCCGCGCTGCGGCGTAGTCGGCCACCAGCGGGGCATCGTCCTCGTGCAGCACCAACTCCGCCTCGGCGGCCGCCGCCAGCCGGGGCGCCAACCCGGCGTGGTCCGCATGCCAGTGGGTGACCGCCACCGTCTCCACGGCGTCGACCGGAAGCCCCACCGACCGGAGCCCCGCGGTTAGCGTCTCCCAGGGCGCCTCCCCCGGCGGCCCGGGATCGACGACGAGTCCGACGTCCGGCAGGACGTAGGTGCTGTTTTCTCCCTCGGGACTGGCGGCGGTGTGTGCGATCCGTTCGACGCGCGTCGGGTCCGGCATCGATTACTCCCCCCCGTCGGTGTCGCCACCGCGCGTCGGGTCGTACTCCGGACCGTGGTCGAACCCGAGGTTCATCCAGTCCGCGCGAACCGCCTCTCTGATCTCCTCGGGGTACGTCGCCTCGAAGGTGACCCGCGGCGCGATATACTCCTCGTCCCAGCGGGGGTCCCACGTGGCGTCGACGTACATGTTCGCGCCGGTCGCCCCGTCCCGGCGGTAGTGGGGCGCCCGGGCGGCGGGCGCTTCCGAATCCGAGAACTCCCAGTCGTTCGCAGGATGGGCTTTCACCCACACGTCGTCGAACGCCCGGCCCAGGTCCATCGGCGGCGTCTCGGTGTCGAGGACGACCACCTTGTCGAACAGCCGCGAGAACGAAAACAGGGTGTTTGCGAGCTGCCACTCGAAGCCGGCGTAGAGCACGTCGCTCGCCACCAAGCAGATCCCGAGCCCTGCCTCCACGGGGAGTGCGAGCCACTCCGCGGGGGCGACCCCCCAGTAGTTGTTCACCCGGCCGTAGAGCCGCGCGGACTCCACGACCGAGAGAAGGTGCCGGCTGTCGGCCATCGGCGCGCCGGTCGGCGAGAACGGAACGATCGGATCCTCTCGAACTCGGACGCCGCTCACCCGGGCGCGGAGCGTCGCGGTGGGGACGGCGCTTTCCCACGGTGCGGGCGCGCCCGTCGGGTGCGTCTCGGTCGCCGTCCCCGATGGGGGCGTCCTCGCAACCGTCGCGTCCACCAGCACCTCGCTTCCCGCCGGCACCGCTCCCGCGGGGGTCGGAGCGACTGCGACCGGGCCCAAGGCGTCGGCGATTCGGGGGGCGCCCGCGACGTGTGACTCGCCCAGCCACCGCATCGTCGCCCCGAACAGCGCCGCGGGGGGTGCGCCGAGCGCGACCGCGACCCGCGTGCCGTCTGGCACCTCTCCGGCGGGGGCCGGCACCGAAAGTCGCAGGCCGTCGCTGCCGTGGACGGACCCACAAACCGGCAGCCACCGCACTGCGTCGGGATCGGTCCGACGTCCGTCCGGGACCGTCTCAGGTGGATCGGCCTCCGGATCGGTGCCGTTCTCGACTGCTGGTGCCGGCACCGCCGCGACACCGAGGGTGATCCCCGGCACGTCGGCACCGTCGACAGCCGGGAGCCCCAGCGCGCGGAGGTCGGCGTCGGCTGTCGCTGCCGGCTGATCGGCCGGTTCCGGGTCGGATCCGCCGCGTCGGGCGGCCACCAGCGCGTCGAGCACGTCAAGGTATGCGGCGTCGTGGCCCAGCCCCAGTGCGGCACCGATCCGCGCCCACGGCTCCCGCGACCGCACTGCAAGCCGGTCCGGGCCGCCGAAGACTCCCCCGACCAGGGTCGCGCGCCCGCCGGTGTCGGTCAGGCGGACCGCGGGGCCGTTCGCCCGGGCTGCCTCCCCCGCCACCGCGGCTGCGGTGTCGGCCCAGTGGACTCGCTCCCCGACGGTCGCGAGGTCGCCCGCGGCGTCGAGTCTGTCGAGGTGCGTGCGGAGGTCAGCCACCCGAGGTCACCCCCGGATCAAGATTGACGCCGGCGCGGTCGAGCACCGACCGAGCGCGCTCCCTCAGCGCCTCGCGGTCCGCGGCCGGCTCCGCCGCCGACTCGGCGTCGGAGGTGGCGTCGATGTACGCCTTCGCGGTCTTGGACTTCGAGGTGCCGGTCTCCACGTCGCCTTTCTCTTCGGGTGTCTGGTAGATGTTCAGCGGTACCTTCGGCATCGTCTCGGCCCCGAACTGGTGGAAATCCGAATCCGGGTCGGCGTGGAGTGCAAGCGCCTCTACAACGTCGCGGGTCGACAGCGGATCCACGTCGGCGTCGACGAACACGAAGAAGTCGACGTGTAACATCCCCCACGTGGTGAAAATGAAGTTCGCGAGTTCGTGGAGGTATCCCGGCCGGGGAACGTCAGTCGAGACCACGTACACCGACCGCGGGGTGAACCGCCAGGGGACGCACCGCTCGATGTCGTACCCCGCCGCCTGGAGGCCGAGCGTTGCGTCCGGGCCGATACACGCCACCTCGGTCGTGGAGGTGGTGTTCAGCGAGTAGCCCACGCCGGACCCCTCGACACAGAAGGGGATCACCGGCTCCTCGCGGTGAGTGACCGCGTCGACGCGGAGCACCGGCATCGACCGCCGTGGGCCGTGCATGTACCCGAAGTAGTCGCCGAACGGCCCCTCGTCCAGCCGCTCGCCCGGCATAATCCGACCTTCGATCACCAGCTCCGCGCTGGCGGGCACCTTCAGGTCGTTCGTGGTACACTCGACGAGTTCGACGGGCTCGCCCTTCAGCCCGCCGGCGAACGCCGCCTCGTCGCTCCCGGTCGGGATCCACATCGACGCGGTGAACTGCGCGGCGGGCTCGACGCCGACTGCGAGAGCCACCGGCATCGGCTCCTCGCGCCGCTCGTACCGGTAGTAAAACAGGTTCGGGGTCTGTTCGCCGGCGAGTAACAGGACGCTCGCGCGGGCGCCGTCCTGGATCATGGCGCGGTGAGCGGACCAATCGGTCCACGACGAGTCGGGATCGGGCGCCACCATCGTGTGGAGGTTGGAGTACCGCCCGCCGTCGGCAGCGTGGATGTACGGCCACGGAAGCGAAAACAGGTCGACGTCGCTGCCGCGGCGGATCTCCGCTTTGCAGGGGGCGGCGCCGGCGTCGACCACGACCGGATCGACCGGGTTCCGAAGCCGGTCCATCACCGTCCGGTAGTACTCGTCGCCGGAGAGATCCGGCGGGAGACCGAGCGCCCGCGCCGGACGGTCCCACGGCCGCCCGCGGGAGCCGCGGTAGGGGTCGCCCACCAGCCGCGCGGGGACCTGGCAGTCAGTGACCGACTCGAAGGCCGGCACGCGGTCGTCGCGGTTGTTCGCGAGCATCGTGACCGCGCTGGCCTCCAGGTTCCAGGAGATGTCGGCGTCGATCCGGTTGAGCTCCCCCGCTGCTTCCAGGGCCCGAAGGTACTCCCGGAGGCTGTCGGCTGGGGCGCCGCCATCCGTCGCGGGGCTCCCGCTCGGTCGGTTGTGGGTCACTTCTCGTGTCCCCCGCCGAGCCGGAGCTCCGTCTCCTCGCGCTCGCGTTCGGTCCGGAGGTCGACGTAGCGGTCGACCAGCTCCGGACGAGTCTCCGAGAGATGCTCTCTGAGCAGCGACCGGATCGCGGTCGAAACCGAGTCGTACTCGCCGGTCTCGACCAGGTATGAGACCAGCGTCTTCACGTCCTCGCCGCGGGCGGTCAACACGTTCGACCCCTCCCGGCTCCGCTCGAAGCAGGCTTCGAGGGTCGCGTCGTCGACGCTCGGCTCGGAGATGTTGGCCTCAATGATTTCGATGTACCACTGCTCCTCGCGGTTCTCGTGGGGGCCCCGGAGGATTGTCAGCGGGTCGGGGTCGTCGAGTTCGGCGGCATCGCGGGCGATCCGTGCCCGGGTGGTGAAGATGTGTTTGGTCTCTTGGTCGGTCACCTGGAGGGTGATCTCGCCGCCGGTGTCGGCGGGCAGGTGGTCCTCGGAGGTGAGATACTGGTCGCTCACGGTACCGCCCCGGCGTGACCGCCCAGCGTGTTCATACGCCACAGTCCGGACGCGGGCGATTATAAACCCTTCCCGACCGTCCGGCGACTGCCCGGCTCCGGGCCTTCACCACCCCTCGAGCTTGTCGCGCCGGTACAGGTCGATCTCGTGGACCGTCGAGCGGTCCTGAGCGGCGGCGAAGGCGACGGCGTCGGCGACCTCGGCGGGTTCTGTCATCTCCCCCGGCTCGAACCGCTCCTGGAAGGCGGCGCCCTCCTCGTTCCCGAACTCCGTCCGGACCTCTGTGGGGTTGACCACGGTGACGCCGATGCCCTCGGTGCCGACCTGTCCCTCGAGACTGTGGGCGAAGCCACGGACCCACCACTTCGTCGCTGCGTAGATCGGGTTGCCGGGCCGTGGGTACTGCCCCGCGAAGCTCCCGACGACCACGAGGTTTCCCTCGGTCTCCCGCAGGTGTGGCAGGGCCGCCCGCGTCGCGAAGAAGACGCCGTCGACGTTCGTCTCCATCATCAGCCGGTACTGCTCGGTCGTCGCCGCCTCGACGTCGCCGCCGACGCCGAGACCCGCGTTGTTCACCAGGACGTCGAGCCGGCCGAACTCGTCGACCGTGGCTTCGACCATCGCCTCGACCGCCGCCTCGTCGCGGACGTCCGTGGGGACGACGAGCGTCCCGACGTCGAACTCCGATTCGATCTCCCCGGCGATGGCTTCGAGCCGATCCTGTCGCCGCGCTGCCAATGCGACGTCTGCGCCCTCCCGTGCGAGCGCGTGCGCGGTTGCTTCGCCGATTCCCGCACTGGCCCCCGTAACGAGGGCAACACTGTCGTTGAGGCTCACGTCCGAATCCTCTGCACCAAGGGACTTGAGTTCTCGGCTGGCAGGTGTCGGTCCTCGACCAGGGGCGTCGGGGTCGAAGTCCCCCCATTACGGCTCGAAAGGCGCCAGCATCGCATCGGTGTATGTGGTCGGGTCTCCATCGCGATCGAAGCATCCGTACTCCGTGACGCCCTCGATGCGGGTTTCCCCGTCCGTCCGGAAGGTGTGTTCGACCCTAATCGCTTCCTCTGTCACCGATCGGACGTCCGTCGTGATCGACAGCGTCGCGTCGAACTCCACTGTCGATTTGAACTCCCAGTGCCACCCTCGAAGCCGGAACGGCTGTCGCTCACCGGCGATGGTTCCGGGATCGACCCCTGCGTCGGCGAGGAAAGACTCGAGCGCGACGTCGGCGAACCGGGGGTACTCCTCGAAGTACGCCAACTCCGACCCCTCGATGTGCGGGCTGTGGACGCGGAAGTCGTTCTCGAACGTCGGGTGCGCGTCGCCGTCTGCCTCCGCGTCTCCGGCCGCATCGCCCGTCGCCGGCCCGGGGTCGACGTCGCGGGAGCCCTGCTCGGCCTCGAGTCGGGCGCGCACCCCGTCGGGCAGCGCGAGCGCGCCCCCCTCCGGCGCGATCGTCACGTGGGTCATACGGGCGGTCGAGAACGGCACCCCGTCGGCGTCGACGGTCTCGTAGACCAACTGGAGGCTGGAGTCGCCGACGCGGGTGGGCGTCACCTCGACTGCGACGGTGTCTCCGAACGTGGGATACCGGTGGACGGTCGTGTCCACGACGACGGGCGCGTAGGGGATCGCGTCGTCGTCGACCAACTCCTCGAAGGGGTAGTCGACCGCGGTCGCGAGTTCCTGTGTCGACACGAGCTGCCAGTCGAAGAAGTTCGCGCCGTGGACCAACGGGCCGGCCAGTTCGCCGAAGCGGACCGGATGGTCGCGGATGGTTCGCATGTCTCTGCGGTTCGCCACCACGTGGTAAGCCGGTTTAGATGCCGGCAAACTCACACGGTGGTCGATACCGGAACCGGATCCGGCGGCGCCGACCCATACGACGGTACGCGGCTGGGAGGCGGAATCTATGGTCTCCGAGACTGCCGATATATCTATAAGAACAGCATTTAAGAAAAAATATATACTACACCTAAAACTGCGTAAAATAGCTCAGGTAGCTACGGAAGTGAATATAAAACAGACACGTATTCTGATGATACGAGAATAATCCGGATTATGAACAGTACGACTCAACGGCTGGCCCGTCACGCCGCGAGCCAGCGTGTCGGTCGGCCTTGAACCGGCGGAACGGTCCAACCGGTTCGCGATCGCGGGCGTCGACTCGGACCGACAGTATCACAAACGGTATCCCGCCCGGTCATTTTATGTAACGGGTTCGGCTAAGAACGGCTATGACCCACGAGCCCGACGTCGATCGAACGGTCGCCGTGTCCGACGACGACGTGCGCGTTGAGAAGTCCTTCGCCCGTGACGAGTTCCCCGTCCCGGCGATCAAGTTCCGGCTCGTCTCCGAGAGCGACGACCCGGCGTATGTCCGGCTGGTCGACCGGATCCCCGAGGACTTCCCGATGGAAAGCATCGGGTTCCACCCCGACTACGAGAGCGACAACTGGACCGCGTACAAGGATCACCGCGTCGAGTACGAGCGGACCCTGGAGCCCGGCGAGTCCACGGTCACCGTGTACGGGATCCGGCTGGAAGAGCCCTCGGACGTCGCGGGGTTCCTGGGTGAGCCGGTTCTCGAACGCCCGCCGGCGCCCGGGGAGGCGCCGGAGGATCGCCCCAGCGCAGACGTCGACGACATCTTGGGGGCCGACCGGAGCCAACTCGTCCGCGACGCGTTACAGGGCAACGGTCGGCTCGCGAACCCGGATCCACCCGCGGACCCCACGGACGCCGAGCCTGCAATCGACGCCGACGAGGAGCCGGCGCCACGCGCGGTCCCGTCGGATCTGACGCCCGCCGTGCGCACCGCGCCGGAGTCGGTGGCGGCCGTCGGGACCGGAAACGACGCCGACGCGGACGCAGACGGGTCCAGCGACGACGCGGACGCAGGCGAGTCCAGCGACGACGCGGACGCAGGCGAGTCCAGCGACGACGCGGACGCAGACGAGTTCGGCGCCGACGCGGACGACCCGGACGACGACGCGTACGTCGACATCGGCTCCGAGGGCGTGTGGACTGACGCCGCACCCGAAGCGGGAACGGCAGCCGAGGCGGACGGCGGGCTGGCGGCGACCCTGGCCGCCGAGATCCGGGCGGGAGACGTGTCCGAGGCCGATCTCGAGACGCTGCGCGGCGAGCTCGACCCGGGACTCCCTCGGAGCGCCGACGTCAGGATCCGCCGGCTGCAGTCGCAGCTTGCCGACCTCGAAGCTTACACTGATGCCATCGAAGAGTTCATAGACGACAAAGGTACCGGCGCGGAGCTCGTCGAGCGGCTCGACACCGAACTGGAGGCAGTCACCGCGGAACTGGAGACCCTCCACGACGGGCTCGACGCTGCCGCGGACGGCCGCGAGAAGCTCCGCGGTGGGATCGACACCCTCGGCGACGATCTCGCGGCGACCGACGAGCGGCTCGACGCCGTCGACGAGACCGCCGCCGAGGCTGTCGACGGCGTCGACGACCTTCACGACCGGGTCGACGCTACCGAGGACCACCTCGAGGACGCCGACTCCGATATCGACAGCCTTCTCGACGACGTCGACAGCGTCGCAGCCGAGGTCGACGACGTCGCTGCCGACCTCGGCGACACCGACGAGTACGTCTCTCAGGTCGACGACGACCTCCGGGAGGTTCGAGAGTCGCTGTCGGCGGACATCGCTGACCTCCGAGCGGAGGTGACGGCGCTGACCGACGAGCTCGAGCGTATCGACGCAATCGAAGACGAGATCGCGGACCTCCAGACCTTTCGCGACCGCCTCAACAGCGCGTTCGGTCCCGGCGGTGACGACGACGGAGCGGACGACGACGGGGAATCGCCCGGGTAGAGGCGTCGGGTCCCACACTCGACGCGGAACGCAACCGACTTGACTCGCGGTCGCCTGCTTTGGGTAATGACATCGACGGAGGCGGTTCGGGTGGCGGTTCCGCGGAAGGGCCGGCCGCTCGAAGCCGTTCTCGAACGCGTCGCCGACGTCGCGGGTGCCGAGACCGTCGCCGACCGAATCATCTCGACGCTCCGTCACGAGAAGGCGATCACGAAGGGGGAGACGATCCCGAACGCCGACGTTTACGACCGGCTCGCGGCGTATACCGACCTCGACGACGACCTCGCCCCGGAGTACACCTTGCTCCGCGACGACCGACCGGGGATGCCGCGCCGGATCGTCTTCGACAGCCTCAGGGTTGACGTCGACGGCGTTCCGGTGCAGTTCGTCGGCCGCGAGGAGCCGTTCCGCGCGCTCCGAACGCACGCCTTCGGCCTGGGGTTCGACAGCGCCGACCTCGTGTTGGAGGAGGTGGTGGAACTCGAGCCCGAAGGGATCGGATCGATCGCCGACATCAACGCCCGGATCGACCCTATAAACACCGACGTCCGGGTCGTCTCGGGGCTGGGCGATACTGTGTTTCACACCTTGATGGCGCGCCCCGAGGTCCTCCCACCCGGAGCCGACCTCGACCGTGCGTTCGTCGCCGACTACGCGGGGCGACTCTGCATCTCCCCGCGGTACGAGCGCTTAGTCGAGGCAGTGCTCGGGACGCGCCCGCTCGGAGGCGTCGACTTCGCGTATCCCGACCCCGACTGCGACGAGGAGGAGGCCGCGATCGCCGACGTCGGCCTCGGAGTCTACCTGACGGTGACGGGGTCGACCGCGCGGGACCACGGGCTGATCCTGGGCGAGAACCTCTTTCCCTCGGAGACGGTGCTGATGGAGAACGTCGTCGAGACTGACGGCGCCGACCCCGCGGGCCGGGTCCGGGAGGCGCTGGCGGCGGCCGCACAGACCGAGATCCCGGTCTGATCGACACCGTCGGCGCTCGTCACGTGGTGTGCGGGTGTCGTAGGACTCGATCAGAGCCGTCCTACGAACAGCACACTCTCATTCCTATCCGTTTCAAATACCGTCGGGAGTCCCGCACAACAGATAGGACACGAATCGCGCACGAACGTTTACCCCCGCGCCTCCGGATGGCTCAACTATGGTGACGAGTCCACGTACCGTGGTTGAACGTATCGTCGAAGCACAGAACGACCACGATCTGGAGGGGATGCTGGAATGGTTTGCACCGGACTACGAGACGAAGACGCCCGTACATCCGGAGCGCAACTTCACCGGGACTGATGAAGTTCGCAAGACGTGGGAGACCGTCTTTCGAACAACGCCGGACTTCGAGGCGACCCTCCTGAATCTCGTGGAAGATGGGGGTACCGTTTGGGCGGAGCTGCGGTACTCGGGAACGCAGGTTGACGGAACACCGTTGGACCTGCGAGGCGTCGTTATTTTCGGCGTGGAAAATGGCAAATTGGCTCGAGGACGTGTCTATCTTGAACAGTCCGAAGCCGGGGATGAGACCTGGCAAGAACTCTACGAAGTCGAGGAAGACACCGACACAACCTGAACGGGGTAGGTGACGGGTACTGTTTAGGTAAGACTGGATCCGCTGCGATAGTGGCTGAGAAGACCTCGGAAGCCCCTGCGCTCTCGACTCGATGGGCTCGCTGCGATCCTCGTCGTTCGCTGCGCTCACTCCTGCGGTTCTTGTCTCGCCCGTCT
>Ga0209945_1000491_pt1 | contig 14248 bp, 9 predicted proteins | sample SalPonR2_A_D2_MG_FD_185703 | JGI IMG/M metagenome (GOLD analysis project Ga0209945, IMG submission 185703) | Salt pond soil microbial communities from South San Francisco under conditions of wetland restoration - Salt Pond MetaG R2_A_D2_MG... ...
CGTCCAGCTGTGACACGTGGCGCGTTCGTCTCGGGTCGTCTCGGGGATTCAAATATGCGCGGGCCGAGTCATCGATATGGATCCAGCGGAGGCATCGACGGCCTGCGAGGCAGTCATCGAAGCGGTCGGCGAGGTCGTTGTCGTCGACGACGACGTCCTCGAAACGGTGTTGACGGGCATCCTCTCCCGTGGACACGTTCTTCTGGAGGACGTCCCGGGGACCGGAAAGACGCTCACCGCGCGGAGCTTTGCCACCGCATTGGGACTTTCGTTCAACCGCATTCAGTTCACGCCGGATTTGCTTCCGAGCGATATCACCGGCTCGCACGTCTACCGCGAGACCCGCGGGGAGTTCGAGTTCACCGAAGGACCGATCTTCGCGAACGTCGTGTTGGCCGACGAAATCAACCGCGCGCCACCGAAGACACAGGCGGCCCTGCTCGAGGCGATGTCGGAGGGACAGGTATCGGCCGACGGGACGACGTATCGACTCCCCGACCCGTTCTTTGTCATCGCCACGCAGAATCCGGTCGAGCAGGAGGGAACCTTCGTGCTGCCGGAGGCCCAGCGGGATCGGTTCATTCTGAAGACGAAACTCGGCTATCCCGACACTGACGGAATGCGAACCATCCTCGATCGGCGCGCGGACCGAACCGAACGGACGCCGGCTCCTCAGTCCGTCCTCGACGGTGAGACGGTTCCAGAACTCCAGATGGTCCCGGAACGCATCGGCGTTGCCGCGGAACTTCGCGAGTACCTGATCGAGTTGGGGGAGGCGACCCGCGAGGACGACCGCGTCGATGTCGGCGTTTCCCCGCGCGGCATCCAGCGGTTGTTCGAGGCGAGTCGCTCGCGGGCGCTCATCAACGGTCGATCGTACGTCGCCCCCGACGACATCAAAGCGATCGTCCGCGAGACGTTCGAACATCGATTGATCCTCAGCTCGGAGGCGACGGTTCGCGGCGTGGCTCCCGACACCGTCATCGAGGATATCCTGACCCGGACGGAGGTCCCCGCGGTCGCGGCGGAGTGAGCCCGAAGACGGAACCGGATCGTCGACTTACCGGGTACTGAGAAGTAGTGTGACCGTTCCGAACGCGGCAGCGATCAAGACCAGTGCCGTCGCGTCGCTCGGCGGTCGAGGGAGCCGGCTCATAACGAGGACGGCACCGGTTCCGATGGCGACTGCAAGCGCCGCGATCACGGTCGCTCCGACCGTGTGGACGATTTCTCCCCGCCGCGTGCTACCGAGGTGGCCGATTTCGACCCCGAGCGTGACGGCGAACTCGCCGAGATCCCACACGAGCAGGCTCGCCGCCACGCCGCCGAAGACGACGAGAACCGGGCTTCCGGCGATCCCGGCGGCGAGAGCGGCAACGAACACGCCTGCCGCCGCCAGTTGTATCCCGGCGGCAGTACCGAGCGCTCGCACACCACCGGTAATGCCGATACTGACGGCGAGTGCAGACGCGACCGCGATCGCCCCGACGAGCGCTCCCGCAAGCAGGCTAAACGAACCGAACGTACCCAACAGGTCACGGATGACCGTCTCCCCTGCCGTCGTCGTCGCGCGATCGAGTGCGATCGCTGCGATTGATCGGTGGATAGCCGCCACGGTCATCGTGAGAACCCCGCCGGTCGCGAGCGAGACGATCGGGAGCCACCGGGGCGGGAACCGCTCGGAGGCGACAAACCGAAGCGCTCCCGCGAGGAGTACAGCCCCGAGCGCGGCGACGATCGCGGCAACGAGTGCGCCACGGAGGGTCGGCGATACGGAGAGAGCAACGAGCGTGCGCATGAGTCTCGGCGGGAGTTCCAGTTCGTAGGTCAGGATGGTTCCGCGCGAGGTAGCGAGGAAGATACCGACGATCCCGAGAGAGATACCGATGATCCCGGACACAGCGGCGGCGTACCCGAGGGCCTGTCGAACCCGTCTGACCCGAGGGCCTGTCGAACCCGTCTGCGGACGGCGGTGACGGCCGATTTCGACGCCTCGCTTGCGAGTTCGACGAAGGGAATCCGGACGACCGCGAGCCGAACGACTCCGGCACTTACCGCGAACAACACGAGCAGTTCACCGGTCCTGAAGAGCACCATCCCGGCCGAGTCGAACGCCAATGGTGGGGTGAGAACGTATCCGAAAACGGTCGTCACGATCGGCCGGAGCGGGACCTCCACCTGGGCGGCACCGATCGCGGCGAGGGGAACGACGGTGACGAGCAGCAGCCGCATTGCGGCCCACCCTGTATCGACTGCCGGCGAGAGATCCCACACCGACGAAAACGCGCCGAAGCCGGTGACGAAGCCGGCACCCGCGAGAAGAAACGGAGCGAGCGCGAGCACCTCGATCGGCGGAACCGGTGGCCACGTCGTCTGAACCACGACCGCTCCCAGCAGTCCCCCGAGGAACGCGATACCGGTGATGACCGCCAACAGCCCGCCGACGGCGGTCCCGATCCGACGTTCGGCCACGGCGCTCGTTCGAACCGTCGCGGCGAGGGCGACCCCGGAGACGAGTCCCGAGACGGCGGGAACCACCGACGGCCCCGCGACGACGGCAAGAGCGAGTGTCGATGCGATCGCGGCCGAGACGGCGATCGATGCCGCTGTTTTCGTCGGTCTCCAGTTTCGCTCCGGAACGGTCGGCTCGCTCATCGACCCGCCTCCAGCGCGCCCGACAGCGACTGTCGGGTGTCCCAATCGACGACTGTCGCGTCGCTGGCTCTGAGTCGCCCGATTCGGATCGCCCGCTCGACGTGTTCGACGGTCTGCCCTAGGCTTTCGTGCCCCGTCACGTCCGGCGCGATGACGATCGTTCGGTTGCCGGCCGCCACCAGGGTTTCGACGAGTGTCACCGGTAGTTCATCGAGCATCGGCGTCGCGACGATCACGTCCGTACGCCCTGACAGTCGCCGCCGAAGCCCGACGAAGCTAGCGTCGGATCCGTTCGGGTCGCTTCCGTCGGGTGTCGTCGCCTCACCGCTATCAGTTGAGCCTGATGCGCCCTCGACGACGGCGTCCAACACGGCATCGATGCGCTTTCGTGTCGTTTCGTCTTGTCCGGTCGGCACCCAGGGGTGGCCCCCCTCGTCCGTGAGGATCGGAACGTCGACGGTGTCGCCCGCGACGCCGAGCGCGTATAGGCCGACATCGTTTCCGGTCGATACGAGGTGGGCGATAGTTCGGTCAGCCGCGTACGCGGCCAGTTCGGTCGCAGTCGGGTAGCCCGACGCACGAGCCCGCCGACCGGACGGCCGGCCGTCGACGATGGCGACGGTTTCGGCCGCGCTCGTCTCGTTGAATTTCACCGTCGTTAGATCACCCGTCTTCGCGAGGCGCCGCCAATCGATCCGTCGGATCCCGTCGCCAGGGCGGTACTCCCGCGTCGAGTGAAATTGTATCCCCGTGCCACCGCTGTCGGTCGGCTGTATCCCGACTCGACGCAAGGACCCCTCGAGCGAGGGGACATCCCCGACATCACGACGGCACGAAAGCATCGTGTCGCCGACAACGGCTGCTCGCTCTGTTCTCACGGCGGCCCCCGAAAGCGACCGAAACCGAGCGACCGGATCGCCGAACTCATAGCGCCCGTGGCGCGGGACGATCTCGTAGGAGATCGATTCGGACTCCCCGGGACGGATGGCGAAACAGCCGCGCGGTGTCCCGGAAGCGACCGACAGCTCCGCCGGTACGCCGTCCACGAACCGGGCGTCCGAGACCGTCGTATCGCCCTCGTTGTGGACGGTAAGAGTTACTTCGGTTCGGTCACCCGGAGCGACCGGTGAGGGGTTGATCCGCCGTTCGACGGTCACGTCCGGAGCGGGCGGACGAGCGAGCCAGTTGACCGACAGCACCGAGACCGGAACGGCAGCGGCGACGAACAGGGCCGCGTTGCCGAACACCGCCCCGAGAACGACGAGCGTGATCGCCGCCAGTACCGCCGCGTCGGTCCGGCCCGTCACCCCGCCCGTCATCGGCGATCGTTCCCCCCCAACCGCTCGTCGATGGCTTCGACGGCGCGTTCGATCCGGCGGCGGCGTGTCCGTACCGGTTGGAGCCACGCCAACAGTCGTCGGACGAACGGAAGCGTCGCCTCGCGGTCGGCGAGATACGCTGCCGCGACGGCGTCGTCGGTCCAATCTCCCTCCGAAAGCATCGACTTCGCCGACGACCGAGAGCAGTCGTCCCTGTGGACGATGGCTTCGACAGCCATCGACTGAAGCCGCTCTCGGATCGGGTCCTCATCCCCGCTTCGAGCCGCTTCGACCGCCGATTCGATGCGGGTGTCGAAGCGTTCACCGACGACCGGGGACGCGGCTGCCGCTTCTGGGGGGTCTCGACGTAGCGCCTCGAAGTCGGGCGGGTGGGTACCGTCCTCGGTGGCACGGACGTTCGTTTCGGCCGACCACGACGGCGTCGTCCAGAGGACCCACACGATGCAGGCCACACCGACGCCGACAAACATCGCCGCCCGGGCCGACTCGTTTGCGACGACATCGAGGGTGGCGACGTACCTAAATGCCTGAGGAAGGTCCGCGACGAGCACCATCGCGACCGCGATGCCGAGAAGCACTACCGCGACGAACTCGACGAGAGCCCGATGTAACGGCGGGGATCCGGTCATCGTTCCGCATCCCCGTCTGCGTCCGTATCACCGTCGGACTCTCGTCGCTCGACCGCCTCGATCGATTCGAGGGCGTCCCTGGCGGCCGGTGCGCGGCTGTCAGCCGACCGGCCGCCGTACTCGACCTCCCGGAAGGCATCGGTGATCGTCACGACCGCGTCCCTCGGAAGTCCGTCGGTGTCGATCGCCCACCGGGCGATTTCCCCGGGCGTCGAGGTCCGCCAGGATCGAATCGATACGTACCCCCGGAACTCCGTCCACACCTCACGAACCGTGAGTCGTCGTTCGGCCATCTCCGCGGCCTGTCCGTCGGCCGTCGCGGATGTTGCCGTCGTTGTCGTCCCCCAGGGGCGACGGAGGGCCGTGACGATCGCTCGCGGATCTACTCGCCTCGGGAGCGTCCGAATCGTGACGGCGAGACGGATCAACAACTCGCCGACGCGTTGCGGAACGGCGGACAACAGCTTGGCCACCCCTTCGATTCCCTCCGAGAGCAAACTGAGAGCCCTCCGACCACCGGCCACGATCGCCGACAGCCCCGAGTTCGCCAGCGCCGCAACCGAGACGATCCCGGCGAGAGCGAGTTGAACCGCCCGGACCGCAACCCGTCGAGTCGATCGGGCGATCGAACCGGCGGTCACGCCGCGTCGGCGGGTGGACAATACCACGATCGAAACCACGAGGAGGACTGCGGTGGCGACGAGCGCGAGATTCCGGTACATGTGTTCGACCGTTACCGTCGCGCTCGGAGCAGCTCGCCCGACCCTCGCGGTCGCCTTGACCGTCGCGCTGTTGGCGAGCGGTAACTCGGCGGTGACGGTACCGCTCGCGTCCGTCACACCGACATCTCGCCCATCGATCGCCACCGTTGCGTTTTCGACCGGCTCGTCGTCCAGGGTGACGGTGGCGGTTACCTCGGTCAGCGGGAGGACGACGACCGTCGACGGGGCGGTTTCGAGATCGAACTCGACCGGTTCGACGCTCGTCGTTCCCTCCGCGTCGCCCCGTTTAACGACGATTTCGACCGTGTTGGCCTCCGGTATATCGACGGTCGACTGCCCGGCCACGTCGGTGCGTGCCGTTTCGGTCCCGTCCACCCGAACGGTCGCGTTCGAAACCGGTTCACCGGCAATCGTCGCGAGAACGCCGACCGACTCACCCGCAACCGGCGTGCCCAACGTCTCGATATCGACCGTGGTCGGCACGTCGACGGTCACGTTGCTCACCGCGGCCGCCGTAGTGGATTGCCGCCCATCCGCAAGCCACGACAGTTCGCCCGCGATGTGACCGGAGGCAGGGGGCGCTTCTCGCGGGCGGGCATCGGTGTCCGCGTCAGTGTCGGCATCGTCTCCGAGCTCCGCCGTGATCTTAAGCGAGGCGTTGTACGGCACCTCCCCCGTCACGTTGCCCGATGCGTCGGTCTCTCCGATCACGTCGCCGTTGAACGAGACGGTCGCGCCCGAAACCGGCGCTTCGTCGCGCGTCACGTTTACCACCAGTTCACGCCCGGGGACCGGCTCTCCCAGGACCGAAATCTCGAGTGGTGGTGTCCGCTCGTCGCCTCCTGAGTCATCCTCGGATTCGTCTGCCGATTGGCTGTCGGATTCGTTCGTTTCCTCGTCCTCCTCGTGGCTCTCGCGTTCGCTCGCGTCTTTTCCGCCGTCGTCCGGCGTCTCTTGGGCCTCGTCGGGTTGCGGTTCGCCCGGTTCATCGCTGTCGTCCGACGCTTGCTGTCGATCGTTCTGTTCGGCTGCATCCGTCGGTCCCCCGGGTGCACCGGTATCGCCGTCGGCCATCGGGTCTCCCAGTCGCGTGCTGTCGCGGCTCGCATCGACGCGGCCGTCGGCCGGCGTCGGGTCGAACGACACCCAGCCCACGTCACCGATGTACACTTCGACCCACGCGTGGGCGTCCTTACCGCGGACGAGATACGTGTCGTCGTCGATTTGCTCGCCAACGCCGTAGCCGGTGACGTACCGGGCGGGAATCCCCTGAGTTCGTAGCATTGCAGCCATCGACGTCGCGAAGTACTGGCAGTACCCGGCGTCCATCTCGAAGACGAACTCGCTTGCGACATCGTTGTCGGGGTCGTGACTCGCCTCGAGCGAGTAGGACTTGTTCCGCTCGAGCCACGATTCGACTGCGACGGCGGACTCATAGGGCGTCTCCGCGTCAGCAGTAAGCTCGCTCGTAAACTCTGCAAGCTCCGGCGGCGTGTCCTCGGGTAACTGCGTGTACCGGTCGCGGATAGAAAGCGGCGGGGACGCGGTTGAGGACGACGCCGCGGTCGCCGACGGCGGACCGTACGTTGCTGTCACGTATGTTTCACCGGATTCGAGCGGGTCATCGACGACGACACCGCCCTCCGAGGTGACCGCGGGGCTCCGATTCGGCGCGGCGGCGAACGCCGGGCGCCAGACCGTCGCGAGCGCCCGGAACGGCCGCCGGGTCGTCACCCGGATGTCGTACGCTGGCGAGTCAGGCGTCCCCTCCGCGGTCGGTATCCGACCCTCGGCCGTGTTCGTGACTGCATCCCGTTGCTCCCATCCGGAGCCGGTGTAACTCGTGTACCCGCCCAGCCGCCACCGCGATGGCTTCGGGCTCTCGATCACCAACTCCTCGTGATCCGAGAGGGACAACTCGCCGCCGACTGTGCTCTCCTCGGGATAGCCACCCGCGGAGGTACCGCCGAGGCTCTCGGGACCGGTGTTCGGCGCGCTTCCGTTCGGGGCGAATGCCGGCTGTGTTCCCTCTCCGCCCGACGAACCACCGCCCTGTGTCCCTTCGCCCGCGCCATCGCTTCCCCCGTCGTCGGGAGTACCACCTCCGGCACTCCCGCTGCTTCCGGCTCCACTACCGCTTTCGGTTCCCTCCCCGTCCGAACCACCGGCCCGTTCCGTGGCCGGATCGCCTTCGCCGAGCAGTCCCTCGCCGATGGCGGCCCCCTCGTCGTCTTCGACGCCCACGTCCGGGATCGGGGTCTGAATACCGACGGCCGGGGCCAATGCTCCGCCCAAGACGATACCGACGAGACAACACGCCGCAAATGCGATCCGAATCACGTTTCCACCCCTCTCACGCTACAATGCTAACACATCCCTCAGTAATGAAGATACTGTCTGTCTCTTGTATAGGGTGTATCGAATACCACTAACAGGGTCCACGACACATTTGCCACCATCGACGGAATCGGTACAGAACGGTGCTACCGGCGATAAACACGACCAGCCAGACCGTCATCGCGATCGCCATCTGTAGAAATTCCGGACGGGTGATCGACCCGTAACTGTTCGTCGGATAGATTACCAGCGTCCCCCACATGAACCAAAACGGCAGCGTCAGTGCCGCCCAAGTGACCGTCATAATCGTCAGGAAGCCAGCGAGTCCCCAGCGCTTGACGTTGAAGATCTCCCCGAGGTGGCTCAAGACAGCCAACGCCTGATATCGCATCGGAACGACAATGTCGTCCGCTAATCTGTAGGCGATCCGCTTTTCGCCGTGCCGCTGGAGGACGCCATCGTCGGCCAAGTCGTTCAAGTAGTTCCGGGTCTGTCCCTCCCCGACACCCAACTCCTCGCCGAGCGCGGCGTACACCTCCGCGACATCGAACCGGGCTCCCGGACGCTCTTGGAACCATTCCACGAGCCGTGCTTTCTTCCGACCTGTCGGTTTTGTTATGTCAAATCCCTGGATGACGTCCGTGACATGTCGCATTGCGATATCACCCGACGAGACGGCGTTTGAAATAGCTGAAATCGGATTGTAGATGTATACAATCCGGTTCACACATTAAATATCTCATCGATTCATCACCCCTGCGCACCCAGGGTAGCCTGCAATGCTCGGGCATTGCCACTTGGGTAATCAGGAGCGCTGATTACAAGTGTTCGGGTCTGGGGGCCTGGCTAGGGATGCACCCGTTCGCTGTCGCGTCGACCGCCGACGCGGGGTGGGCCCACTTTTTCCGAACGGTCCACAGAATTGCGTCGACCATCACTGACCAATGAACCACACAGAGATACTCATCAAAGTACTCACGAAGCGGTCGATCGTGGACTGTCTTCGCTCTCTCGTTGCTGGTGCCACGGTCTGTTGCACTAGGTGAGCAGTTCGAACCTCACGCCTCCCATCGTCCACCGTATCGAAGCCGTTCAGCGACGGTCACGGACGCGGTTGCTCGTCGTGACCTGGATGTCGAGTTTCTCGGTGCCGCGGATCCACGAGCGGTACTCCTCGAGCTGTGCCGCCCCCCGTAGCGACTCGATCGCATCGTAGTCGGCTCGCAGTTCCTCGTTGGTGAACACTGCGTGGATCTGCTTGTGGCACGGCCGACACAACATGACGGTCGGGCTCGTCGCTCGCTCCTCGGGGCGGAGGTGGTGTTCCTGGACGACTCGTGGATCGGCAATCCTCTCGTCAGGAATCACTCGCCGACACAGTGCACACGTCGTCGGCATCCGTCGGTCGTTGGTGACACGCACACAAAACGGTTCAGATCGATGTTCATCCCAGTCCGATCGCTCGGGTCACTTCAGCGTAGTGCTCGATATGGGTCACGACCCGCGACGGTCCATCCACACAGCACGTGACGGCCGATCACCGCCACGGGAGCCACGACTCACTGCCTGCGTCTTCGCGTTCGGCCTCGAGTTCGGCTTCGAGTTCACGCCGTCGCTCGCGCTCGGTTTCGAGCGCCGATCGCAGTCGCTCGGTTTCATCGAGCGTCTCCCGTAGTTTCGTTTCGAGTTCCTCGATCCGTTCGAGGCGGTCCGTCTCCCGGTCGCGAAGGGTCTGGAGATCAGTATCGTTCGGTATCGATTGTCGCTCCTCGTCACCTGGAGCCGTCGTGTCCGCCGCCGCTGACGCTGCCGAGGCGTCCCCCGACGATTCGTAGAACTCGCTCGTCCCGGCGATGGCCCGTTCGGCCGTCTTCTCGCCGTAGGTGCTGCCGTCGGCGAAGTGCCGTTCGTCCCACTTCTCGCGCATCAGCCCCGACTCGCGGAACAGCCGATCGAGTTGGGTCACGTCCCCGCCGGTCCAAAACGCCAAGAGCGAACACAGCGCCATGTCGGCCTCCGAGTGGCTCTCGTAGCCCGCGGTGTTGCCGCGCCAAAGTCGGCTGAACTTCTCGCCGTTCGCCGCGTTCTTCGCCCGTTCGAGGAGTTCCGCATCCGAGAGCGAGGCCGACGTCGGAGTCGATTGAGGTTCCTCGTCAACGCCGTTTGTATCGCTCTCGGCCGAGCGCGACTCGTCGCCGTCGTCCGCCGGGGAGACGTACTCGCGATGGATCGCGTGGAGCGCTCGTTCACGCTCGTTGACAGTTGTCGGCGTCCCCTCGACGTGGTCGCCAGTGACCGTGAAGAACCGGGCCGTCTCGTACAGTTCGACGTCGTCCTTTCGGTTGCGACCCTCCGGAAGCGTCCCCTCGACGAGGACGTGATAGCCCGTTCCGGAGGGGCTGATTTCGGTGAACGAGTCCAGGCGATCGACGATGTCGCTCGCCCACTCGCGAGTCTTTCCGGTCTCCGGAATCCGACAATCGTCCAGATCGACGCCGACGATCGGGTCGTCGTCGGTGAAGACGAACCCGACGCCGACCGCGTCCGTGGTCGGCGAGGTGGCCCGGTCGCGGGCCGTCTCGAAGGCCCCCCAGGTGGCTGGATCGGTCGTGGACGCGAACTCCCCCGACGCGGGATCGACGGGAATTTTTGTCAGCTTCCCGCCACGCTCTTCGGCCCGCCAACAGAGCCACTGCTCGCGGGCGATGAGCGTCTCCGGCAGGTCGGAGTCGGTCGGGATCGGCTCGGACATCGGTCGTTGCTTTCCACTCAGATGGGGTGAACAAAACTGTTCGGGTTGTTTCGATTGTACACTCGCTGAAATCGGAATTCGGCCGTGTACACAGGGTAAACGTTGCGTACACTGGAGTGTACACTCAACGAGTGTCCCGCAGTGTGGCCTGTTTGAGCGTCGTTGTTCGGCCGGTTGATGCAGATACCGAGTTGAGCCACCGAAACAACCCCCTATCGTTTCAGGTGGAACGACACTTAGCGGCGATATACGTCGATAAATCGGGCGATATTAGTGTTGTCGAGCGAGCGACAGTTTGCCGACGAACGCCCGGATTTCCGGGATCGCGCAATTGCCTGTACACACCTTCTCAGGGGTGTGTATCCGTCGATCTGCCGATTTTTGACCCCCCGATTCCGGGGTGTCGTAGCCGTATTGGCTGCCCCACCGATTTCGGATATGGGACGTAGACGGTCTCAGACGGTTGATTTTCCGTTATCGACGACGACCGACGACGAGCCAACAGCGGTGACCACCGCAACACCCACAGACCACGGGGCTACCTGCGGATACCGCGCCAGGTGTACACCGGCGTACATTCGGGTCTCACCCGGGTAAAAACCCAAAATGACCGCTGAGAGCGGTGTACAAATCGGTGTGTACACCTGGAAACGTGCCCAGCGCCGCGGTCACCGTCGGCGAAGAAGACCGACCCGGTCACCCCACTACTCGCTCACGACGGTGACCGGCGGGCGGGAGCAGCCACTCGAGGACCTCCCGCGGCGACCCTGCTCACTCTCGGTAGTCGCTTCCTCGACCGTATCATATAGACGAACATATACATACGACCGATGATACGACAGCGTTGCTGCCGGCGAACACTCTCGACTGGCTGTGCTCGCCGACGCGACCTCGCCTTCGACGCATGACGTCGAACCACCGCCGCCTCCCGAACGCACGACTCGCGCCCGTCACCCCGACGGCCAGTGGACGATCATCCACGGCGTTGAGTTGACAGTCGTGATCCGACGTCGACCGATGGCGGAGACGGTCACACTCGGGACGGTCCGAACGCGATCCCTGCCAGTCGGCGGGGGGCGTCCACTGGGGGCCACTGGAGCGACCCCAAGCCGCTGATACCTCTCTTTGCTGTTGGGCCAACGACGGGCGTCGTCCCGCTCAACGGGAGCCCCCTCGTTCCGCGTCGTATCAGATACTACAGATAACGTGAATCCGACCCGAACCGGCGAACGGCGCCTCACAAAAACGGCAGCGTCCGTGGTCGGGGGAGCCGCCCGATCCCCCTCGTGATCGTCACGGCCGGGAATCGAGCGACCCGACCGGGAGGCGGACAGCGGTGGCTCGTCCGTGGCGGCTCTCGCCGTGGTCGTCGGACTCGGCCAGCGTCGATCCGGAGCCGTGAACCGTGGCGAGCAACGTCCCAAGCGTCCGGCTGTCGCCGCCCGCTCACTCGCCGTCGAGCACCGAGTCGCGGAGGTAGCTGAACGTGTATACGTCGGTCAGCCCCGGCGTGTCGATACCGAACCGCCGGGGTGGCGAGCTCCGACTGTAGCTCTTTTCGACCCGCGGCTCACCGTCGCCCGGGTCGTTCAGCGCCTCGAGGACGTCGTGGCCGCCGTCGCGGTTCTCGACGATCCAGATCGCGGCCTCGGGCTCCTCGCGGGCCATCTTGTCGTAGTCGTCGGGCACCGCCCGCAGCGTGTCGTGGTTCGACCGCTCGGCCTCCACCGCCACCACGACCTCCCCGTCGGCATCGAGCCCCGCGACGTCCAGGCGGCCGTCCTCAACGTCGTGATACGGGCTGACCTCGACGGCCGCCGACTCGGAAGCCTCGACGAACGCCTCCCGGACGTACCGTGTACCCAACTCGACCATCGCGACGTGGAAACTCGACTCGCTCAGATCGCCCGCGCCGTCGCCGTGGGCGAGGCCCTCCCGGTGGCGGATCTTCGCCGCCTCCCGCCCGTCGGGCGTCACCGTGTACAGGACGTGCGGATGCGTACAGTCCTTCGCGAGCACCCCCGCCTCGAGCAACTCCTCGACCGCCTCCGCCCCGACGCCGACGTACTCGCGCAACCGCACCATGCTGTCGTTCAGGAGATCGTACTCCCATTCCGGATCGAATCGCCGTTGGTGGGCCGCATACACCGCCTGGAGGAACCGCAACTGCGCGTCCGAATACCGGCTCTGGGCCCGCTCGTCGGCCGAGAGCTTCAGGCTCACCGAACAGACCGGGACGTCGTCGCGATCAACGCTTTCGAGGCTGTGACAGCACTCGATGGCGCGCTTCATCCCCTCCCGCGTCGGATCGTACCGGGAGTCACACGAGGCACACACCACCGCGTGGCGCGCCTCGTCGTAGCCGACACACGCCGGCAGTCGCTTCGTGTGCGCCAACAACGATCCCGGCGGCGTCGACGCCTCGGCGGGCGACGGATCGGCCGCAGCGGCCGACGTGGCCGTCGCATTCGCATCCGAATCCGCCTCCGTTCCCGTCCCGGTGTCGGGTCGGTAGAACCGATCCACGGTCAGATCCAACCCGCTCTCGAGTCGCGTCCGGTCGCGGACGGCGTCGAAGGCCGCCTCGAAGGCCGTCCGTCGCGCTCCCGACAGCGGCTCGTCGCTTTCGTGATGCCCCGCCGGAATGGGTGCACTCTCCACCAGAAACGGCCGGGGCTCGGACGTGCCGAACTCGGAGGGCAGCGAGACGAACCACTGGCCGCGTTGCAGCGCCCGCAAGCGGTTCGCCACCTCGTCCGGCCCCATCGCCTCCGTCGCCAACCGTCGCTTCAGGTCCGCGTCGACGGCGACGTTGCCGGTCACGACCGTCGAGACGTTGTTCAACACCTCGGCGTAGGCCTCGGCGTCCGACTGCCGCAGTTGGGCGGGAAACTGCATCGCCAGCGTCACCGAGAGGTCGAACGCCCGCGATTGGGCGAGCAACTCCGTGACCAGCCCGGACGACGCGACCGTCGCCGCCTCCTCGAGATAGAGGTTGACGAGCGGCTGGGCGCCGTCGCCGTCGGCACTCCGGTGGCGCCGCTTGAGCGCCGTCCACAGCTGCGACAACAGGACGAGGGTGACGACGCGGCGGCTCTCCGGGCGCAACCCGCCCGTATCGAGTACGACGACCGCGTCCTCGTCGATCACTGCCCGCACATCGAAGTGGGGGTCGTCGCCCTCGGGGACGTGGTTGAACAGCTGTGCGAGGCGGTCGTCGAGGGGGATCTTCTCGATGCGGTTGGCGACGCCCTGCATCAACTCGTCGAAGGAGCGTTTGCTGTTGGCGGCGACGCCGGCGAGCATCCGCCGGAGTTCGGGATCGACGACCGGCGGCGCATCCCGGGTGTCGCGCATCCGGGTGGCGGCGGCCTGGAGCTCCGAATGGGCGAAGGCGTCGTCGCCGTGGACGGGGTCGAACATCGCCTTGACGAGATAGCGGATGATGTCGGGCGAGCGCACCGCCCGTTCGAAGCGCTCCCGGCCCATCGCGGCGATCAACATCTCGACGTAGTGGTCGGTGACGTCCTCGACGGCCGTCGTGCGGTCGATGCCGTCGGCGAGTTGCTCGCGAATGTCGAAAAAGGAGATGGCGGGCAGCGTCTCCGCGCAGTCGAAGTAGTAGACGTCCTCGAGGTCGCCGTGGCGGGCGTAGTGGGCTTTGAGGTACTCGGCGGGCATGCCGTCGCCCTTCGGATCGACGAGGACGTCCGCCCCGGCCGTGGCCTCGTGGTTCTCGAGGATCGCGTTGAGGAGGGAGGTGGACTTTCCGGAGCCGGTTTTGCCGAACCAGGCGGTATGCAGCGTCTGCAG